>Ga0111538_10007568_pt1 | contig 14629 bp, 12 predicted proteins | sample SoiMethybrSBSTD1_FD_79669 | JGI IMG/M metagenome (GOLD analysis project Ga0111538, IMG submission 79669) | Bulk soil microbial communities from a Populus tree surrounding site in Tennessee, USA - Soil MetaG P. TD hybrid SBSTD1 (version 2)... | ecosystem: Environmental > Terrestrial > Soil >... | reverse complement strand
GTCGGACTCCCGTCGCTGACTGCAAACATCCTGTGTCGCCATCACAACAGTGCTTTGTCGCCGTTTGATGAGGCGGCGAGGGGCGCACCTCGACGATGCGATGAAAGTTCGCCATCCACTTGAGGGCATCGGGGTCGGGTTCGGGAATGTACGCAACGGCAATGGGTTGCACGCTCATGGGGCAATACCTCCTTGGGGTTGGGGGCGGGGATTCGGAGATGGAAGCGAACGCCGCTCCTGCCGTGTGAGCGAGAAACCTCGACTTTCGCAAGAAGTCCGCCAGCTGGCCCCCGCCCCACGTCCACTGGTGGGAGGTCCTATGGAATCATCAGAGGAGCGCTACCCGGCCGGGATGGTCGTGCCTCAAAAGAAAAACCGCGTGCGTTTAAGATTCAAACCGAATGCCGATAGAACCCAGTTGCAGGAGACACGTCATGAGCAGCAAGACTCTGTCAGCGCTGAAGATCGTGCTCTGGTTTGTGTGCCTGTCGCACATCATTCTCGGCGCGGCCATCATGCTGTCGCCCGAGTTCCAGCAAAGGGTTGCCGCCCTCTACAGCGCGAAGGTGGATTGGACTCCGCAGTTCGTCTACATCCTCAGACCAATGGGAGCGTTCATGCTGGTGCTGGGGATGCTGGGCATCGCGGCGGCAAGGAATCCGCTTCGATATCAGTTCGTCGTGTACGGCTTCGCCGGTCTGTTGCTGATTCGCGTGGTGCAGCGACTGGTCTTCCAGCGCGACATCCACCAAGCGTTTGGGATTGAGCCGTCGCGAAACACGATCAACGCCCTGGCCTTTCTCGCTCTGGCGGCGCTGCTTGTGGCCCTGCTGCAGATCGCAAAGCGGCAATCCGCCCCGTCAGGCGACGAGCGGGGCGCACGCTCGGCACCGTTGCGATAGGCTCAGTGCGCATCGATCTGACTGCGCCGGACCGGTGTTGTGAAATGAATGCACCATGGCATGCGGCCGCTCAGGTATCGTCGAAGCGCCCGTCGCGCTCCCTCGGCGGTCGGTTGCGCATCGGCCTCGTCTCGCCGAAGGGGCCGCTGTACCGGCATCGTGGCGGAATCTTCAGGCGATCGCTTCGGTACATGCCGCTCACGCTGCCCACACTGGCGGCGCTCGTTCCTGCAGATCTAAACGCCGAAGTAATCTGCATAGACGAGGGCATCGCGGAAATCGATCCGAACCTCGATGTCGACCTCCTGGGCATGACGGTGATCACGGGTACAGCGATGCGCGCGTATGCGCTCGCCGCCGAGTTTAGAAAACGAGGCGTCTGCGTGGTACTCGGTGGTCCGCACATCACGCTGGCGCCTGACGACGCCCAGCCCCATGCCGACGCCATCGTCGTGGGCTACGCCGAGGACGAATGGCCGCGACTGCTGCGAGACTTTGTCGGTGGGCGCCTGCAGCGCCGCTACACGCAGTCGCCGGATCTCAAGCTCAGCGGATTGCCGTTGCCTGATCGAAGCGTCCTTCCGCGACGACGGTACATTACGTCGAACGTCTTTGAAGCGACGCGAGGCTGCGTACACAACTGCGACTTCTGCGTGGTTCCGGCGGCGTGGGGTCGCACGCCTCTGCAGAAGCCCGTGGAGCACGTCGTGGCCGACATCCGCCGGCAGCGCGCCCGTCGCGCCCTCTTCATCGATCTGAACCTGATCGCCGACACCCACTACGCCGCGCTCCTGTTTCAGGCGCTGGCTCCGTTGAAGATCCAGTGGTACGGCTTGACCACCACGCTGCTCTGTGATGATCTGCCGCTGCTGGATCTGGCTGCCCGAAGCGGCTGTCGCGGCCTTCTGATGGGGCTGGAGTCGATTTCGCCAGCCAATCTGCGTCGTTCACGCAAGGGATTCAATGATCCAGAGAAGTACGCGCTCGTCGTGCAGCGCCTGCATGAACGCCGCATCGCGTTGCAGGGTTGCTTTGTGTTTGGCCTGGACGGCGACACACCAGAGGTCTTTCTCCGGACTGCAGAGTTCGCCGTGCAGGCGCAGATCGATCTACCGCGATTTGCGATCGTCACGCCGTTCCCCGGCACCGGGCTGTACCAGCGATTAGAGCGCGAGGGCCGGATCTTCACAAAGAACTGGGAGCTCTACGACGGTCAACACGTGGTGTTTCATCCCGCGAAGATGAGCATCGATGCGCTGCAGCACGGCACCGAGGCCGCCTGGAAACATGCGTACAGTTGGCGCAACATCGCTCGTCGCCTCCGCGCTACGGCTGCCCCATGGACCGTCGCGCTGATGACGAACATCGGGTACCGCCACTATGCGTTCAACCTGCACCGGTTCTACACCTGCGACTGGATGATGAGCCCGACGTGGTCGCGGACCAGTGTCATCGGCGCAGGCGAACGAGTGCGTGCTCCGGCGGCTGTCGGGCTCACGGTTGAGGGAGCCTCGCCATGACGCTGAGAAGTGGAACCGCTGATGAACGCCGATCAACGCAGATGAAAGATCAGGCACACGGCCCCTCTGATCTGCGTCCATCGGCGTCCATCCGCGGTTCCATGTCCATCAAGGCCTTCGCCAACTTCGACGTCATCGTTCAATCCTGGTATGTCGCGGCGCGGTCACGGCAGATCAAGCGACAGCAAGTCCAGTCCTTCGATCTCCTGAATCGGCGCATTGCGATCTGGCGCGATGCGAACGGAAGCGTGCATGCGATCAATGCAAGGTGCCCGCACCTCGGCGCTGATCTGGGGCAGGGGACCGTGTCCGGCGCCTGCCTGACCTGTGCGTTCCATCATTGGACATTCGAAGCCGACGGCCGGTGCAGTCGCGCGCCCGGACACGATCGTGCGCCAGGCCGCCGTGCCGTCACATACCTCGCACGGGAGCGATTTGGATTGATCTGGATCTGGCCAGGGCAGGAGGCATCATTCGACGTTCCGCATCTGCCGGACGATGACGACGAGACCTGCTACCGCCGCGTGCTTCCGCCATCGCAGCACATCACATGCCACCCTCACGTCGTGATTGGCAACGGTCTGGACATCGCGCATTTCGAATCGCTGCACGGCCTTCAATACACATCTGAACCGCGCCTGGCGCAAACTGGCCCGCACAGTCTGGAGGTGCGCATGCGCGGCCGGCCGACGTCGTGGCTGGCGGCATGGGTTGGCGGCGCGAGGCGGCGCGAGATCGTCGCGCGGTTCACGACGTTTGGTCCCAACCTGGCGTGGATGACCGTTGAGGGGCCCCTTCGCTTCCACGTGCTGTTCACGGGTCGGCCTTCGTCCCGAAGGGGATGCGATACACAGACAGTCCTGTTTCTGCCGCGAGGACTCGGCTTCAGCGCGCTGCGAGCGATTGCGCTCACCTATTCCCTGCTGCATGATGATCGCCGCATCCTCGATCGTATGGATTTTCATCCGGGATTCAGTGCGACCGATGAACCGCTGCGACGGTTTGCCGAGCTGGTCAATCGGATGGATGTTGCATGATTGCCACTGCCGGCCAAACTCGGTTCCGCCTGACGATTGTGCATCCCTGCGTCGGCCGGCGCGCAGGGACGAGACGGTACATCCGCACGTGGAAGATGGAGCCGATTCCTGCGGCGATGATCGCGGCACTGACGCCCGGTGACGTGGAGAAGCGTTTTTACGACGACCGCTTCGAGTCGATCCCCTTCGATGAGCCGACCGATCTGGTCGCCATCAGCGTCGAGACCTACACCGCCAAGCGCGCGTATCAGATCGCCAGCGAGTACCGCAGGCGAGGCGTGCCCGTGGTGATGGGAGGCTTTCATGCCACGCTGTGCCCGGATGAGGTAGGCCAGTATTGCGAGTCACTGGTCATCGGCGAAGCGGAAGACGTCTTTCCCCGCGTAATCGACGACTTCCGCCACGGCCGTGCGGAGCACATCTACCGTAGCGCGGCGCGCCCGAGGCTCTCCATCACTCCTGACCGCTCGATCTTCCGTGGCAAGCGGTACCTGCGGATCGGGTTGGTGGAGTTCGCCCGCGGCTGCAGGTTCAAATGCGATTTCTGCGCGGTTCAGTCGTTTTTCGCGGCGACGCAAACGCACCGGCCGATCGACCTCGTCGTGCAGGAAATCCAGCGCATCCGCCGTCCAGGCCAAATGATCTTCTTCATCGACGACAATATCACGTCAGACATCAGCGCTGCGAAAGAGCTGATGCGGGCGCTGATTCCACTCAAGGTCCGCTGGGTGAGCCAGTCGAGCATCAATGTCGCGTATGACGAGGAGGCGCTTGCGCTCATGCAGCGCAGCGGATGCCAAGGCCTGCTCGTGGGCTTCGAGAGTCTCGATCCCGGGAGTCTCTCGGCGATGAACAAGGGGTTCAACCTGATGCGAGGAGGACCGCGCAACGCGCTGGCAAACTTCCGTCGGTACAACCTTCGGATCTACGGCACGTTCATCTTCGGTTACGACGGCGATACGCCGGAGACGTTCGACTCGAACGTGCAGTTCGCGCGCGATGAGGGCATGTTCATCGCGGCGTTCAATCACATCACGCCGTTCCCCGGCACGCCGTTGCATCAGCGCATGAAGGATGAGGGCCGGCTGCTGTATGATGCGTGGTGGCTTGATGACCGCTACCGGTACAACATGGTTCCATTCCGGCCCAGGCACATGAGTCCCGAGGAACTGGCGCGGCGCTGTATCCATGCGCGGCGGCAGTTCTACGCCTGGCCGAGCATCCTGCGCCGGGCAGCCAAGCCGACGAACCGACGCGGCGCGTTCATGCTTGCCAACTTCCTGCTGATCAACGCCATGCATCAATGGGATATCGAAGGGCGCAATGGATTACCGCTGGGAGACGAAGCGTGGAAGGGACCATTGACCAAGGCCATTTGAAGCGCGGCGCCGAGCGCGTCTCGACGGCGAGGCCGCTCTGCTTTGGCGTGGCCGGACCCGCTGACGATGCCTCGCTGCGCCGTCTCCTGCGGGAGAATCCCATGGGAGGCCGAATTTCCGTCTCGCTGGAGTGCGAACCATCGTTCCTCGATGCGATGTCGATCGAGGGCGGATTTCATCAGACCATCGTCGCGCGTGAGACAGATGCCGCGCGGATCGTGGCCATGGGCAGTCGCTCGGTTCGCGAGGCCTTTGTGAACGGCCTGCCGACGCGGATCGGGTATCTCGGTCAACTGCGGATCGACCCTTCTCACCGGCGCCGCGCCGGATTGCTCAGGCAAGGATTCGCAGCAGCGCGGCCGCGAGTCTCGGGGGAGGATTCGACGATCGACGTGACCTGCATCATGGCTGACAATCGGCCCGCGATTCGCCTGCTGACCGCGGGCTTGAACGGCCTCCCGCGCTATCTTGAGCAGGAGCGGATCTTCACGCTGGCCATGCCGACATCACGGACCGTGCGCACGAGGCGCAACCAACGAGTCCACGTCGAATCAGGCTCGGCTACGCGGCTGGACGAAATTGTGGCCTGCCTTGATCGCAACAACCGCCGTTTTCAGTTCGCGCCGCGGTGGACCTCCGATGATCTGACCTCACCCGAGCGATGTCGCGGGCTTCAATTGGGTGATTTTCACGTCGCGCTCTCCAATGGCCGCATGGTCGGATGCCTGGCGCGATGGAACCAGCGCGCATTCAAGCAGGTGGTGATTCGCGGCTACTCGCCGGCCTTGCGGCGTGCGCGGCCGCTGTTCAACAGCATTGCGCCGCTGCTTGGCAAGCCGCGCCTGCCGGGGGTCGGCGAATCCATCAAGAGCGTGTTCCTTTCACATCTGGCTGTGGACGGAGACGACCCCACGATTGCGATGCTTCTGTTGAAAACCGCGCATCGCTGCGCTCGCACCGCAGGCCACGATCTGGTGATCCTGAGTCTGGCCGGGCGGCATCCGCTGTTCACCGTCATTCGACAGGGTGTGTCGCATCGGTCCTGGGAGAGCATCCTCTATGTCGTGCGCTGGCACGATCGGCCCGACGCACCGTTCGATCTGGACGGACGAGTAGCGCATGTGGAGGCGGCGATCCTGTGAATGCCCGCCTCTCCCATCGAGATGAATGGCCGGCGAGCCTGAGAGATGCGATGTTCGAACTGCTCTCGGCACACTTTGTCGGCGTGGCGCGCGATCAGTTCGAACGCGACCTGGCAAACAAAAACTGGGCGGTGCTGGTGCGCGATTCCACGTGCGAGCTGACCGGGTTCTCGACATTCGCTCTGTATCGCACGGCCTTTCGGGGCCGAACCATGAGCGTCGTGTGTTCAGGCGACACCATCGTCGACCGCTCACGGCCGGCCTCCACCGCGCTGTTCCGCTGCTGGATTCAGTCGGTTCTGCAATTGCATGAGCCGCACTCGTCAGATCCGCTGTACTGGCTGCTCCTGGTCTCTGGCTTCCGAACCTATCGATTCCTGCCTGTGTTCTGGCGGCGATTCGCGCCGTGGCACGATCAGCCGACCCAGCCCGGCGCGCTCGATCTCATGCATCACCTGGCAACTGAGCGATTCGGCGCGTGTTATGAACCTGCGACAGGCGTCGTGCGCTTCGAACGGCCACAGGTGCTGAGAGCCGACCTGAATGGCATCCCACGCGGCCGACTTGACGATCCCCACATAGCCTACTTTGCGAAGCGAAACCCCCGACATGAGTGCGGAGACGAACTGGTGTGTCTGACTCGCGTGCATCGAAGCAACCTCACTGCATCGGGTCTGCGCATGGCGGAAGCCGCGCGATTGCCGACTTCGTTGGCTGGAGCATGATGAATGCGCCACATGGCCTGCTTGTTGGCTCACGCGGCGTGGCTGGGCTCATCGATCGAAGAGTACTGGCGATTCCGACAGGCGCTTCGGAACCCCGCTGCTGCGCAGCGAGAGCTGCTCATGCGATACCTTCGCGACAACGCCGACACGGTTTTGGGCAGGCAGTTGGGCCTGCGATCCATTCGCAGCATCAGCGAGTTTCAGCGCTGCGTGCCCCTCTCGCAATATGAAGACTTCGCTCCGCTGATGGATCGAATCATGGCGGGTGACCCCGCGATCCTCACGCGCGAGCCGGTCGGCCGGCTGGTTCCCACGAGCGGATCAGCCCACGCCCGCAAGTTGATTCCATATACAGCCACCCTGCAACGCGAGTTCAGGCGAGCGATCAGGGCATGGATCGTCGATCTGTATGGTCGGCATCCCTCGCTGGTTGGTGGTCCCGCGTACTGGTCGATCAGTCCGATGGGGTCATTCGCGGGCGAGCGCGAATCGGCCGTGCCGATTGGCTTTGATGATGACACGGCATACCTCGGTGGATTCGCACGGCGGCTTGTCCAATGCACACTGGCAGTGCCATCCGCTGTGCGTCTGATCGAAGATATCGAATCGTCCCGATACGTCACGCTCGCCTTTCTCCTGCGCGCCCGCGGCCTGCGCATGATCTCGATCTGGCATCCTTCATTTCTGACGTTGTTGCTCGAGCCGATTAGCAGGTTCTGGGAATCGCTGATCCGGGACATTCGTGATGGCACACTCTCGCCACCGGCGGGTTTGACCTCGGATGTGCGAACGTCACTCAAGTCGCACATGCTTGCCGATCCACACCGGGCGCGGCAGTTGAGCCGCATAGACCCCTGCAACTTCACCGGGATCTGGCCTCGGCTCGGCTTGATCAGTTCCTGGGGCGATGGCCATTCCACGGCGTATCTCGACGGTCTTCGCCGCGAGTTTCCACGTGCGGCGATCCAACTCAAGGGATTGGTCGCCACCGAAGCGATCATGACGCTGCCGTTTGGAGATTCGCATCCGCTGGCGGTGCGCTCGCACTTCTTCGAGTTCCTGAGCGACGACGGAGTCGCACACCTGGCTCACGAAATCGAGACCGGTTGCGAGTATTCCGTTGCTCTGACGACCGGCGGAGGCTTGTGCCGTTACCAGTTGCACGATCGCGTGCGAGTGGTCGGCCGCTGCTGGCGCACGCCATCACTCACGTTCGTTGGCAAGGATGGCGGCGTGTGCGACCGCTTCGGGGAGAAACTCAGCCCGAGGTTCGTGGCGCAGGCGCTGAATCGCGTCTTTGCCGAACAGCGTCTGCGACCGGCATTTGCGCTTCTGGCGCCTCAATCAGACAGTTTCGGGTGGAGGTACGTCCTGCACGTTGACTTGGCCGATCGTGTCCCGGCGGGTCTGGCCGAGGCACTCGAGTGCGCGCTGTTGCAGAATCCGCACTACCGGTATTGCGTGGCCCTTGGCCAATTGAAGCCCGCAGAGGTCTGCAGGACCGCCCCAGGTGCGCTCGGCCGATACATCGATGAACTCTGCCGCCGTGGCCAGCGTGCGGGCGAGATCAAGCCTTCACCGCTGGATTCGAACCCCGGTTGGAGCAAGATTCTCGGTTCGTCCGCAAACCAGCAGAGGGTCACGGCTGCAGCAGTGTGGTCGGGTCAACCTCATCCTGAATGCAGCACGCCGGGCGAGGCGCGCTTGTGATTGGGTCAGGTCCCCGCGAACTTCGCCGTCGAACGAACAGCGCCGCTGCGAGTTGAAGCAAGATGTCGTTCAACGCCCTCACTGTCTCTACGAGTCACCCCGCTAGGCGTCGGCCTTTGGCACTTCACAGCGCCGCCGACGCTTTCCTGTTGCGCCATTGCGGTGGCGGATTGACGAGAAAGCGTGATCCAGATGTCCCACGCCATCTAGACGACCGGTCGTTTGGATGAGCCCAAGGCAACGATCAGGATCACAATGATCAACAGCAGTCCTAACCCGCCACTTGGGTAGTAGCCCCATCCACCGCTGTGTGGCCACAGAGGAAGTGCTCCGAGAAGCAGAAGGACAAGCACGATGATCAGAACCAGTTGGGCAGTTCGATTCATGATAACCTCCCTCGGCGCTTGCGCTCACGTGCCAGTTCCTTTGACGCACGGACCTCATCCTTCAGTGCGCCGTAGCCTGCTTGGGCTCGACCAGCGACCTTCTCGGCCCTTCCCCTCAATTCAAGAGACTTGTTGCCGGTAACCCTTCCAACCCCGGCTTTCACCGAGCCCTTGATCTGCTTGGCCGCGCCTCGTGTACGGTTCTTGTCCATTTGATGCTCCGGAGGATCGCCTGATAGCGGCGGCCCACCAATCCTTTCGTAGGGCGGCTAGGGTCAGTGGTACCCCGAAATGCCGAATTATGACGCATTGCCCGTAAGTTTCCACGGTCCCTAATAGAGGTATTGGCAGTCGGTAGACTGTGGCAATGCCAAGAAACAAACGTCGTCGTCGCGGTCGCCCCAGCGCCATCGCCAAACTCACGGTCGCACAACTCATGGCCGAGGTCGACCGCCGGCGCTCGACGGTTGGCGCCCTCGTCGCACAGCGCGATGATCTGACGAGCCAACTCCAAGCGATCGACGCTGAGATCGCCGATCTCGAATCAATCGGCGGCATGGCGAATGGCGTAGCGCCACGTCGTGGGCCAGGTAGGCCGAAAGGATCAGGCAAGGGCCACAAGCGCCGCGGCCGCGGGCGCAAGCGTCAGAGCAACGAGCAGTCGCTTGCATCCGTGCTTCAGTCCGTACTGCGGGGCAAAACCATGAACGTCGCCGATATGGCCGAAGCGGCGCTGAAGTCTGGCTACAAATCCACGAGTAAGAACTTCAAGACCGTCGTCGGGTTGACGCTGCTCAAGGGCAAGAAGATGTTCAAGCGCGTGAGTCGGGGGCAGTACACGGCGAGATGAGGAGGCGCTAGTGAAGATTGTCCCACTCGCGCAGACATTCAACGCACCCGTGTCCCCGTTTCGAGAGAACGATGCCTCTGCCATCTTGGCGCAATAGTGGCTTAGGTGTTTGTCTTCATTCTCAGTTCGGTCATACCCCATGGAATACAGAGCCGGTGGGCCACCTTGCCGAGGAAAGCCAAGTCGAGCGAGATTCGTTGCATCGAACCCAAACCCGAGGAAGCAAACCTGTTCGGCATCATCGCGGCGAGACTGACAAGTGGCGACGATGACGAACTAATTCTTCGCCGCTCGCGCGCATCAAGCGTCAGAGACTTCCACGACCAAGATGGAGATGTCGTCTTGAGGTCGCTCGGATCCATGCCACGCTGCTACCTCCCCAAGCAGGCAGGGGACACTTTCCTGCAGCGGTTCGGACCGCCCACGACGGATTGCCTGCAGGAGTCGTGCGTTGCCAAACTGCATGCCTTCAGGGTTCATCGCCTCGGGGACGCCATCAGAATAAAGGTACAGGCGATCGCCGGCCCGCAGGCAGACCGACCGCTCCTCGTATGCGGCGTCGGCCAGGCCGACCGGGAACCCTGGGCTCTCCAGGAGCACCGGCTCGGCGCCGAATGGCAAATGCACCGGGGCGGGGTGCCCGGCGGAGACATAGCGGAACACACCGCTCGCAGTGTTCAGGATTCCGTACACCAGCGTCGCGAACTGCCCTGTCGCCAAGTCGAACGGGAAGAGTCGGTTCAGGCGCGCGGCGACGTCCGCGGGCGGCGTAATGTCGAACCGATCGCCAACGTTGCCATTCCGAATCAGGATTGATGACGGGTCCGAAGGCGGCGAGAGAAGTCGGCTCAACGTCACCGACAGCAGGGCCGAGGCAACGCCGTGGCCGCTGACGTCCAAGATGTACAGCCCGACCAAGCCATTGCCGAGTGGGATGACGTTGAGGCCATCGCCGGCAAGTTCATCGCATGGCCGGTAAGCCCAGGCGAAGTCCGTACCCGGTATGCGAGGCGCCTCGCGCGGCAGAAACGTCTCCTGAATCTTTGCCGCGGCCTGGAGGTCGCGCGACATCCGGTCGTTGGCCTTCTCCAGTCGCGCGTTGGTCTCTTCCAACTCGATTTGCAGGCGACGGACCTTCAAGTGCGTTTCAACGCGAGCGTGCAGTTCTTCCATCTGAAAAGGCTTAGTGATGTAATCCACTCCGCCGGTCGCAAAGGCCTTGACCTTGTCCAGTTGCTCGGTGAGCGCGCTGATGAAGATGACGGGAATGCCTTTGAGCACATCGTCGGCTTTGAAGTGCTCGCAGACCTCGTAGCCGCTCATCTCCGGCATGTTAATATCGAGCAGGATCAGATCGGGAGGATCACGTCCCGCCGCTTGCAGCGCCAACTTGCCGCTGGGAACGGGGCGAACTCTGTAGCCGCGGTCCTTGAGCATGCCGGCCAGCACCTGAAGGTTCGCGGCGGTGTCATCCACGATCAAGATGCTGGCGGGTTGAGCGGCAGCACCTTTCGGATTCTCCGGGTTCAATGGAGGCCCTCCGTGCTGAACAAGTCAAGGAGTCTCTGATACTGGAAGCCTTCGGCCAGATCGCGCAGCCCCTGCGCAAGTGCGGGATTGCGCGCTTCAACATCCTTGAGCCTGACGAGCAACTCATCCAAGTCCGCGGTGATGACCGCCTCACGCATCGGGTCGATGAGGTTTTGCGGCAAGCCCGCAAGCGACTCGGGTGTGAGTTCGACCGTCTCGGCCGCGCCCTCCTCGGCATACACGTACTCCACTCCAAGGTGGGTGTGAATCTTCTGGAACAAATCTGCATCTCTGAAGGGCTTGCTGATGAAATCGTCGGCGCCGATTTCCATCAACTCCTGGCGATTCTCATCCATCGCACTGGCCGTCACGGCGATGATCTTGACGTCCGCGCCGCCGGGCCGCCCGCCGGCCATCGCTCGGATGCGGCGGATCGCCTCGTGGCCATCCATCACCGGCATGCGGAAGTCCATCAGAATCAGATGGGGATGCCATTCCTCAAACTCCTCGACGGCCTCCGCGCCATTGGTCGCCAGACGAATCTCGAAACCGACCGAGGCGAGAAGTTGCGCCAACAGTTGGCGGTTATCATCGATGTCGTCGGCAACCAGCACCCGGCACGTCGCCTGTCCGCTCTGGAGCCTTACGACATGCTGGGGCTTGTCTTTCGTTTGAACCGATTGAGCTTCGCCTTCTTTCAGGGGCAGTTGAATGACGAAGATGCTGCCTTTGCCGACTTGGCTGCTCACCGTGATGGCGCCTCCCATCAAGCGAACAAACTCCTGGCTGATGGCGAGGCCCAGCCCCGTGCCGGTCCCCGCCTGTTGTCCGGTCTTGGTCTGCTCGAAATGCCGGAATAACTTGTCCTGGTCCTCCGCGGAAATGCCGGGACCTGTGTCCTCGATCTCGATCCTGAGACAAGGCCCCAACGTGCTTTGGTGATCCGCGAGCACGCGCACGGCGACGCCGCCCTGCTCGGTGAACTTGACGGCGTTGCCCAGCACGTTGATGAAAACCTGCCGCAACTTGTTAATGTCCGTCACGATATATTGCGGGACTGGGGGGTCGCCAAGCGTCTCTACCGAGAACGACAACTTCTTCTCATTCGTGCGGACGCGGAACATCATCTCCAGGTCCTTGAGCAGTTCGCTCAGGTCGAACGTGGAGAGGTTCATGGTAGTGCGGCCGGCTTCGATCTTGGACATCTCCAGGATGTCGTTGATCAGGGCCAGTAGATGCTCGCCGCTGCGGTTGATGGTTCCCAGGTACTGGTTCTGCTTGGCGGTGAGGGCCGGGTCGCGCAGCATGAGTTGCGAAAAGCCGAGGATGGCATTCATCGGAGTGCGGATTTCGTGCGACATGTTCGCCAGGAAAACGCTCTTTGCGCGGTTGGCCTGCTGCAGCGATTGCTCGTAACGCTTGCGCTCGGTGACATCGCGGGCGGCGGCGAACACGCCCTGCAACTTCCGTTCACGGTCGTGAAACGTGCTCGCGTTGTACGACACGACGGTTTCCTTGCCGTCGCGGGCCCGCGCGGTGAGTTCGTAGTCGGTGACTTTGCTTTCGCCCAGCACCCGCTTGATTCCGGCCTCGGCCCGCTCGGGGTCGGTGAAATAGTCCTTGAACGGCGCGCCGATCAGTTCGTCGCGCGTGCATCCAGTGAGCGCCTCCATCTGCTTGTTGACGTCGGTGATGATGCCGCGCGGATCGGTGGTGATCAGCGCGTCAATGTTCGATTCAATCAGCGAGCGGGTGTAGAACTGTTGATCGCGCACGCGCTGATCGAGCAGCATGCGTTCGGCTTCCACCTGTATTCGCGCGGTATTGTCGGTGCCGATCAACAGGTAGCCGATGATTCCGCCCTGGGCGTCGCGCAGCGCCGTGACCGATACGTTGGCCGGAAAGCGGCTACCATCCTTGCGAATATACGTCAGTTCATAGATGTCCTCGATCCCGCGCGAGGCCTTGAAAACCAACGCCTCAAAGCCCGGCGTGATCGTGGTTGCAAGTTCAGCGCTCAAGGCCTTGGCGCGCGTAATCACCTCCTGCGGATCGGAAATGTCGGCCGGAGTGATCTTGTTCATCACCTCGGCGGCGGTATAGCCCAGCATGCGCTCGGCGCCGACGTTGAAAATCTGAATGACGCCCTTCTCATCGGTGGCGATGCTCGAGAAGTTCGCGCTGTTGAAGATCGCGCTCTGCAGCGCCCCGGCTTTGAGCAGCGCTTCCTCGGCCCGCTTGCGCGCGGTCACGTCTTCCATGGCCAGCACCAGCAGTTCGCCGTGGTGGCCCGCCTGCAACTTGCGAGCGTTGAGCAGCATCGCGCGGCGGCCGATGACCGGGAAGGTGTGCTCAAGTTCGAAGTCGTCGAACACCGAACTCTTGGGGACGATGTCTTCGAGCAGGTTACGCAGGGCGGGAATGTCCCACTGGCCGTTGCCCAACTCATAGATGAGGTGGCCTTCGGTCTCATCGGGCGAGACGTGAAACGTCTGGTAGAAAGCGCGGTTGGCCGACTGCACGCGCAGCGTGGCATCGAGGATCAGCAGCGGTTCGCGCACCGTATCCACGATGTTCTGCGCGTAGTCCTGAATATCCTCACCCAGCGGACTCCGTTCCAAGAGGCCATCTTTCGGCATGCTTCAAATCCATAGCGAACGCAGCATTCGGCGCTCATTCGCTTCACCCGCCCAGTCGACACATCGTGACCTGCCATTCAGCGTGTCACCGCATGCTTCAGATTGCAAGGGAATTGCTGGCGATTCGACGCGAATAGGGATCGCAGCCACGTCCGCCCGCCTGCCTCGCTGCTGCGACACGACCTCGCGCCGCATCGTGAGTGCGACGGCAAGGGCAAGCTCGTCGTCAGTCAAGAAGATGTTCAAGCGGGTGAGCCGTGGCCCATCCTACGTCAGCGATTAGCGTTTGCTCATCGGGTGAAACCCGGACTCTGATTCGCCACAAGAGTAACGGATTGGTGGGAAGGCGCTATCAGGATGCTTGATTGCCTGATCGGTTCCGAGGTACCTCCGTGTCCGAAGGAGGCACCCCATGGCAGCCCCCACGTCTCGCAGTTCCAGCCGGCGGATGCCGAACGCCCCTGCTCGCACCAAGCCCAAGCGCCGGTTCCCCGCCGAGGTGCTCACCGACATCGAGGTTCGGGCGCTGATCGATGCGTGCCCGTCCACTTCGGCGACGGGCCTGCGCAACCGTGCCCTACTCGCGATCCTCTACCGCGCCGGCCTGCGCATCGCCGAGGCGCTCGATCTCTACCCGAAGGATGTCGATCTCGAACGCGGTGCAATCCGCGTGCTGCATGGGAAGGGCGACAAGGCCCGAGTCGTGGGCGTCGATCGCTGCGCGCTGGCCATCCTGGAACGCTGGCTCGACGTGCGTGCCTGCAACGGGCACGCCTCGCACCGCCCGATCTTCTGCACGGCCTCGGGGG
>Ga0111538_10007566_pt1 | contig 14632 bp, 10 predicted proteins | sample SoiMethybrSBSTD1_FD_79669 | JGI IMG/M metagenome (GOLD analysis project Ga0111538, IMG submission 79669) | Bulk soil microbial communities from a Populus tree surrounding site in Tennessee, USA - Soil MetaG P. TD hybrid SBSTD1 (version 2)... | ecosystem: Environmental > Terrestrial > Soil >... | reverse complement strand
CTGGGGATCGACTGCTTCAATGGTGTCGATGTAATCTTTATTGCCGGTGCCGACGTTTGTCTCGTACTTGACGTTGGATGCCCAGGTATAGGCGACATCTTCAGCGGTCACCGGGGTGCCATCACTCCACTTTGCAGCGGGTTTGATCTTGAAAGTGAGCTCGGTATGCGCATCGTTCCATGTATAGGCGCCATCAGCGAGCAGAGGATACACCTGGCCGTCGAGCATGTTGTACAGGTACGGGGTTTCAAACATGGTCACGCGGGCATTGTCCTGCTCGGCGATTGCCATAGCATTGTTACAAGTGGAGACGTACGGGTTCCAACAAGTGACAGGACCCCACTGCTGACCATTGAAATAAAGGGTCTCCGCGCGGGGCAGGGAATTCGGGTCAGCCGGGCCAGCTTCCGTAGCTGCGGGAGCTTCCGTGGCTACGGGGGCTTCGGTAGCCTGTACGGGGGCTTCAGTTACGACCACCGGGGCTTCAGTTGCCGGGGTAGCGGCAGCGCCACCGCATGCTGTGAGGATCATCGAAGCGACGACCAGCACGGCCAGAACGTACAAAAGTTTCTTCATGGTGAGATTTCTCCTCAAACTAGAATTTTAGGATTAACAATGTTCGAAGGATCAAATTGATATTTTGGAAAAGGATTCACCTCCTTTACAGTGGTTTTACAACTCATGATTCACATCCACAGGAACGGCGGAATATGATTTCGGTAGGCAGGATGGTCACCTCATCAGACGGGTGGTCCTCCAAAAGCCCAAACAACCGCTCTGTAGCGATCTGGCCCACCTTTTCGGTGGGCGCCCGCACCGTGGTCAGGGGAGGGTTAAGAAAGGAAGCAAACCCCAGATCATCAAACCCGATTACAGAAACATCCTCCGGGATCCGGATTCGATGTTCGTGCAGAGCTTTGAGCACTCCGATCGCCGCATCATCATCACCGGTAAATACAGCATCGAACGCGACCTGCTTTTTGCAGTCAAGGAACTCATTCATGACCGTATAAGCAACATCGCGTTCGAAATCACCGTTCAATATAAGATTTTCGTCTACTGGTATTCCATTTGCCTGCAAAGCAGACTTGTACCCCGTTTCACGTCGTAAAGAATCTTCCTGGTCGATGGGACCCCGTAAAAATAATATCTTGCGCTTCCCATGGACGCTGATCAAATGATCCACAAGCCGCCGGGTAATCTCAATGTTCTCCACGGTAACGCTTGGAATGGAGACCTGTGGGGGTGGTGTCCGGTGGACCAATACCATGGGGAAGCCGCTGTCATGCAGTGTCGAAAGATCTTCGTCCACCAGCCCATCAGAAAAGACCAGCAAGCCATCGGTATTGTGTGGACCGATGGGGGGCTGCATGTGATCGCGGCTGCTGGCATGGTAGGTGGCAATGATCAAGTTATAACCTTTTTCACGTACAACCGCCTCCACACCGTTCAGGAGAGGCACGAAGAAATCATTATGTAGATTATTAAGCAGCAAGCCGATCACACGGGTCTTTCGGCTTGCCAGGTTGCGGGCTGCAGCGTGAGGGACATACCTCATCCGAGTTAGAACAATTTGTAGCCGATCCGCAACTTCTGTTGAAATGGGCGCATTCTTGTTGATATAACGGCTAACAGTTGCCACGGAAACCCCCGCCTCTCGGGCAACATCACGGATCGTAACGGAAGAAGAGCGACGCGTCATCTAGTGTAACCGTTTACTGTAACCGTTTACATTATTTCATATCTCAATTAATGCGTCAACCAACGATTATCTTAAAAAATGGTGCTCTTTCTCACTTGCAGCCCGAAAAAACGTGGAAAGTTATCAAAATTGGCAATATAAGTATGGTAACCATCTTCTGATTAAAATAAAAGAGACAACTGACATGGGTTGTCTCTGCAAATCGTCATGTTTTTTGAGTTATATGGTTACCCTGCCCCTTGTTAATAGGGCGAGGACTGCCACAAAGAGTGCCGAGCCAATCACCGACCAGACAATTGGGAAAGATCTTCCAGCCACATTGATGGCAAAGATTTCGGGCAAGCCTAAAGTACCAGCGATCCATGTTCCGATCACGGCCCCTACAAACCCGACGAGGATCGATGTAATACAGCCGCCCACCGAGTAGCCTGCCAGCGCCTGACCAACGGCACCGCATACGGCTGCAACAATCAGAAGTATCACAAAATCCAGAAGTGTCATTTCGATCTCCTTTCAGAATCCGGGCCTGTTTCCCCATGGGATCTGCTGCTTACTAAGAGTAAATCCAGCGCGCTGCTGGCCAATTAAAAGCAAAGGATGAGCGGTAGAAATCACCGCTCATCCACTGTTTGTTACATATCGCGTGTGTCTAAGTTATTTAGGAACATGTCCAGTTCATTAGCCGCTTCGTCCCGGCTGTAGCCATACCGTTCCTGGATCAAGCCAGCCAGTTCATCATAGCGGCCGCTAATCTGGTCCAGCTCATCATCAGTCAGGCGACCCCACTGTTGTTTAACCTTTCCCTTTACTTGCTTCCATTGTCCTTCGAGTATATCCCTATTCATTTTTTCTGTCTCCTTTCTTTGCTAAGACTAGCAAATTGGTCGGAATAAACTTCACTTGCTCTTACATGTGAAGTCATTATTCTTAAACGAAGGAGAGAATCGTTTGTTACTAGGGATGAATTTGAGGGTTACGTCTCAAAGGTCAGGAAAATGTCCTACTTTTTCTCGGCTGAGATCGTGGAGTCGTTTCTTGGGTCAAGATATTTGAGTCCTGAACCGGTATTGAATAACACGATGCTTTCGTCAGGCTGGACCCATTTCGTGTCAATCAGCTTTCTAAGAGCGGCTAGTGTGGCAGCCCCCTCGGGAGCCGCAAATATTCCTTCCCGGGATGCCAGCTGCTTCTGTGCTTCAAGGATTGCTTCATCGCTGACTGCGACGGCAGTTCCCCGGCTGTCATAAATATCCTGAAGGATCAAATGGTCGGCAAAACTCTTTGGAACCCGCAACCCGGAGGCAAGGGTGTGGGCATTGAGCCAGAAATCGCAAAACAAGGCATTGTTTTCGAAGGCCCGTACCACCGGTGCGCAGCCATCCGCCTGAACCGATACCATGCGTGGACGTTTGGTATTTTCCAGCCAGCCTAACTCCTCCAGTTCGGCAAATGCCTTCCACATCCCGACCAATCCTGTTCCACCACCTGTGGGGTAGATGATCACATCTGGCAGCTTCCAGCCAAAGGATTCGGCCAGCTCGTATCCCATTACCTTTTTTCCCTCCACGCGATAGGGCTCTTTGAACGTGGAGACGTCGAACCAACCCTCGGCACGCGCCTTTTCCCCGGCCATACCGGCAGCGTCGCTGATCAATCCATTGACCAGGATCACTTCGGCGCCTGCCATGCGGCTTTCTTCAATGTTGGCATAAGGCGTATCCTTGGGCATGAAGATATGCGCCTTCAGACCTGCTCGGGCCGCATAGGCGGCCATGGCCCCGCCTGCATTTCCTGCCGTGGGAATAATGACTTTTTTAACGCCCAGTTCCTTGGCCTTGGAAATCGCGGCCGACAGTCCGCGCGCCTTGAAGGATCCGGTCGGGTTGCTGCTCTCATCCTTCACAAAAAGCCTGGTAAGCCCAAGCTCCTTTCCAAGCTGAGGCAGGGCAAGTAAAGGAGTATCACCCTCACCAAGAAATACCTGGTTTTCCACGCTTAAGACTGGCAGCAGTTGGGACCATCGCCACATGCCCTTGTTGCGATGCGAAATTTCCTCGCGGTCCACTGCCTGACGCACTTTTTTTAGATCGTAGATGGGTAATAATGGCGACTGACAGATGGGGCAGAAGGTATGAAGCTCGTTATAAGAATACTCTTTGCCGCAGCCGGAACATTCCAGACGTGAAATATAAGACAAGGGTTGTGACATGGACTTGATTGTATCCATGTTTTCACCCGCGGGATGTATGGTTTTCATATTATGGCATGGGGACGAAGGCTTCGACCCGCGCCCATAACTCACGGATGTTGATGGGTTTCGACATATAAACATCGCAACCAGCGGCGAGCGCCTTTTCTGCATCGCCTTTCAACGCATTCGCCGTAATGGCAATGATGGGGGTATGAAGGAGGGATGTCTTGGGGCTGGTTCGCAGCCGGTGTGCCACTTCATAGCCATCGATGTCGGGCAGGTTGATATCCAGAAGGATCAAATCCACCTCCTGGGATTCTGCAACTTCGACACCTTTAAGGCCATTCGCTGCCTGAAGAAGGCGATACCCGCGAGCCTCGAGTGCCCGCTTGACCAGCATCATGTTGTCGGGGTTGTCTTCAATGTATAAAACATTGTTCTGCATGTTACTCTCCTTGTTCTCCGCTTTTTTCTTCGATGACCTGAATCACCCGGTCAACGAACTTGCGCGGAGGTAATGAACCTTTTTGATATACGGCTTCAATATGGCCATTTAATCGTTTTCTTTCGTCGGGCGTGATATCCTTGGCGCTCACAACAACGACTGGGGTGTTGCGCGTGCGGGGGTCAAGCTTCAACTCCTCCACCAGGCCAAAGCCGTCAATGCCGGGCATGGTGAGATCGGTGACAATGAGATCAGGCAGTTTCTGTCGGGCCATGCTGAGGCCCTCCCATCCATCTCTGGCAGTGAAGACGCGGTAGGCTTTGTGTCCTTCTAGCAGACGGCGGATCAAAAGAGCGTCATCTGCGTTATCGTCGATCAAAAGGACGGAGGTAGTCCGTTCATCAAGATTTTCCAGGGCAGCCTGTAGACCTTCGCGCGGCGCAGGCGATTGATCCTGGCTGAGATGCACATCCATGGCGAATTGATCGCCTAGCACATGCTTTTCAACGGGGAAGGTGTGGCCTGTGCAGTTGACGACGACCAGCTCATCCTTTTGGATCGTGGCGTTCGTGTGCATCTTTTGCAGACCGGCAAAGGCCACTGCAGTTGCAGGCTCCACGGCCATGCCCTCACTTTTAGCAAGCGCACGCATGGCCGAGAATGCCTCCAGGTCTGTGACGGATTCCATAACGCCGCCGTACTGCCGGGTCAGATTCCACAAATACGTGTAGGACTTGCCCGGATCGCCGGTGGAAAGGATCGTAATGCGCGTACTTGGGATCACAGGCTCGGCAGTTTCCCGGCCGGCCTGGAAGGCCTGCACCATCGGCGCACAGCCCTCCGCCTGGATGACTGCCAGTTTGGGGATTCTATCGATCAAGCCCATGTTGAACAATTCCCTGAAGCCCTGGTAAACCCCCAGCGGTCCCAGCCCTCCACTGACGGCCTGGATATACCAGTCGGGCGCGCGCCAGCCAAGCTGCTCGACGATCTCATAGGCAATCGTCTTCATCGACTCACGGGCCGGGATGGAGCTTGCACCGTGGTCATACAAAAGATGCTTGCGCTGTGCAAAATCGGCAGCGATCTGCTTGGTCTGGTCATAACTACCGCTGACGCGGATGACCTCGGCGCCGAAGAGGGCGGCTTCCCGTAATTTTTCCTGCGGAACAAGGCTGGTCATGAACACCCATAACTTGATGCCTGCCCGGGCGCACGCCGCGGCATAGGCCACCGCGGCATTGCCAGTGGAGGCAATGACCGCCTCACGGACGCCCCCCTCGCTCATCGCAGCGACCGCTACGGCGGCCTGCCTGTCCTTGAAGGAAGAGGTTGGGCCGTAGCGTTCGTCCTTGATGTAGAGTTGATCCAGTTCAAGTTCCTGGGAGAAGCGTTGTGAGAGGGTAAGGGGCGTCCCACCCGCTGGATAAAGATCCAGGCGGGACGGATTGTCGAGCGGCAGGATATCCTGATAGCGCCACAGATTGGAGGGACGACCTGGCAAGCCGCGCAGGATCTCCCGCTTAAAGCTATTGTAATCGTAACGGGCTTCCAGCCACTGGGAGTCGCATTTTTTGCAAACTGCCGGAACGAACGGTTCGTAAGGCTGCTGGTGACCGCAGATATTACACTCGAGATAATTTGGACTTGACAATTTACTTTTCCTGTTTTTCGATGATTTCTGTAATCTGTGCTTCGATGGGTAATTCAATATAGAAGGTCGAGCCTTCGCCTTCGATGCCCGTGCTCTCGGCCCACAGACGACCGCCGTGCATTTTGATGAGACGGCGGCTGATCGGCAGACCCAACCCGGTGCCGCCGGCCTTGCGCGTGGTGGAGGAATCCACCTGTGTAAATTCCTGGAAGATCGCTTCCAGTTGATCGGGTGGTATACCGAGACCGGTATCCTTGACGCACACCCGGACCCTTGAACCATCCATCCTGAAAACACGCAGGCTGATCTTCCCGTTTGCTGTGAATTTTATGGCATTGTTGACAAGGTTGATCATCACCTGTCGAATGCGTGTACTATCGGCGTAGATTTCCACATCCTGGTCGGAGTCGTCCGCGATAAACAAGGCTATATGCCTTTCGCTGGCCAATGTGGATGTAATGCTGGTGACTTCCTTGAGGAGTTCATTGAAATTGAATACTTCTGGATTCAGGTTCATGCGGCCGGATTCGATCTTTGCCATATCGAGCACATCATTAATAAGGTGCAGGAGGTGCCGTCCATTCTTTTGGATCAGGCGCAGATCGTTATCCATGTTTTCGGTCAGCGGACCATCCAGCTCTTCGAGAATTACATCGGTAAAACCGAGGATGGAATTCAACGGTGTACGCAACTCATGTGACATATTTGCCAGGAATTCAGATTTGAGACGATCCAATTCCTTCAGTTCCCGGGCGCGTCTTTGAAGCTCTTCCGTAAGGCGCAAAGTTTCAAGGTGAATGCTGGTCTGGGCTGCGATGGCAGCCGTGAGATCCCGTTCCTCCTGTGAAATATCCGATAAACCTGCGACGGCAAGCTGCCCAATCGGTTCACCGCGCACAATTAAGGGTTGTTCCAGGACAAGCCCGGTCGTGATTGATGCGTCCCCAAGTGGTGAGACTTTGATCGAATCGTACACAAAGCCGGACACTGCATTTTCTGTTGCAGCGTAGGTTTCCCAGTTTTGGCGGGTGAGACGTCGGGTGGCTTCTTCCGCTTCTGCACGGGCACGCGATGCATCTGCCAGCAGACGGATGCTCTCAACCTGCTGGCCTGCCTGTTTAGCAATCGCACTGATGAGCGCTTTATCTTCCTCCGTGATGGCAGCATTGCCTTTGATAAATAATCGTCCGATCTGCTGGTCAAGAACCTGCATGGTCTCTTCATGGTCGTACTGCTCAGGCGATGTTTGCGTGAACGGTTCGACTGACTCCTGGTCATAGGCATACCCAATCCGTTCGCTGTTGTGGATGGCATCCAGGAACGTTTCCCAGCTTCTATGAGTAAACTGATGCGTTGCTTCTTCTGCTTCAGCACGGGCGCGATCGGCCGCGGCTAACAAGCGCAGGTTTTCGATCTGGAGCGAGGCTTGTTGTGCGACAGCGTTCGCAAGCGATAGATCCTCCTGAGTCAATGTTCGCTCGGAAGGCGGCGTAACCTGAACTTCACCGATGGCTTGTCCGCTGGAAAGCAGAGGAGTTTTGAAGACCTGTGCATGCTCGGGTATATTCGGTTGTGACACCCGGATGGGAAGTACCTTGTCATCGTGGTAGGCAAAGCCGACCGCTTCCTTTTCATAGAGCAGGGGGGTGCCACGTGTTTGGGATTCCTTTTCCTTTAGTTGCGCTTCCAACTCACGAACGCGTGCCCGCAGACTATCCATTTCTTCAGGCAAAAAAGCAGGATTGTTGCACTGCGTTCCACCGTTGGCTGGCGCGTTCAACAGATCTGGCTTGGAATAATGATTGCCGTCAGGTGGTTCGGAGCTGGCAAGTTGTTGCATCCCTGAGAACAACTTCTCGACCCGGTTCCTGGAGGTATTGTTTGTCATCGGCGAGTCTCCTGAAAGCAGAAATCCTGCTAAGAGGCTTTTTCCTTCATGCTTAATTGTGCGATGGTCATGGGTGCGCCCAAAGCGTGCCCCAACTCACGAGCTGCGATCTGCAGCACTGCTTCCACTGTAGTTGCGCTCTGGATCTTCTGACTAATGATGTTGAGCATGCTTTCGCGTTTAGCCTGTTTCTGCACCTGATCGAAGAATTTGACACGCTGCATGACAATGGCCAGTTGTGTGGCAACCGTCTGCAGCATGCGTTCTTCACGAGCACCAATATCAGCTGCGTTTCCAGGCCGTGTTACTGCGATTACACCAAACAACTCCTGACCAATCATAACCGGTGTTGAAAGAGCCTTTCCCATGAATTCCCGGATGTTCTGAGGAATACCGAGCATCCGCTCATCTTGTTCAGGATGATTGATCGTCACCGTCTGGCGCGTTTGTGCTGCAAAATTGGCAGGCGTATTCTGGTTGAGGGGCAGTCTATCAAACATCCTTTCTTTCGGTAGATTGATGCCTGCAACGCCTTGTAATATTTCATGTTCAGGTTCGTAAACCGCGATCCAGGAACCTGAGAATCCCATTTCCTCACAGGATAATTTAGCAACAGCTTGATAGATGGTATCGAGATCCATCTCGCCACCAATCGCTTCATTGATACGATACAGGGATTGTGCTTCTGCCAGTGATACCTGGGTTTGCTCGAACAAGCGCAAATTCTCGATATGTGCGCTCAGACGCTCGGCAACGGCATCGATCAGATCAACCGATTCCTGGTCCTGACTTTCCAACCCTTGTACAGCCACTTTACCGATCATTTCATCATGGACCTTGATGGGCTGGGAAAATGTGAAAGTATTTTCATCACGTCCGTGATCATGAGGACGGACTTCATTCGTGTCGTACAGATATCCCAGGCTGCCTTCGGTCCTGGATTCAATTAATTTCTGCCAGCCTTGCACGGTCTGAAGGCGGGTGGCTTGTTCTGCTTCGTACCGATAGCGCTCGGCGGCTTCCAGCAGGCGCAGGTTTTCGATTTGTTGCGCAACCTGACGGGCAACAACGTTGACAAGATCATTCGTTTGTTCACGCCGAGTTTCATCATCGATCTCAACTACGAGAGATCCCAGTGACTCTCCCGTTATGGAAATGGAGGCTGAGACCTCTTTTCCAATTTCAGGTTCTCTATCAACCGCTTCTGTTAGTGGAACAACTTTATTGTGTTCGAAAACAAAGCCAATCTGTTCCGGTTTGTGGATGGCATCCAGATGTTCTTGCCAGCCTTCGTGTACAAGTCGGCGTGCCTGGACTTCCACCTGGGCACGGGCTTGCTCGGTCTCTGCAAGCAGGTTTGCATTTTGGATGGCGATCGCCAGTTGACCAGCCAAAGCTTCAAAAGCGGGCAGAACTTCTTTGTTCAACACGTCGGGTTCGCTACTTTGCATATCCAGCACACCTACTATATTGTTGCCAACAATCAGTGGCACTGCCATCTCGCCGCGTGTATCAGGCAGCATTGGGTTCTGGCGGAATGTTGCGCTTTGTGTAGTATCAGAGATCACGACGGATCGTTCTTCGAAGGCAGCGCGACCGTTGATCGAGGTTGAATTGAGCGGCAGGCTATGCCCACGTTCAACCAATTGTGCGCCCACATTGCCGGTACCCGCCTCTAATTTCAATACTGTCTGACTTGGATCGGTCAGGTATACCTGCACATAGTATAGGTCGAACTCTTTCAGGATGAGCTCACAAGCATCCCTCAACATACTATCCAAATCGCGCACTTGTGAGACAGTGCGTCCCACTTCAGCCGCCAATTCAAGGTTGTGGGTGCGGTCGGCGACACGCTGCTCCAGGGTTGTAACGGATGCACGCACTGCTTCAATCAGCTCAGCGAGTGTGACTGCTAAATTGTGCACCTCCTCTGACCCGTTCAATGGAATCTTGACCGTAGTATTACCCTGGCTAATTTCTTGAGCAACCTGGGCAAGACGATTCAATGGCCGAAAGACGTATCGAAAGACAAAGTAGAATGTAAATGTGGTCGCGATCAAGGCAAGGAACAGGGTGATCGAGATAATTGTCTCTGACCTGCCCAATGCTGCCTGCAATGGGGCAATATCGAAAACGATCTGTACGGCGCCAATGGCGGTAGTTCCCGCCGTAATAGGCTTTGTCAGGATCAAATAACTTTTCTGCTGGTTTTTAACAATATCCTGCTGGCTGATCGCCTGTGCTACCAGCCTCTGGCTCAAGGTGATATCGGGACCCCATTTTTTGTTGATTCCAACGACCAGCTGTCCATTGAGATCATAAACTGCCGCATAGACCACGTTTTTGCCATCCACATATGGATCAAGCGTACTGCTCATTTTTGTTAAATCGAGATTGTATAACGGGTTAAACAGCAGTTTGGCGGTAGTCGTCATGACAGGAAGGCTGACTGCATCGAGCCCTTCCTGGATATTTGCCGCTCCTGCACGTGAGCTGACCACATAAAGGATCACAAATACGAAAACCAGGATCGCTGAAATTACGATTGGGCCGATTGTGGTTAATTTATATCTACTTTCGTTCACGTCAGACCTCCAAAATTCATCGGACAAACTTGCATTTCTTACAAATCATGATTGGTTGGATATCCCATCTGAGCTGCACCGGCACGCTGCAGGTTGGAATCAATAAGACCTCGCGATGCAATGTCATTCTTTAACTGGCGCGAACAGGTTTTGCAGGAATTCCATACTTGCCTGCGAGCCTGACGGAATATCATCGAATTTTGCTGTTTTCTTCATGCTTTTGAGGGCTGCAGTTCCTTCTTCGGTGTTGCCTGCCTCTTTCAAAATGGTTGCGATACGATCGCGTAAGGAAACGTTCATTTTCGCTGAAGCCATCAAAAAGCTTCTGGGAATATCCTGGGTTTTGGCAAGAATGGCCAATTGATCATTTTGCTCTTCAGTCAGGTCATCGTAGACAGCACCTTCTTCAGCACCCGCGGCTACTTTCCCGCTCATGAGACTGGCAAGCATATTCTCAGGTGAGCCTGCAAATATATAACCAACTTCATCGCCGGGGACTGTCGAAGTGGGAGCGGCCTGCTCGGAAAGAGTAAGCCCGGATGTGATCAGATATGTCTCAGGTAGAAAATGCCCGGTTGTAGATTTTTGTTCGGAGAATGCCAACATTTTTCCCTTGAGATCTTCAACGGAAGTGATACCACTGTCTTTCCTGACCAAAATAATGCTGTGATACTCGCCCACCCCTTTTCTCCAACCTCGCAGCAAGGGAACAGCGCCGGCATCTTCGTAAGCAGCTAACGCTCCATAAGCGCTTTCATAATAAAGATCGACCTCTCCGCTCTTGAGTTTTTCGATCATGGTTTCGATGTCTGGCGTGACGATAATCGTTCCCTGTTTAATGCCAAGATCGCTGAGTTGTTTCGCCATGTAATCTGCAAATGGTTGAGCGGCCCCGATTTCCCCCGCCGGATCGTCAGACACAACGCCAATCGCCAGTATCTGTTCCTGAGACAGGTTAACGGCCTGGGTTGGGGAGGAAACTTCACTGACAGGAGTGGGTGCTGCCTGACAGGCGCACAATAAGAGCGCTACAACGGCAATGATGGAAAAATATCGTAAAAATTTCATTATTAATCTCCTATGCATTTGATGTTTGAAATAGAGTGAGACCAGGAACTCTGTGCAAATCAGATATTTTCTGCATTTCGGGATGGCAAATGATCGAATCACCCTGTGGAGGCTGGATATCCACATTGGAAGATAAACGATTATCCATGATCACAGTTCCCTTCCTGCTGAGAGGCTCGTCGTTTAATTGTTGTCATTCCGTCCTCCGATCTGAGCTTTTACGCGCGAGGCACCAATGGCTGTTCCAAGTTCGCGACTGGCGATTTGAAGTGTTTCTTCAATGGATGTAGTTCGTTGCAGCTTTTGTCCGATCGCGTTAGCAAGCGATTCCAATTCGGCCTGCCTGCGGGATTGCTCGTATGTGCGCACGTTTTGAATCGAAGTAGCCAGTTGTGCAGCCAGAGTAGTTTGTATGTTGACGTCTGCGTCGGTGAAGCGTCCGACCTGTTCGGATTGAATATCGAACACGCCGATCACGTTTCCACCTACGATCATGGGGACTGCCAGCTCAGAGTGTGTATCAGGTAGAAGGGGATTGGGCAGGAAGTCCGCAGCCTGTGTCACATCGTTCACGGTAACACCTTTTCGTTCACGGGCGGCCCGGGCCACGAGGGACTGCTCACGGTCCAGCGGGATCGAGCGGCCTTCCGTCAGCATGATGCGTCCTGCCTCACCGGCGCCCGCTGCCAACACTAGGTTTTTACCTTCAGCATCGAGCAGGTAAATGTGTGAATGGTAGAGGTTGAATCGTTCCTTGGTAAGATCAACCACTTCCTGTAACAGTCTTTTAGATTCAAGAATGGTGGCAGTGGCTGTGCCTACTTCAGCCACAGTCGCCAGGTCCCTCGTACGAGCCGCCACACGTTGTTCCAAACCTCCCAGCGTTTCATGCAGCTGGGCGGTCATATTGTTGAAGGTCGAAGCGAGAATACCGATCTCATCGGTGCTGGTCACCTTTGCACGACTGTCCAAATTGCCAGCGGCAACTTCTTCTGCTGTTTGGGTGAGTTGTGTAATCGGCCTGACCAAAATCAAGGATAGGACGAAAGCGGCTGCCACTGCGATGATGAGGACGATGGCAATCACGATGAGAGCGCCACGTGTCTGTGAATTGACCGGGGCGAAGGCTTCACTTTGTTGTTGGTGGTATACAACCATCCAGCCGAGTTTATTTACCGCTGGGTTTCCTTCCAACACATGAACGGGTGATTGGACTACAACACTTGGGCTGTTTTCGTAATCCATTTCGACCATGCCCTGATCGGCAACCGCCTGTAGTTCATTAAATAATCCTGTTCTGAGCGGTTCATACACGCTCCATCCACCAAGAAAGTGGTAAACAAATTCTCCGGGAAGTATGAGATCGGTTCCACCTGTCCTGCCTACTGCCTCCCCAAGAATGGGTGAAAGGGCAGACGTTAGATATGTTGTTCTCAAAATACCAGAGATCTCTCCGGTCCGGCGATTGCGAATGGGTGATGCGATCAGCACTACAAGGGAATTCGAGCTTTCATCGTATTCAGGTTCGCTGATGTAGACCGCCCCATTTCCATTGTTGTAAGCAGCCTGCCACCAATCCTCGTCAGCCTGATAATAGTCAGAGGTGCGGTTGGTGCTTCCTGCCAGACCACCATACATATCGGTTATGAAAATTTCTACATTATTTGGGAAAGCTTTCTGGAATTCCTGTAATTCCACCGCAGCTTCATTCGTCAGTTTGCTCCTTACGATGGGAGCAAAATCATTATCCGCGTCATCAGCGATATGCCACCGAAGATCCCTCTCTTCCAAAATAGTCTGGATGGCACTGGCATTTCCTTTATAGGTGTTGTCCGTATCTTCTGTTGTGCGCTCAAGGACTTCATTCAACGACAAAATTTTCATGGTGTTGACCTGTTCATTGAGCAGCGCGCCGATTCGGGCAGCGACCTCATCTGTGTGCTCTGTAACCCCGCGTTCCAGACTTTGTTGTAGGTTAGAGGAGGTTGACTTGTACACGTACACAGAAAGAGTGCCGGCGGTGACAAGCGCGACCCCGATGAACGACACCAGCAGTTTGTTGCGCATGCTGCGCCCCCACGTTTGGAGCGCAACCAAAACGGCAAAAATAAGGGCAAATATGATTGCGGCAATGGGACCGAGTTGTGCGCCAGCGTATGCTACCCGCCATTGCGGATTGATTATTTCAATCGCCCATACCAGCATAAATGAAATTACAGAACCAATAATATATATCCGCTTTGCTTGGGGTGGGCAGAGCCATCCAATTCCAACGGCGGACAGAATTAGAAGGAGAAAAGACATGAAAAGCGCCTGCCCCTGAACCATGCTAACAACGCTCAACACAAACATGGCAACCGATAAGGAGGTTAAGCGATATCCCATACCTTGATTTCCACGGATGATGTATGCCCCGCTTGCTATATTCATTCCAGCAATAATCGCCATGATTACTGCCACGATATATGCAATGACTGTTCCGTCCTTACCTGAAGTTGGAACTGCACTCAATGCTGAAATCGTCAGCAGGAATACACCTGCAGAAACCAAAAATAGAATTGCAGCCAGTATCAGTGTTCCCCAATAGGCGACCTGGGTCGTTTTGTCCTGTGAAGATGGTGAATGTTTGAATTTTGTCATTTTGTATTTCCTCGTTTCATCATATCAAGCTGTCCCAGGTGATTCTGCAAATGGCTTATTGACGGTTAAATTGCCTGCCAGAGCAGCCGGGTCAATCGCAACCAACGTCTGACGCCTGCCAAGTGCATGACCTAATTCCCGTGCGGCGACCTGTAGGGCCTGTTCGATTGTGGTCGTGGACTGGATTCTTTGTGCAATGGTATTAATAGTTTCTTGCTGCTGGGCTCGTTCGGTAATCTGGTCTTGATTTTTTCTTTGCTCGGTAATGTCATGGTGCACTGCCAGAAAACCGCTGATCTCACCGGCATTGTTTACAATTGCGCTATTCGTGCCTGCGATGTAGACGAGATGACCGTCCTTGTGTCTGTTGATGATTTCACCCGTTACCGCATGTTTAGAGAGAAGTGCCTGCCAGAATTGGCTGTAGATTTCCTGGCTGAGAAGACCAGATTTGATAAT
>Ga0111538_10007565_pt1 | contig 14633 bp, 9 predicted proteins | sample SoiMethybrSBSTD1_FD_79669 | JGI IMG/M metagenome (GOLD analysis project Ga0111538, IMG submission 79669) | Bulk soil microbial communities from a Populus tree surrounding site in Tennessee, USA - Soil MetaG P. TD hybrid SBSTD1 (version 2)... | ecosystem: Environmental > Terrestrial > Soil > Tree... | reverse complement strand
GGGCCGCATCGGCCGGCGTCGCCGCCAGCAGCGCTTCGTATCCGACGAGGTCTTCGGCAACGGCCTTGGGTCGGAAGTCCTTGTTCAGAGCCAGCCACGCCTCGCGTCCCGAAGTCAGCACTTGAATCCACAGATCGCCCATTTCCTCCGTGGAGTGCTGGCCCCACGAGACACGACGCGGGGGAAGCACCGGGTTGCGGGGGTTCTCGGCCGAATTGTCGTAGGTGTATCGCATCGCAAGCACGGTGTCTTTCGGCAGCGTCATGGGCGTCACGAAGCGGTAGACGTGCTGCCAGCCGAAGTTCCAGTCGCGAATCGCCAGCAGGGTGCGGCTGGAACCATCCGGAAGCGTCGCCGTCGCCCGAATGTCGCGGGCGCGGTAATGCGCATGCGGCTGCAGCGATTGCACGACGACGTCGACTGGCAACCGATACTGGTCGGTGACAACGTAGTCGGACGTCCCCGCGGGAATGTCGATGTTCTGACGGCCGAGCCGCAGCATGACCGGGCGGTCCGTCGGTGGTGCATCGCTGAAGTAGAAGCCGATGGCGGGTTGAATGCGTTCGGGCTTTCCCGTCGGCTTCATGTGAACCTGAAGCACCACGTCGGCGCCGGGCTGAAGCGGCCAGCCGAGCGACGGCGGAACAAGCGGCGCGGCCTGGCCGGGTGTCCAGCCGAGAAAGTGTCCGTCGGGAAAGAGCGCGGTGCGGGCAAGCAGGCCGTCGTAGCCGGGAAGCGGATCGCGCGCGTCGAGGGTGCGAGACGCCGGCGTCTGATCGAATCTGATGTTCACGTGGTGAACGGCCGCGCGGCTGCCGGGCAGCAGCTCGACGCCGCGTACGTAGCGCGGGCCGCCGAGCGGCACGTTGACCACGAAGATGCGGAACACGTCTGGACCGTCGGCCGGCAGCAGGTAGGGCTGATCCAACGTCACGACGAGATCCGGCTCACCCAGCCGCCAGCCGTCCGGCCGCCTGGGACGCATCGGCGGCGGCGCTTTTCTGTCACTGTTCCGGACACCCTGTTCGACCCAGCGCGCAACCGTCGCGATCTCCTCGGCGGTCGGCCAGCTCTGTCCGACGAACGGTCCCGAATCGCGATCGGCCTGCCATGGCGGCATCCGGCCGGACCGCATCGCCTCGACGATTTGCCTGGCATGCGACCGGACGTCGGCGTACGTCAGCACGCTGAAGGGCCCGGGTCCGCTCGGTTGATGGCATTCGGCGCAGTGGGTCGCCAGGATGGGTGCGACTTCGGCAAAGGTGGTCGCCTCATCCGGCTCAGCGGCACTCGTGCCGCCAGCGGCCACCAGGACCGCGATCAGTCCGCTCAGCCAACGGTGTGCGGCCATTCGCCCGTGCCCGGCGCAAGACTGTAGCGCATCGCGCCAACCCGTGAGCGGCAATTCAGCTCGCCGTCAGCGAAACAACTTGATACATGTCCTTGATTGAACGCTCGGACGCACCGTCGCTAGCATTTCCGCGGATTCGTGCGCGTCCGCGCAGACGTGCCTGTCCGTGTCGGCCGAGCCGAATGACAAGGAGCGAGCAATGATTGGCGTCCACGTTGCCCGGGGAAGACGCGTGTTTCTCGTTGCGCTGGGATTTGGAGCCGCCCTGATGACCGCGGCGGCCGCCCAGGCCGCGGATACTCCGAAGGGCCCGGTGACCTTCGCGAAAGACGTGGCGCCAATCTTCCAGGAGAAGTGCCAGACCTGCCATCGACCCGGCGAGGTTGCGCCCTTCTCGCTGCTCACCTATCAGGATGCCCGCCCGTGGGTGCGCGCCATCCGCCAGAAGGTCGTGGCGCGCCAGATGCCGCCGTGGCATATCGACAAGACGGTCGGCATCCAGAAGTTCAAGAACGATCGCTCGCTGTCCAACGAGCAGATCGACACCATCGTCCGCTGGATCGACGGCGACGCGCCGATGGGCAATCCTCAAGATCTGCCGCCGGCCAAAACGTGGGACGACACCAACGCCTGGAAGCTCGCCGGCCAGTTCGGCGAGCCAGAGCTCATCGTCCGATCGACACCGTACACGATGGACGCCCTCACCCAGGACAAGTGGTGGAAGCCGGTGGTCGACGTCGGCCTGGACGAGATCCGCTGGGTCCGCGCGATTGAAACCCGCACCAGCACGGTCGATGGACGCCGCGTGCTGCACCATGCCGTGGCCTCGCTGATTCAGGACGAGAAGCAGGTCCCGGAGCAGTTCCGTTTCGCTTCGGCTGACACCGGCGACGATGATGACTCGGCTGGGCGTGACAACGGCGCGGGTCTGTTCTCGGAGTGGGCGATCGGCAAGATCGGCGACGTCTATCGCGAGGGCACGGGCAAGATTCTCTTGCCGGGATCGAAAATCAGCTGGGACATCCACCTGTCGCAGGCGATGAACGTCAAGGACGCCAAGCCTGTCGACATCGTCGTCGAACTGGGCGTTTATCTCTATCCGAAGGGCTACACGCCGAAGTACCGGACCGTGCTCACCAACATGGGTGCGGCGCGCGGCCGCGGTGTGGACATTCCACCGAACCAGATCGCGGCGACGCAGGGTTTCACCGTACTGCGCCGGGGTCCGGCGCGCCTCGAGAACTTCCAGCCGCACATGCATCTGCGTGGCAAGGCCATGGCGCTCGAGGCGATTCTGCCGAACGGCCAGCGGCAGATGCTCAGTTTCGTGAACGACTTCCAGTTCAACTGGATGAACAGCTATGAGTACGCTGACGACGCGGCGCCGCTGCTGCCGCGCGGAACGATCATCTCGGTCACGGCGTGGCATGACAACACCGCCTCCAACAAGAACAATCCTGATCCGAATCAGTGGGTGGGCGGCGGCGACCGCAGCATCGACGAGATGGCGCATGCGTGGGTCAACGTCACCTATCTGAGTGATGAGGACTACAAGGCGGAGCTCGCGAAGCGAAAGACCGCCGCCACCGCAACGACCGATCAGCAGCAATAGCGGAGGGGCGCACACGATGGTGCTCGCGGGCGCACCATCGGCTGCCGTTGGAACTCGAGGAGCAGCGGCTCGGGCCGGAGCTGCTGCTCCTTCGTTTTGTGCGCGCTAATCCCGATGGTCGGCGTAGGCTGGTCCCGGTTTTCGATCCACGGACGCAAGGAGTGCGCGATGCGAGTGCGAGGGCAGATTGGAGCAATCGGTGCCTTCATTCTGGTGATGGCTGGCGCAGCGGCGAGCGTCAGCCGCGCTCCCGACAGCATTTTGTACGCGCAGGGCCAGCTGCCCGGCGTCGAGCCACTGCACGACTCGGGTCAGGACGTGACGCCGGCGTACGAAGGCTGGTACAAGAACCGCGACGGCAGCTTCGAGCTGCTCTTCGGCTATCAGAACCGCAATCTGAAGGAAGAGCTGGACATCCCGATCGGCTCCAGCAACAAGATCGAGCCGGGGAATCCCGACCAGGGACAGCCGACGCACTTCATGCCGCGGCGCGGCTGGGGCATCTTCACGGTGACGGTGCCGAAGGACTTAGGCACCAAGAAGGTCACCTGGACCCTCACCGCGAACGGACGCACCAACGCGATTCCGGCCAGCCTGGATCCGCGTTGGGAAGTTGACGCGCTGAATGAGGTGACGTCGGGCAATACGCCGCCGACGATTTCCTTCTCGATGGGCGGCCCGACCGGTCAGGGCCCGCGTCCGCTCACGACAACACTGACCGCCAATATGTCGACGCCGGTCACGCTGGACATCTGGGCGAGCGACGACTTCAAGTCGAGGTCCCGCACGCCCCGCGGCGAAAAACTGACCATCACCTGGAGCAAATACCGCGGACCGGGAACCGTCACGTTCGCTGCGGCCAAGCCGAAGGTCGACGAAGCAACCGGGCGGGCGTCCACGACGGCGACGTTCTCCGGGCCTGGCGACTACACGCTGCGCGCCGTGGCCAACGATTACTCCGGCGACGGCGGCGGTGGGTTCCAGTGCTGCTGGACCAACGGTCTCGTGAAGGTAACCGTCACTGGTGGCTCGACGCGTTGAGGTCGACGACGTGAGGAGGCGGGAGATGCGCGCACGTCGGTTCATCCGGGGCATCGTTCCGGTAACCCTGCTGGCGGCGGCGTTCGCGCTGACGGCCCGCGCCGAAGGCCCGGTCGTCGTCTGGCGCATGCACTCGGAGATCGCGTCGGTCCTCGCCGACAAGGCACGGGCAACCCCCGCCGCCGATCTGGTGTCTGCGCCGGTGTCGAGCGGCGCGCACCACCAGATCAACGTGGTCCGCCGCACCAAGCCGCAGGGCGCGATCGCCCACAACGTCGGCAGCGAAATCCACTCGATCATGGAGGGCAGCGGGACCCTCGTCACCGACGGGACGATCGTGCGTCCGGCCGGGGCTGAACGCGGCGGCGGACGCATCGACGGCGGCGTCAGGCGCCAGGTCGTCAAGGGTGACGTCGTGCTCGTGCCGCCCGCCACTCCGCACTGGTACGAAGCCATCGACGGCACCATCACCTACCTCGAAATCCGGTTCGACGTCGGCGCCGCGAAGAATGCGCCCGCGGTTTTCATGAAGGACACCGACCTCCGCAAGGTGCTGACCGAGCGAGGCGCCGCGGCCAATGCGCCGCTGATGTTCTCGTCACCGGTCACGCGCGGCGACAAGTACCAGGCCAACGTCGTGCGCCGGACGAAAGCGCAGGGCGGCGGGGCTCACGAGCTCGGGACCGAAGTGCATCAGATTCTGGACGGCGCCGGGACGCTCGTGGTGGGCGGCACGATCGTCCGCCCGGCGGGGAGCAACGGACCGGCAACAATCGACGGCGGCGAAAGCCGCCGTGTCGAGCCGGGCGATGTGATTTTCATTCCGGCGAACACCCCTCACTGGTACAAGGACGTAGCGTCCGGCGGCATCTCGTATTTAGAGGTTCGCTTTCGACCTCTCGACGCCGTAGGCGCTCGCGCGTGGCGGTCTCGACCACGCGTTGGATCGGTCTCTAGTCGCGCGTTCGCATCACGACTCGCTAGTTCTGTCGGGCACCGCACACGTCAACGCGCCGGTCTGGGCCGGCGACGGAGGGGCAGATGATTCAGCAGGGGCTCAGGTGGCGTTCGATCGTCGCCGCAGCGGTGTTGTTCCATCTCGTCGCTGGTGGCAACCGAGCGGCGCGTGCGCAGGCGGTCGGGTCAGCGGCGATTCGCGGCCGCGTGCTCGACGAGTCAGGCGCCGCGGTACCGGGCGCCCTGGTCACCATCACCAGTCCGGCGCTGCAGCTGGGCGATCGCGTCGCCGTCACGGAAAACAACGGCGAGTTCCAGCACCGCAGTCTGCCGATTGGCACCTACACGGTGCGCTTCGAGTTGGGCGGGTTTCAGACCGTCATCCGCGAAGGCATTCAATTGACCGCCGGATTCGAAGCTCGCATCGACGCGACGCTCAAGCTGTCAACACTGCAAGAAACGGTGACGGTCAGCGGTCAGAGTCCGGTGATTGACGTCTCGAGCACGACGATCAGCTCGAACCTGACGCGAGACCTCCTCGACGGCATCCCGACCTCGAAGAGCCTCGGCGAGGCCATCGCCATGGCGCCGGGCGTCCGTTACAGCGGCGCGATCGACGTCGGCGGGAATCGGACGGGTCAGTTCGCGAACGGCGGCACGAACTTCGGCTCGTCGCAGCAGTCGCCGTTCCTCGAAGGCATCAACACCCGGCTGTTCGAAGGCGGATCGATGGCCTACCTCGATCAGCGCGCGCTCGACGAGATCCAGGTCACCGCCGTCGGCAGCAGCGCCGAGTTCGCCACGCCTGGCGTCGCCTGGACCGGCGTCGTCAAGTCCGGTGGCAATGCCTTTCATGGCCTGTTCTCCTACGACGGCCAGGATCATTCGCTGCAAAGCACGAATGTCGACGATCAGCTGATCGCTCAGGGCATCAGTCCGTCAGGCAACAGCATCGACTACTACTGGGACTTCACGGCTCAAGTCGGCGGGCGCATCGTGACGGACAAGCTGTGGTTCTTTGGCGCGTATCGCAACATCCGGCGGGTGTCGAACGAGCTGGGTTTCTCGAAAGACGCCGGACCGGATAAGAAATACGGCACGCCTGACGACGTGCCTGGCACGAGGACGATGAACAATCCGGGCTATACGGGCAAGCTCACCTACTCGCCGGCCGCGAACCACCGCATCATCGGCTTCGTCACGCGTTCGATCAAGAACGAGCGCGAGCGCAACGCCGGTCTGTACGTCCCGTACGAATCGACGTGGAATTACTGGTACGACCCGACGCCGTGGAAAGTCGAATATCAGTGGACACCGTCCAACCGCGTGATGATCAACGCGATGGCCGGCAACAGTTCGTATAAGGCGCTATGGCGGCCGCAGGAGGGCGCCGACGTCGTCGGCAACCCGGTCACGTCGGATACGGCGACCGGATATACCACCGGCCCGGCGTCGTCCGCCATGAATCCGAACAAGAACTGGCAGTACAACGCGTCGATGTCGTACTTCCCCGAGCGCGCGCTGTGGGGGCGGCACGAATTGAAGGCCGGGTTTCAGGACTACGTTTCCATCTATGGGGTGAACTATCCCGACCGCGTCAGCGGCAACTACAACCGGATTCTCGACAACGGGCGGGCGTTCCAGATCCAGACCGAGGATCGCGCAGTGGAAGCCGACTCGAAACTCGACAATCCGAACGTTTTTCTGAGTGACATCTGGCGGATCCATCGCCGCCTCACCGCGAACGTCGGGGTGCGGTACGAACACCATCACCTCTTCAGCCGCGGCGGCGTGAAACAAGCCAGTGAGTTCGGAAAGCCAGCGACGTTCGGCAACATGGACATCCTCACCTGGGACGGCTTCGCGCCTCGTCTCGGCGCGGCCTGGGACATGTTTGGCAGCGGACGCACGGTGCTCAAGGGCCAGTGGGGGCGGTATCTGCACATGGCCGCCGCCAATTACGGCAGCAGCTACAACCCCGCGACCGTCACGGTGACGACGTACAACTGGCACGACTTGAACGGCAACCTGCTCTACGAACCGGGTGAAGTGAATCTCGATCCGAGCTGTTGCGACTTCGTCCGCACGCAGACGCGTTCGAGCGCGTCGGGGATCAGCTCGACTGCCCGTCCAGTCGTCAACCCCGACCTCGAGCAGCCGCACACCGATGAAATGTCGCTGACGATCGAGCAGGAGCTGGCGAACAATCTCGCCTTCCGCGGCCTGCTCGTCCACAAGCGCGTGCGCGGCGAGTACGGCACCATCAACGTGCTGCGGCCGTACAGCGCGTGGAACATCCCGCTGTCGCGGCGCGATCCAGGGCCCGACGGCACGCTGAATACGGCGGATGATGGCACGTTGGTGACGATCTGGGACTTCGACCCGGCGTATCGCGGCGCGCAGTTCGAGCAGAACCAGCCGGTCAACCGCGACGAAGATCACGACAACACGTTCAGGGGATTCGAGCTGACGCTCACCAAACGGCACTCGCGCGGCTGGGCGGCGCTCGCTTCATTCCAGATGGTCAAGAATCACGTGTGGCTCGGCACGCCCGGCGCCACGACGAACAACGGCCTGCGGGCCACGCCAACCAGCCCGAACGATTTGATCTTCCCACTCGACGAGACGTGGGATTGGAGCGGGAAGCTGATGGGCACCTACGACGCGCCGTACAGCATCCGCCTGAGCGCGCTGTACAACTTCCTGGCCGGTCTGCCGCAGCAGCGGACGTATCAGTTCCGCAACGTGCCGAATGCCGGCACCGTCACGATTCCTCTCGAGGAATTCGGAGCGCAGCGCAATCCGGCGCAGCACGTCGTCAACCTGCGAGTGGGCCGTCCGTTCCAGCTCGGCGCCGGCAGCCGGCTGGAGTTGTCGTTCCAGGTGTTCAATCTTTTTAATTCTACCGCGACCACCGAGATTCGCTACATCTCCAGCCCGACGTACCACCAGATCAGCGAGATTCTTCCGCCGCGCGTGGCACGTTTCGGCGCAGAATTCTCGTTCTAGGAGATTCATACTTTGATCAGACGGTTACTCGCGATCACCTCGGCGCTGCTCCTGGCCGGCGCCAGCCCATTGCTGGCGCAGGCCCGTCCCCGCGAAGCGGCATCACCGCCGAAGGGCCCGTGGTTCGGTGTGCCGCTTCCGCCGAAGCTGGGCGGCGTCCCGGCAGTTCTCGTCGGCAGCCGCGGCGTGCGCCCGGCAATCGTGCCGCAAGGCGAGAGCGGCTATCGCGAGCTCGAAGGCAAATCGATCCGAGCCGATCTCGAGACGATTGTCGGCTTCTCGAAAGAGAGCCGCGCGTCGCGCGAGATCGGCAGCGGCCAGCTCTGGGGCCGCGTCACGGGATTTCCGTCGAGCGCGAAAACGATTGCCTGGGCCGCGGAGCAGTTCCGCGCGGCCGGCATCAAGGACGTCAAACTGCAGCCGCTGACACAGGAGGCGCAGGCTCGGCTCGTGCTGCCGCTGTCATGGGAATTCAAGCTGCTGGGTGACCAGGCCTTCGGTCAGGGTTCCGCGGACGTGGTGCTCGAATCGGCCATGCCGGTCGGATCCGACATCGCGGGTGGTGTTCTGACCGCGCCATTGGCGTTCGTCGGTTCGGCCAACGCCGCGGTGCTCCCGCACCTCGACGTGAACGGCAAGATCGCCGTCCAACTGGTGGTGCCGCAAGCGCACATGGTCTTCGATCGCGCGGCGGTCTCGCCGCGGTCGCAGGCGTTGATGAAGCGCGGCGCGGTCGCGGTGATCACGATACTCCGGCATCCGGGTAACGAGTACGCCAAGGATCTCGGTGGATGCGGCGGTCCGTGCTTCAACGTCGGCGGCCGCGATGGGTACTTCCTCGAGCGCGTGCTCGACCGGGCCGCCGAAGCCGGGAAAGAGGTGCGCGCGCAACTGTCGCTGAAGAGCGAGAGCCGCACCAGCCTCAAGGCGGAAAATGCGGTGGCGGTCATTCCTGGAAAGAGCGACGACGTGATCGTCCTCGACGCGCATGCCGACGCCTGGTTCGACGGCGCCGGCGACAATGGCGATGGGCTGGCGGTGCTCATCGCGCTGGCGCGACATTTTGCCAAGCCGGAGAACAAGCCGGAGCGGACGCTGGCGCTCATCGCCAGCGCCGGCCATCACACGCCGGGCCTGAACGGCCCGCGCGGGTTCGTCGCAGCCAACCCCGACCTGGTGAAGCGCTCGGTGCTGGTCGTCAACATCGAACACGTGGCGCAGCGGAACTTCGGCCTCGGGCGGAGCGTCGCCGCCGACGGCTATCGAGAGACGGTCGCCGATTCCGGTGAAGCGCCGATCACGGCGGGCATCACCAACGAATCGAAATATCTCAATACCTTGTTCGACCAGGGCGTGGCGCGGTACGGGACCAACTTCGTGTCGGAGCCGTCGCCGATGTCGAGCGGCGAGACCGGCGGGTTCTCGTCGATGGAGGTCGCGCTCATCACCATCATGCAGGCGCCGCCGCTGTATCACACCACGGGCGAAGTGCTCGACGTCATCTCGACGCCGGGCCTCGAGCGCATGGCCCGGTTCCTCGCCTACTTCGTCAAGCAGGCCGGCAAAGCGCCGAAGACCGAGATCAATCCGCCGGGGTCAACTGGACGGCGGCCGGTCGACAGCGACGATCGCCAGTGAGCTGACGGCGGCCTACGGCCGCTTCACGGCACGACGAGCGCGTAACCGTCGCGATGCGCGGTTCGCAAATAGATCGGATGATGCGGATCCGGTTCGATCTTGCGGCGCAGACGGGCAATCGCGATGTCAACGGTGCGCGTCAGCGGCACGTGCTCGTAGCCCCAGACGAGTCGCAGCAGCTCCTCGCGTGTCACGGCCTTGCCCTGCCGGGCGGCCAGGTGCCGGAGAATTTCGATCTCACGCGGGCGCAGATCGACGTCCGCGCCGTTCTTGTAGGCGCGTGAACTTCGGAAGTCGACGATCAACGGACCCAGGGCGATCAACGAAAGCTGCGGATGCGTCCGCCGCAGCACGGCGTTGACCCGCGCCAGCAACTCGTCGAGCGTGAACGGCTTGGTGACGTAATCGTCAGCGCCGAGGTTCAGCGCCCGCACCTTGTCCTTGTCGTCACGCCGGGCGGTCAAGACGATGATCGCCGGCCGCTGCGGTCCGTTCGACAGCGCTTCGCAGACGTCGAAGCCCGACTGCCCGGGCAACATCAGGTCGAGCAGGATGAGGTCGGGGATGAAGGTCTGGACCTTGTCCAGCGCCTGATCGCCGGTCGTCGCGCACTCGACCTCGAACCCTTCGTAGACGAGGTTGTCCTGTAACACCTGCGATATCGACGCATCGTCCTCGACTACCAGCAGCCGTTTCGGCAATTCAGGTCTCTGGCCTTGCCTCGCGTGGACGGGGAGCATAGCGCACCCCGCCGCCCCTGCAGCCGGAAACGGCAGGCATCCCGGACGCGATACAACTTGAAACATATCGCGGGAGTGGCCCGCCGACTCGTCGTCAGGTTCGTTTTCCCGCCGCCGAGTCGTAGAATCGGCAACCGATGATGGACGAGGCGGTGCTGCGGCGGCGCGCGCTATTCTGCACGGTTGGCGTGGCGGTCCTCTTCGTCGCCGCGTGCAGCGACCGTCCCGAATGGATCGTCGTGCCGCAGGAGCAGCCAGCGGCCACGCGCACCCTGCTTCTGCTCACCGGCCCCTCAACGGGCGCGTACGCCCCGCTCGGGCGGGCACTGGCTGATGCCTACAACCGTCGGTTGCCGCGGCTTCATGTGACCGCGCAATCGCCGGAGGGGCCACGGGGCGCCGGCGAAAACGCCCAGGCAGTCGAAGACGGCAAGGCCGACCTCGGCTTCTCGCGCGCCGACCTTGCATTTCAGGCGTTTCGCCGATCGGGCGGCGGCGCGTCGCACTTGCGCAGCATTGCGGTGCTCTACACCAACGCCGTCCACGTGCTCGTGCGGCGCGGCAGCGGCATCAAGCGCGGCGAAGACATGCGCGGGCGGCGCGTCCAGGTCACCGAAGACGCCGCCGGCGGACCGCTGGCGCGCTTCGTCCTCGAAGCGTACGGACTGACGCTGGACGACGTGCAGAGCGTCGACAACCCGCGCAACGCCGTCGCCCGCCTGAAGTCCGGCGAGCTCGACGTGCGCGTGTTCGCGTCGGCCTACCCGCTCCCTGGCATCGACGATGTGTCCGAATCGAGCGCCATCAAGCTGCTGTCGCTGGCCCCGGACGTCGTCGAGCGGCTGCGATCGCGCTTCTCGTTCTTCAAGCCAACAGTGATCCCCAGGGGCACCTACCGCGGCCAGACCGCCGACGTGCAGACGGTCGGCATCGACGGCCTGCTGCTCTGCCGCGACACGATGCCGGAAGATCTCGTCTACGAGCTGACCAGGGGCCTCTTCGAGGCCATCCACGACGAATCGCCGGCGCAGAACTTCACGCGTCTCATCAACACCAGCAACGCTCCGGCGACGCCCGTTCCGCTGCATCCCGGTGCGGCGCGCTACTACCGCGAGCGCGACTTGTTCCGGTGATCGATCGGCCGTCGCGTTTCCGTCGGCAGATGCCCGGCCGGCGCGCGACGTTGTGGCTCGCGCTGGCGACCGTCCTGTCGCTGGCCGTGGCGGCGCTGGCCTGGATTGCCGCGCGTGCGGTCGGCGAGTGGGAGCGCAGCACGCTGCTCATCGTCGACCAGCGAAGCGAGGAGGCCCTCACGCTGCTGACCGTCGCGCTCAATCGCGACATGAAAGGCGTGCATCACTCGGTGCTCGCATCCTTCAGCGAAGGCGCGCTGAATCTCGACAAGCGCTACGAGCTCGAAGATCTCTTCGCACAGGCGTTTGCCCGCTTCCCTTACCCCGAGTCGTTCTTCGTGTGGCGCGACGATCTCCACCGTCCGCCGGCGTCGTTCGTCTTCAACCGCGTCGATCGCCAGCCGCCCTGGGCCGGCGAGCAGCCGGCGGCGGCGGCGTATCCCGTGGTAGCGCTGGCCGACGCCAAGGTGCTCAAGCCGATCGTCGACCGGATCCGCGAGGCCGGAGCGGGCGGCCGGCGGTTCGACGTCTTCACCACGTCGATCGCCGGCGTTCAGTATCAGGTGGTCGTGCGTCTGCTTTACCACACCGTCGGCGATCGGCCATTGCTGGGCGCCGTCGGCTTCACCGTCAATCTCAACTGGGTTGCCGATCACTACTTCGACGAAATCCTCACGCAGATTTCGCGCATCGGCAACGTCGAGGAAAGCATCGCGCTCGCGGTAGCCGACGATCAGGGGCGAACCGTCGCCAGCACCCATCCGGCGGCGGCCGGCGCCGGAGTGCTGCACGAGCGGACGTTTCCGCTGTCGTTTCTCGACGCCGAGCTCCTCGCCGGCGCCGAGCTCGACCAGTCGCGGCCGCTGTGGCGGTTGAGCGTCAGTGCCGCCGACGATCGGACGCTGCTCGCCGCGACGCGCGGGTCAGCGCGGACACGTTGGTTGATTCTGCTGTGCGCGGGCGCGGCCATCATGGGTATCGTCTTCACCGTCCGGGCGCTGAAGGCGAGCGCCGACCTCGCCGCCCTGCAGTCGGAGTTCGTGGCGAGCGCCACGCACGATCTCAAAACGCCGCTGGCGCTGTTCCAACTGGTCGCCGAGACGCTGAACAAAGGCCGCTACCCGTCGGCCAATGCCATCCGGCAGTACGGCGCGATGCTGGCCGACCAGACGCATCTGCTCGAGCGGCTCATCGACAACGTGCTGGCCTATGCGTCGCTGCGCCATGTCGCGCAGCACTACCGCTTCGAGCCGCAATCGGTGTCCGCACTCATCGAGGCCGCTTTGGAGCGATTCGACGCCCGGCTCGCCGCGTCGGGGCTCGAAGTGAACGTCGACGTGCCCGCCGATCTTCCGGCCATCCGCGGCGACCGCGTCTCACTGCTCCAGGTGCTCGACAACGTCATCGACAACGCCCTCAAGTACTCGCCCGAGGCGAACGTGCTGTCGATACGCGCGCGGGCGGACGGGCGGTTCGTGGAGATCGCGGTGACCGATCAGGGCATCGGGATTCCGCCCGCGGAGCGCGACAGGGTGTTCGAGAAGTTCTACCGCGGTCGGGGGGCGCCGACCGGAGGCAGCGGCCTGGGCCTGGCCATCGCACAGCGCGTCGTGCAGCACCACGGTGGCACAATTGCGCTCGATGCCGCACAGCCCAAGGGGACGACGGTGACGATCAGACTGCGCCTCAGCCAGGCGTAGGCGGTTGTTTCAAATCGTAACAGCTCTTTTTCGGGTTGACGTTGCGTGGCGCGCACGTAATCTACAGAGGCCGGACGCGCCCGGAAGGGTCGAGGTTTGCACGCAGACGATCCCGCGGCGGGACGGGCTCCTGGGGCAGCGGCGGCAGCGGGCGGCGTGGAGGGAGATTGATGATCCGAGGATTTACATCGACGGTCGCGGCCGCATGCGTCGCGCATCTGCTGATGGGTGGCGCGGCGGAGGCGCAGACCTTCCGGCAGCCGGGCATCTTTCCAGTGTTCGACGGGTGGGAAACGATGCCCGACGGCAGCATGGAGTTCTACTTCGGCTACATGAATCGACACCCGCTGCAGGTGACGATTCCCCTCGGTCCGGACAACTCGTTCGAGCCGGCGCCGGCCGATCAGAACCAGCCGACCAATTTTTTGCCAGGGCGGCACGAGCACGTCTTCACGATTCGCAAGCCCAAGGGATGGGATGGCAAGCTCGTTTGGACGCTGAAGTCGGAGGTTGGTGTCCAGAAGGCGAATGGTTCGACCAATCAGCTGTACATCCTGGAAGTCGAAGAAGAAGAGCCGGGTGAGCACATCGTGCCTCCAACGATGACCACGCGCGATGTCGCCGGAAAGGCTGGCGAGCCAATCAACCTGACCACCGAGGTGAAGGCGACGCCAGCCAAGGAGCGCGTGATCGAGGGATCTGGCCCGCGCAACGCCGGACTGTCGGTCGCGTGGAGCCTGTACCGCGGTCCGGGAACCGTCTCGTTCCGGGCCATGCCCGGCGTCACCGCTGCACCTCGCTCGACCACCGGCCGCGGCGGACGGCCAGCGCCGCCGCCGACTCCGGGCGTCTTCACCACCGAGTGCGCGTTTCCCGTCACCGCGTCATGCGGTGCGGCGCAGGCGACCTTCAGCGCGCCGGGCGAGTATGTCCTGCGCGCGGTCGCCCAACAGCAGCGTGAGCAGGCACGCGCGTTCGTGCGCGTGCGCGTCGGTCAATAGGGATTCATTCCGTGATGTGGCCCCTGGACGGAACTACCACTGTCAAGAGGAACACCATGCGTCGATTCCGGATCGTTCATACGGCCCTTGCGGTCACCATGACGCTGGCGGCAGCGACCTCGGCGCACGCCGCGGACGTGGTTCCGACGTTTTCGAAAGACGTCGCGCCGATCTTCTATCGCTCGTGCGTCAACTGCCACCGGCCGGGACAGATCGCGCCGATGTCGCTGCTCACGTTCGACACCGCCCGTCCGTGGGCACGGGCCATCAAGGATCGCGTCGTCCGGCGGGAGATGCCGCCCTGGCACATCGATCAGACGGTCGGGATTACCGAATACAAGGACGATCCGTCGCTGAGCAACGAGGAGATCCGGACGGTTGTCCGCTGGGTCGACGGCGGAGCGCCGCAAGGCAACGCCGCCGACATGCCGCCGATGCCGACCTTCGCCTC
>Ga0111538_10007564_pt1 | contig 14635 bp, 12 predicted proteins | sample SoiMethybrSBSTD1_FD_79669 | JGI IMG/M metagenome (GOLD analysis project Ga0111538, IMG submission 79669) | Bulk soil microbial communities from a Populus tree surrounding site in Tennessee, USA - Soil MetaG P. TD hybrid SBSTD1 (version 2)... | ecosystem: Environmental > Terrestrial > Soil >... | reverse complement strand
GCCGGGTCGGTAGGCCGCCCGAACTGCGGCGGAGTATCGGTGATTGCCGGGGCCTGCGCAAGGCAAATTAGTACTTGTATTTCATCGGCTGGTGCGCATACGCCGCTTTATCTGTGGCGCTCCTCCGGGGGCCTGCGCCGGAGAGGGTTCGATCCAATCGAGGCGGTTGCCTGAGCCCGCGCCCCGGGCCGCCATTCGGCGCTCCAGCTCAGGAAGAACCGCCGCAATCTCGCCCTCCAGCGTGTACGGCGGATTCACAATAACGAGCCCGCAGCCATTGAGCCGATCGGGGTTTGTCGCTCGCTCGATCATCAGCTCGACCCGCAGCATTTTCGGCGCGCCCAGCGTTGCGAGACGCGCGTGAAATCTGCCTATCGGTTTCACATCCTTGATCGGATACCACAGCAGGTAGATGCCGGTGGAGAAGCGCTTCAGCGCCTGCGCCAGCCCGGTGCAGGCACGTTCGAGCTCGCCCGCTTCCTCGAACGGCGGGTCGACCAGGACGACACCGCGACGCTCTCGGGGTGGCAGGAGCGACTTCAGGGCCACCCAGGCATCGAGCCCTGTGACCTTGGCGCGGCGGTCGCCGCCGATGCAGGACCTGAGACGTGACAGATCTTCGGGATGGAGTTCGTTGGCGACCAATGTGTCCTGCGGCCGCATCAGGCTCAGCGCAATCAACGGGCTGCCCGGGTAGAAATCCAGACCGCCGTCGGGGTTGGCAGCGCGTATGGCGTCCAGATAGGGCCGAAGCTGTCGTGCAACGCCCGCAGGCAAAGGCTGCGCGTCCGGTCCGAGCAAGCGTCCGATCCCGCTCTTCCATTCGCCCGTTTTTGCCGCCTCCTCCGAGGTCAGCCGATAGCGGCCCGTGCCGGCATGGGTATCGATCACGCGGAATGGCGCTTCCTTGCGCTTCAGATAGGCGATGACGAGCGCCAGTACGGCATGCTTCAGCACATCCGCGAAATTTCCGGCGTGGTAGGCGTGTCGATAGTTCATGGCCCAGCATGGCCCGCACGTCGGGGCACTTGTCAAATCCGAGGCCGCATGCGCGATCGAACGCAAATAAGGGCTCCTTGCCTGTCGGCTTTTCGCCAGTTTGTTCGTCTTGAGATTGCAGGTCTCGGGGTGGCTCGAGACGGCAAACGGAAGGAGACGTCCTCATGGCGAAAGCAAGAGCGAAGCCGAAGCCCGCCCCCAAGTCCAAGGTGAGGCCCATTCCCGAGGGGATGCACACCGTCACGCCGCATATTGTTTGTGCGGACGCCGCCGGTGCCATCGAGTTCTACAAGAAGGCCTTGGGTGCCGTTGAGCTGATGCGAATGCCGGGCCCGGACGGCAAGCTGATGCACGCCTGCATCAAGATCGGCAATTCGCCCGTCATGCTGGTTGACGAGATGCCCCAGTGGGGCGTGCTCGGACCCAAGACCCTCAAGGGATCGCCGGTTACCCTGCACATCTTCGTCGAGGACGTCGACGCTTTCGCCGCACGTGCCGTGGCCGCAGGCGCCAAAGTGACGATGCCGATCGCGGACATGTTCTGGGGCGACCGCTACGGTGTGCTGCAGGATCCGTTCGGGCATCAATGGTCGGTCGCCACGCACATGCATGATCTGACGCCGGAGGAAATCAAGAAGGCGATGTCCAAAGGGCCGTGCTGAAGGTCTAGTCTAAGTCGGCAGCGCCGCACCCGGCGATCACCGAGCGGGCGCCGGCCGATCGGGTGGGAGGATCGGCCCGCGTATCCGCGTGGGCTCAAGGTGCAGATGAGAGACTTAGAAGCGCGGTCGCCTGGTGGATCGGCGAAGGCGTGAACTAGCCGCGGCGCAGGGCCCCCAACACCAGCGTCCGCAGCGCGCGATCCAGCAGCGAGCCGCCTGACGCGAGGGAGAGCCGTTCGAGCGCATCCTGCTCCCGCTGCAAGGAGCTGGCGCCGACTCCGGCAACGAGCGTCCGCATGAGATCCGCATAGCCTGCTGATTTCAGGGACGTGAGCGCGCCGGCGAGCGCCTGCTCGGTCGCCGTCATCTCGGTACCCAGCGGAAACAACGGCAACAGGCCGTCACGTCGCGCCGGCGCGAGCGCGTCCGCAATCCTCGTTGCGCTGTTGGCGGCAGCCCGCTCGGGAAGCCTGTAGGTGCGCTCGAGCTTGCCGGCGCGCTGAGCATCCTGCATCAGCTGCGGCTGAAAGGTGCTGTCGGCCACTTGCAGCATGCCGTCGATCACGTCGCGGTCGGACTTGCCGCGCAGATCGGCAATGCCGTGCTCGGTGACGACGATGTCGCGCAGCTGGCGCGGCACGGTGGCGTTGGCGTAGCGCCACACGATGTTGGAGGCGGTGCGGCGGTTGCTGCTGCGGGTGCTGCGCACGCCGATGATGGAACGGGCGCCCTCGAGCGCGTGCGCCATGGCGACAAGGTCGTGCTGGCCTCCGGCCCCGCTGACGACTCGGCCGTCCTCGAGTTGATCGGAGGAAGCCGCCCCGAGCAGCGTCACCAGCATCGCCGTGTTGACGAAGCGGGCATCGCGGCGCTGGGCGCGTTTGAGCTCCTGGTCGCCGTAGAGCGTATTGGTGAAGGAGATGCCGGTCATGGAGATGAGCCCGAGCGTCTCGCGCGGCATCTCGCGCAGCTCGCGATAGAAGGCCTGGTTGCCGACGAAGAACCCGGCGTGCAGCACGACCTTGCGGCCGTCCGCATCCGTCACGCGCCGCCGCAGAATGCCCGCCCGCATCAAGGCGAGGAAGCCGTCAACCAGCATTTCGGTGCAGCCGTAGAGGCCTGTCGCGAACGGAGTTAGCTCGGCGTCGGCCGGGAGGGCTGCGCCGAGCCTCGCGAGCAGACCCCTGAACTCTGCGTTGCGGGTGTGACGCAGAACGAGCGCGTGCGCGAGGGCGTCGGAGAACGAGCCGATGCCGATCTGCAGTGTGCCGCCATCCTTGATGAGGGTGGCCGCGTAGAGCGCCATGGCATGGTCGTTGAGCGATACCGGCTCCTTGGGAGGGGCAAACAAGTCATAGTGCGGGCGCTCGGTCTCCAGCACGACGTCGCATTGGCCAAGGTCGATCTCGGCCTTGCCCGGCATGTAGGGCAGATTGGCGTTGAGCTCGGCGGCGAGCGCCAACGGCTGGCCGGCGCTCCTCCTCGCCTGCATGTACGGCATCATTTCCAGGGTGACGTCTGTGTTGGAGCTGAAGCTCACGCGGCCGCCACCATGCGGATCGGGCGCCACGAGCTGGGCAAAGGTGTTGGCGCCGATGCGGGCCAGATGCTGCGCCACATTGGAATAGTTGAGGCTCGTGTAGCTTTGTTGCAGCCGCGCGTTGGACAACCACATGCCGGCCTGCAGGAAGAATTCGGTGATCTCGATGTTGGAGGGGAGCGTGTCGGTGCGCAGCGCCTTCGTATAGTCGAGATCGGGATAGCTGCCGAACAGGCGATCGAGCAGCGGCGCGACGAAGCGGCGCTCGAGGCGTGTGCGATAGCTGGGCCTCACCAGACTGAGCCCCGTGAAGATGCGCAGCCGCAGGCTCTTGTCTGCCGCGGCCAGTTGATAGAGCGCATTTGCGAGGGCGACCGGCTTTCCGATGCCGATCGGCATGGCGAGGGATATCTCGCGACCCGCGCGGTCGACGATCGCCTCGGCGCAGCGTACGGGATCACTCGAATGCAGGGTCAAGGCGATGATCCCGGGGGCCGCGGGCGCAGGCACGTCATATGCGATGATGCAACGCGCATGCGCAGCAGAAGGTTGTCGGCGAGCCGTTGCGTGCCGGGCCCTGGTTTACCAGCCCGCCGGTCGAAAGGATTGGGAAGGGCGACCGCGAGCAGTGCGGCCTCCCGCGGCGACAAGGACTGCGCCGACTTCCTGAAATGGTAGCGGGCCGCCGCCTCCGCGCCGAAGACGCCGGGGCCCCATTCGGCGATGTTCAGGTAGATTTCGAGAATCCGGCGCTTCGGCCACAGCGCGTCGACGGTCAAGGCCAGCGGAATCTCGACCGCCTTGCGCAGGTAGCTTCGCGACGGCCACAGGAACAGGTTCTTGGCCACCTGCATCGTGATCGTGCTGCCGCCGCGCGCCGCGCCGTCATCGATCAGTTCCCTCAGCTCGCGCCAGTCGACCCCCCGATGCCGGCAGAATTGGCCATCCTCGGACAGGATTACCGCGGCGACCAGGTTGGGCGACATGCGCTCCAGCGGCATCCACTGGCGGTTGATGGGCGTGCCGGCGATCCATTGGCCAAGCATCAGCGTCGACGCCGGCGGATCGACCCAACGGTAGAGCATGACGAGCGTCAGCACGACACCTGCGAATGCGGCGACCGTAGCGGCCGCAACCGTTAGCACGCGGCGAATCCGGCGGCCGTAGGTCGGCGCTTCTTCATGCGGGAGGGGGGGCGAGACGTCCGCGGGAACAGGTAAGGGCCTATCGTGCCTCGGCGCCGACAAGGGCGGCGGGCCGGGCGGAGGGCTCCGAGCCTCTTGCTGCCGGTCAGGTGGGCGCTCGAGCCAGGGCGGCGGGGGAGGGCGTCCGAGGGTGGCGGGATCGGGCAGCGACGGGGGCACCACGGTCAGCCGTGGGCGCGGGCGCCGCAACTCCGGCGCGGCGGGTCCCTGCTCGGCCGCCGTCGGGGCCAGCGGGTCCGGAGGGGGCGGTACGGGAAGCGGCTTCTGGCGGCTGAACGTCACCGCCGGGATCTGAGCAAGCAGCGGCTGCTCGCCTTTGGGCTCTGGCTCTTGCCCCGCCGTGGGGTGGTGTGTGGGCGGGGGGCCACGTGGCGCGTCATCCTTCGTGCCCTCTGCGGCGTGGTCCGGCCCCGTCGGCGACGGTCCGGCTGCGCCCGCATCGGCCTTGGCCGGTATTTCATGCTTGGTGTCGGCTTCCGGCGCAGACACAGGCGTGTCTGGGAGCAGGGGAGTTGTCGACAGCTGGCTCCAATTCTCTGCGTCCTGCGCCACTCCAGCGCGCGTGCCACCGGCGGAACTCGAAGACGGCCCCACTTCGGCCGGCGCGGGATCATGAACAATCTGCCGCGGGCCGCCGGCCATGTCGTCCCGATCCACCTCCGCCCCGGCCGTGGAGGTCCCTCCTTCCCAGGCTGGGGTCGCAGCCGCGGGTTCTGCACCTGGCAGCGCCGCAGGCTCCGGCGGTGCCGGAAGGTAGATGACAGGGGGCGGCTGGGAGGCCGGCTGCGGTTCAGCCCCTTCTGCCTCGGGCGGCTCGACCACGGCCGCATCGACAGGGGATGTCGAGAGCTGAAGAGAGTCGCCTTTTGTGTCGGCGCTTGCGGCGGGCGCGGACGACACCATGTCCGCAGGGCCTGCCGGGGCCTCGGGCCTGGCGGGCTCCGGGGTGGGCTCAGTTGGCGCGAGACGTGCGACTGGCGGTCCTGATTCGGCTGCCACGATGACCGCGACGGCGACGCCCCCCGCTCCACCGCCTGCCGCACGGGGCAAGGGCTCCTTCGGGCCAGCGGCGGCCTTGGCAGCCAACGTGCGCGTAGGTTCCATGGGACGCATAGCAGAAACAGGCTCGCGCGGGTTCGAGGCGGGCTCGTCGCGACGGTCGCCACCAGCCAGGTCCTGCTCGATATCCCGAGCGCGTTCGTCCAAGGAACTCCCCTTCAACTGCGACATGCTTTCACGACCGGCACCGGACCGCTAAAAAAAGGCCAGCGGACGGCGCCAGCCACTCCGGCGGTTCTGTTCAACAAGTATGAGCGAGGCATGAGCTTCAGCCAACGGCTAGAGCGGGCGGCACGCCTCGTGGAGGCACAGCTTGCGCGCATCTTGGACATTGCGGCCACCGAGGGTGTCCCTTCGCGGCTCGTCACGGCCTTGCGTCATGCAACGCTCGGCGGCGGCAAACGGTTGAGACCGTTCCTGGTTTTGGAAAGCGCCAGCCTCTTTCGGGTGCCGCCGGAAGCCGCCTTGCCCACGGCCGCGGCGGTGGAATGCATGCATTGCTACTCCCTTGTGCACGACGACTTGCCGGCCATGGACAACGACGATCTGCGGCGCGGGCAGCCGACCGTTCACAAGGCCTTTGACGAATGGACGGCCATTCTGGTCGGCGACGCGCTGCAGGCCGTCGCTTTCTCCCAGCTCGCCGGCCCGCAAGCGTATGGGGATGCTGCCACGCGGAGCGAGCTGGTGCACGGATTGGCTTTGGCTGCGGGGCTCGGCGGCCTTGTCGGCGGGCAATACCTCGATCTGGAGGCCGACAAGCTCGGGCTCCCGGCCCAACCCACGGCGGCGGACGTGGAGCGCCTGCAGGCCATGAAGACAGGTGCCCTGATCCGGTTTGCCTGCGAGGCAGGCGCGATTCTGGGTCGTGCCGATGCCGCCGGCCGGCAGGCGCTGGCGCAGTACGGCACGCTGCTGGGATCGGCCTTCCAGATCGCCGACGACCTGCTCGACGTGGAAGGTGAGGCAGCCGTCATGGGCAAGGCGGCCCAGAAAGACCTGCGCAAGGCCACGCTGGTTTCCGTGCTCGGCGTCGAGGAGGCCAAGCTCCGGCTTGCGCGTCTGGAGGCGGAAGCCATCGAAGCCCTCAGACCGTTCGGAGACGATGCCGAGGTGTTGCGCGACGCGGTCCGTTTCGTGGTGCAGCGGCGCGCCTGAGCCGACGCTCCATCCCGGCGGAATCTTCTTTGCGTGCGTCCCGGTCGAGAGCACGATAGTGCACATCCTGCAGCACGTTGGCGCCGCAGCATTCTTCAAAGAGTTGTCCGGGGGCATTGCTTGGATAGAGAGCCGGCAGACAGCTTGCCGATTGCCACGCCAACGGCCGCGCCGCCGTGGTCAGCGGCAGCGATCCTGGTGACCATCGTGGCGTCGAGCACGGCGCTTTCCCAGTTCTTTCGGGCCTCCACCTCTGTCATCGGCCCCGAGCTGATCCGCGATCTCACGCTCTCCTCCGAAGCACTCGCAATGGCCAATGCCAGCTTTTTCATGGCCTTGCTGGTCGCCCAGGTGCCGGTCGGGATGGCGTTCGATCGCTTCGGCGCGCGTGTCACGGTCGCGGCCCTGTCCGTGCCGATGGCGGCAGGTGCGCTGTTGCATGCCGTTATCGAGTCGGGGGCCGGGCTGGCGGCAGCTCGCTTCCTGGTGGGGCTGGGCTGTGCCGGCAGCTTCGCCGCGGCCGTGGTGCTGATCACCCGTTGGTTCGCACAGCCGTCATGGAGCATGATGCTGAGCTGGCACTTCGCCTTGAGCCAGGTTGGACTGGTCCTGGCCGGAACTCCGCTGGCCGTGGCCGTCGGATCGGTCGGCTGGCGCCTGACCTTCGTCGCCATGGCGTTCGTGGCACTGCTGATCGGATACCTCGTGCTCGTGCTGGTGCGCGACGCGCCTCCAGGTGCGCCTCCGATGACTCGGGCCGCGCGCGACATCGGCGCTTTCCAGGGCCTGCGCCAGGTGCTTTCGATGCCCGATCTGCCGCAGGTGTTCTGCCTGTTGATGGTTACATTCGCTGCGATCGTGACGGTGCAGGTGCTCTGGGCCGGACCCTATCTCCACGATGTCCACGATCTCGACGCCGTTCAGCGCGGCAACGTGCTGATGGGCATGGCGCTGGTGCAGACTTTTGGGGTGCTGATCGTCGGTCCGCTCGATCGGCTGTTCAATACCCGAAAGTGGGTGGTGGTGGCTTCCGCCGTGCTGGCTCTTGCGGCGTTGACCGGGCTGGCCTTCGGTCCGACATCGCTCGCCGCCACAGTCTTCTTCCTCTTTCTGCTCAGCGGCTCGGCGGCGTACGGCGGGATACTGTACGCGCATGTCCGCAGCCTGTTTCCCGAACATCTCGCCGGGCGCAGCTCCACCGTCAGCAACATGGCGCCGTTGATCGGCGCATCCCTGATCCCTGCGCTCACCGGCTTCATTCCGCCGTTCTTCCCGGGCGAGGGCCCGGGCTACTCCCCCCACGCCTACCAGTGCATCTTTGCCGTTCCGGCGCTCTGCCTGGCTGTGGGACTTGCCGTCTACCTCACCGTCAGGGACTCAAAGCCGCATCTGGAAGCGCGGCCGGCTGCCGGTTGAGGAATTCCTGTCCTTCCGGCCGCCAAGTCCCGCTTCGCATGTGGCCAGTGCCGCGCGAGCGCAATATTGTCCCTGCGCGAGAACCACCTCGATGAACGCATTCGCCTCCGGAGGACAGCAACGATGACCGATCGTCTCAAGGGCAAGCTTGCCTTCTGTACCGCCTCGGGCGCGGGCATCGGCCGGGCGACCGCCGTCGCCTTCGCGCGCGAGGGTGCCAAGGTCATCGCCAGCGACCTCAACGAGGCGAGCATGGCAGGGCTGAAGGAGGCCGGCGTCGCCGAGTGCGTGAGACTCGATGCGCGCGATACGGCAGCCATCGAGGCACAGGCCAAGCGGCTGGGGCCCGTCGACGTGCTGTTCAATGCGGCCGGCTTCGTGCATCACGGCACCGTGCTCGACACGAGCGATCGGGATTGGGACTTCTCCTTCGATCTCAACGTCAAGTCGATGCACCGCACGATCAAGGCGTTCCTGCCGGGCATGCTGTCGAGGGGCCGTGGCTCCATCGTCAACATCGCCTCCACCGTCGGAGCCAGCAAGACCGCGCCCAACCGGTACGTGTACACCGCGACCAAGGCCGCCGTCGTCGGCCTCACCAAGTCCATCGCCATGGACTTCATCGGCAAGGGCATCCGCTGCAACTGCATCTGCCCCGGCACCATTCAGACGCCCTCGCTCGACGACCGCATTCGGGCGCTGGGAGAGAAAGTCGGCGGCGAGGACAAGGCGCGAAGGATGTTCATCGATCGCCAGCCCATGGGCCGGCTCGGAACGGCCGAGGAAATGGCGCACATCGCGATCTACTTGGCCTCCGACGAGTCGCTCTACACGACCGGCTCGGCCATCTTCTCCGATGGCGGCTTCACGCTTTGAGGCCGTCCGGCCGGCTGCGCTCCGGCGAACTCGATCTGCAAAGGGCGGCCGATACGGACTTCAGCGACATCGTCGCGCTGCAGAGGGCTGCCTATGCGAAGAACCGGGCACTGCTGGGCGTCGAGCCGATCCCGCTGCTGGCCGACTACGCGACCATTCTGCGCGATATGGAAGCCTGGCTGGCGCGACCGGGCGGCAAGCTGGCGGGCGCCCTGATCCTCGAGCCGCGCCCCGGCGACCTGTTGATCTGGAGCATTGCCACGGACCCCGCGGGGCAGGGCAGCGGGCTCGGGCGCGCGCTGCTCGGCGCGGCCGAGGTGCGAGCTCGCGAGCTTGGCCGCACCGTCATCCGGCTCTACACGGGCACGTTGCTGGTCCACCTCGTCGCCTGGTACGGCCGGCACGGCTACGCTGTGGAACGCATCGAGACCTTGAGCGACCGCTCGATCACGCACATGATCAAGCACCTGGCCCCCTGATCCGTGGAGATTCCGATGCCCCGCTTTTGCGCCAACCTGAACTTCCTGTTCACCGAGGTGCCTCTGCTCGACCGGTTTGCGGCGGCCGCCAAGGCCGGCTTCAAAGCTGTCGAGATCGGCAATCCCTACGAGGCCCCTGCGGCGGAGATGGCGGCCCGTCTGAAATCCAACGGCCTCACGCTGGCACTTTTCAACACGACCGCAGGCGATGGAGCCGCGGGCGAGCGCGGACGCGGAGCTCTCGCCGGCAGGGAGAAGGATTTCGACGCCGACATCGCCAACGCGCTGAGCTATTCGGAAGCCACCGGCTGCAAGCTGATCCACGTGATGGCGGGCGTGGTGCATCAGGGCGCGCGCCGCGAGACCTTCGTTGCCAATCTCAGGAAGGCGGCGCGCAAGGCCGCCGGCGCCGGCGTCAATCTCGTGATCGAGCCGATCAACCGCCGCGACATTCCCGGCTATTTCCTCAACAAGCTCGCCGAGGCCCGTGCCATCATCTACGAGGTCGGCGAGCCCAACCTGGGTCTGCAGTTCGACATCTATCACCGTCAGGTCGAGGACGGCGACGTGGCCGTCGCGCTCAAGGAGTACGCCGGCCTCACGCGCCACTACCAGATCGCCAACCCGCCCGACCGCGGCGAGCCGGACGCGGGCGACCTCAACTACGCCTGGCTGCTCAAGGAGATCGACGCCAGCGGTTACACGGGCTGGGTCGGCTGCGAGTACAAGCCGCGCCGCGGCACGGTCGAAGGGCTCGGCTGGGCCAAGGCCTGCGGCGTCACGCTGGGGTGAGCAACCTCGCCGGCCGCCTCCGCCCTGCTTGCTCATGGCTCCGCTGGTCGGCCGCGTCGTACCCGGGCTTGCCGCCAGCGGGATAGTCTTCGACGAGGGTGCGCGAGCCGGCCGGAAGCCGACCGCGTACGCGGCGATGTCTCGAGTGGGCAGACCTCCCTGGAGGACGTGATGCGCATCGCGCACTCGCTCTTCCATCTGCTTCCGGCTCTACTGCGGCAACCGTACATACTCATGGGCAAGCGGATTCACAGCCCAGGTCGCAGGCCATCGTCTCGGCCGCTTCCGATCCGGGCTTAAATTTCATGCAGGCGAGGCGCGGGCGCCTGCGGCTTGCAACGTGTCCGCGCCGTCGACCGCTTCCAGGGGGACGGCCGAGCATGCCGCAATGTGACAACTGTTGACAGTTGATAGTTTATGGGCGAACGTCCAAACCCTGCAATCGGGAGGATGCCACTTGAACGAGTTCGACGTGATAGTCGTGGGCGCCGGCAACGCAGCTCTCGCCGCCGCCGTTTCCGCGCGCGAGAACGGAGCCAAGCGGGTCGCCGTCCTCGAGAAGGCACCGCGCGACATGCGCGGGGGCAACACGCACTGGAGTGGCGGCGTACTGCGGTTTGCCTTCGACGACCCGCGCGAGATCGCGCCGCTCGTGCCGGGAGCGGAGCAGAAGTACGAGAACTTCTACGAAGGCATTTCCCCCTATACCAAGGCCGACTACCACGGCGACCTGCTGCGCGTGACGAACGGACGCACGGATCCTGTCCTCTCCCGCATCCTCGTCGACAATTCCAAGGCGACCGTCTTCTGGATGCACGAGGTGGGCCGCATAAAGATGGAGCCGGCCATCACGCTCTCGGCCGTCCGCAAAGACAACGTGATGATCTGGGCGCGCGGGCTGATCGTACGCGCAGAGCATGAAGGCGTGGGCCTGTCGCGCAGCTGGTTCGCCACGGCCGAGCGCACGGGGATCACCGTGCGCTACGCGAGCGCGGCCACGGAGCTTCTGCTCGACGGCCGCGGCGGCATCTGCGGGGTCAAGGTGCGGGACAGCGAGGGGCTGCACACCTACACGGCACGCAGCGTCGTGCTGGGCTGCGGGGGCTTCGAGGCCAACGTCCAGATGCGCACGCAGCACATCGGACCGCTCGTGGGGCAGGCCAAGGTCCGCGGCACCCCTCACAACCAGGGCGACGGGCTGCGCATGGCGATGGCGATCGGCGCCATGCCGTGGGGGCAGTGGGCCGGATGCCATGCGACCCCGATCAGCGCCGACTGGGGCGACTTCGCGCCCCGCGAGATGACCGACCGCAGCAATCGGCTGAGCTATCTCTACGGGGTGATGCTGAACAGGCGCGGCAAGCGCTTTCTGGACGAGGGCGAGGACACCGCCCTGTTCACCTATGCCAAGTTCGGCCGGGCGATCCTGGCCGAGCCGGGTGCCAAGGCCTACCAGATCTTCGACTCCAAGGTGGTCCACCTTCTCGAGCCGCGCTACCAGACCAGCAAGCCCATAACCTCCGATACGCTCGAGGGCCTGATCGCCCAGCTCGATATCGACGACAAGGCGGAGGCAGTGCGGACGCTGGCGCAGTACAACAAGGCCGCGCGCGATGCGAACGAGGGCTTCGATCCTACCCGCAGGGACGGACTGGGCAGCCACGGCCTGGCGCCTGAGAAGACCAACTGGGCCCTCAAGATCGACAAGCCTCCCTACTATGCCTACAGCGCCACGGGCGGTATCACCTTCACGTTCGGCGGCCTCAAGATCACCGAGGGCGCGCAGGTCGTCGGGACGGACTGGCGCCCGCTACCGGGCCTCTTCGCCTGCGGCGAGATGGTCGGCGGTCTGTTCTACGACAACTACCCGGCCGGCACCGGTCTCGTATCGGGTGCTACATTCGGGCGGATCGCAGGACGCAACGCAGCCCTCAATGCACAATAGGGGACGCTCATGACCGACAGTCGCAAATCATCCGGCCCGCCGCTTGCGTCGCGCCTGGCGCGCAAGATTTGCGACTTCGACGAGCAAAGCGCCACCGAGTTCGCTCTGTCCCAGGCGCGCGCATCGATCATAGACACCGTCGCCGTGACGCTTGCCGGTGTGCCGGAACCCTGCACGCAGGCACTGCTGCGCACGCCGGGGCTCTGCAGCGCCCCTGGAGACGCTCTCGTCTTCGGCACTGACCGGCGGACGAGCGCGCTCGATGCCACTTTCGTCAACGGCACCGCCTCCCACGCTCTCGACTACGACGACTTCAGTGGAGTGCTCGGTGGACACCAGTCGGTCCCGCTGGTGGCGGCGCTGCTGGCGGCCGGCGAGGAGCGCAAGGCCACGGGCAAGCAGGTGCTGCTCGCCTATCTCGTCGGCGTCGAGGTGGAGATACGGCTGGCACGGGCGGTCAACTATCATCACTACGACAAGGGCTGGCACCCGACGTCGACGCTCGGAACGATCGGCGCAGCCGCCGCGGCCTCCCACCTGCTCGGCCTCGACGAGCAGAGCACCGCCATGGCGCTCGCAATCGCCCCTTCGCTTTCGAGCGGCCTGAAGGCCAACTTCGGCACGATGACCAAGCCGCTGCACATCGGCCAGTGCGGCCGCAACGGCCTGATGGCAGCGCTGCTGGCGGAGAACGGATTCGACGCCAACCCGTTTGTGTTCGAGCACCACCAAGGGTTCTTCAACGTTTTCAATGGCCCCGGCCTCTTCGATGCCGACAAGGTGCTCGCCGGGTGGGGCGCGCCGCTCGAGGTCGAGGCGAAGTCGATCGGCCTCAAGCAGTTCCCCTGCTGCGGCAGCACGCATCCCGCCATCATGATGATGCTGGCGCTCGTTCGCGAGGAGGGCATACGCGCCGCGGACGTGGCACGCCTCGAGATCATGCCGCACGGGCGGCGTCTGCGGCACACCAACACACCGCGGCCCGAGACGCCCCTGCAGGCCAAGTTCAGCGTGCAGTATGCCGTGGTCCGTGCGCTCATCGACGGCGCGGTGCGGCTCAAGGATTTCGAGGGCGATGCGCACCTGGAGCCCGAGGTCACGCGGCTGCTTGGCGTGACCGAGGCGCGACCGCATCCCGACATGGCCGACGACGGGGCTGAGCAGTGGGGCGCGGAGGTCGCGGTCACGCTGCGCGAAGGTCGCCGTGTCTCCCGGCGTGTCGACGATCTGGTGGGGCGCGGCGGCGACAACCCGATGTCGAACGAGGAGCTGTGGGAGAAGTTTTCCGACTGCGCCGCGCGCAGCCTGCCGCGCGAGCAGATCGCTCCGCTGTTCGAGCGGCTGGAGACGCTGGACACGGTTGCCGACGTCAACCAGGTGACGCGTCTCGCCGAGGTGAGCCATCTTCACGACAGGCAGCACGCCGGGCGCGTAAGTTTCGCGCCGAGCGGCGGTCAGGATGTGCCTGAGACGACGTGGGTACCATAACGGCACGCACGTGCCGGCGAACAGCAAGCGCGGGAGGTGATCAATGCCCGAACTGACGGCCGTGATTGGCATGGGTCAAATGGGCTCCGGCATGGCGGGTCGCCTGCAGGAAGCCGGCTATGATGTCATCGGTTACGACATCAGCGCGGAGCAGCGCTCGCGCTTGAGCCGCGATGGCTTCCGGATGGCGGACAGCATCAAGGTCGCCGTCGCCGGACGGAAGGTTCTGCTCTCGAGCCTGCCCGATCCCAAGGCCGTCCGCGAAGCGTGGCTGGGCGCCGGCGGCATCGTCGCCAGTGCCGAGCCGGGCACGCTGTGCATCGAGCTCAGCACGATCGATCCGCAGGCGATGCGCGAGGTTGCCGAGGCTGCTACCCGCCGCGATCTCGCTGTCGTCGACTGTCCGGTGAGCGGAAGCCCCAAGGAAGCGCGCATCGGCAAGCTGATCCTGATCGCGGGCGGGGACCGCAAGGATGTGGAGCGTGCCGAGCCGCTGCTGAAGCTGCTCGGCACGGATTGGAAGTACACGGGCGGCGTGGGGACGGCCAAGGTCGTCAAGATCGTCAACAACATGATGTCGATGGGCAACGTGCTCGTGGCGTCGGAGGCCTTCGCGCTCGGCGTCGCCGCCGGGGTCGAGCCCGACAAGCTCTACGAGGTCCTGTCAGTGAGCGGCGGCCGCTCGCATCATTTCACGAAGCGTTTTCCGAATGCCCTGAAGAACGATTTCAGCCCCGGCTTCAAGATGGAGCTCGGCGAGAAGGACCTGGCACTCGGCATCGAACTCGGCCGCAGCGTGCGCATGCCGACCCCGACCGCTTCGGTCGTCCGGGAGCTCTTCGCGGTGGCTCTGGCCGAAGGGTTCCGTGGGCAGGATATTGTCGCGTTGCTTTCCATGTAGCAGGGCTGGGCGAAAGGCGCCGGCTCGCAGAAGTAGCGGACCGCCTGACCGCCCCCACTCATCCCTGCGCGGGCGTGATGGCGTGACTAAACGCCCAGGTAGGCGCGCTGGACGT
>Ga0111538_10007562_pt1 | contig 14637 bp, 16 predicted proteins | sample SoiMethybrSBSTD1_FD_79669 | JGI IMG/M metagenome (GOLD analysis project Ga0111538, IMG submission 79669) | Bulk soil microbial communities from a Populus tree surrounding site in Tennessee, USA - Soil MetaG P. TD hybrid SBSTD1 (version 2)... | ecosystem: Environmental > Terrestrial > Soil >... | reverse complement strand
GAATCATCAGCGCCGCGGCGGCTCGCCGAGAACCAGCTTCCCCCGCTTCAGCATCTGCGCGATCGCGCACGCCTTCTCGATCTGCGCGTACGTGTAGCGAACCGGGTTATGCAGGGTCTCGATGTGGACGCCTGGGATCTGCATGATGTTCCTGGTGATTCCCGTTTTTCGACAGACCTATCATCGGCGCGCGAGGACACCGCGATGAGATCTCAGGTGTTTGCGGAGAGCCTTCTGGACGAACGTGTGACCCTCGTCACGGGCGGCGGAACCGGGCTTGGGAAGGCGGCTGCGGCCGAGCTGGCCGCCTGCGGCGCCCGGGTCGTGATCGCCGGGCGCCGCGAGGAGGTGCTCGCCGCGGCGGTCGACGAGCTTGGCGCTTCTGCGTCCTATCTCGTGGGCGACATCCGGTCCGACGCGCGGGCGATCGTCCAGGCTTGCCGCGACCGCCACGGCCGGCTCGACGTGCTCGTCAACAACGCCGGCGGCCAGTACTTCGTCCCCGCCGAGGCGATCACGGCGAAGGGCTGGCGGGCCGTGACGGGCCTGAACGTGGGGGGGACCGACGCGATGTCGCGCGCGGCGGTCGAGCTCGCGATGGGCCCCGCGGGGTCGGGGACGATCATCAACGTGACGCTGTCCCCGCACCACGGCCTGGCGGGGATGACGCACTCGAGCGCCGCCCGGGCCGCCGTCGAGGGCTACACACGCGCGCTCGCGCGCGAGTGGGAGGCATCCGGCGTGACGGTGGTCGCGGTCGCCGCCGGCCACTTCGACACCGAATCGATCCGCAAGTACCCCGAGCCGGTCTGGCGCGCCGCGGCCCGGACCGTGCCGCTGCAGCGTCTGGGGAGCGAGTCCGAGCACGCCTGGCTCGTGGCGCTCCTGGCCTCGCCGCTGGGGCGCGCGTTCTCCGGCGCGGTGATCACCCTGGACGGCGCCCGCGACAACTGGTTCGGGCCTTGGCCACCGCCGTCGCTGCTCGACGACGAGGGCGTCGTGCCGACCGAAGAACGCCGCCCGCGAGCCTGACAGCAACCGTTTCCGCGGCTATCATCGGGCCTCCGCTTGCGGGCGAAGTGTTGTGGTTGCACAGAAGCCTTCCAAGCTTCTAGGGCGGGTTCGATTCCCGTCGCCCGCTCTAGAAAGACATATTCGGGGAGTGGCGCAGTCTGGTAGCGCACCCGGCTGGGGGCCGGGCGGTCGCAGGTTCAAATCCTGTCTCCCCGACTTTGAATCGCAGGTCATGTCCGCGCTAGCGCCTCCAAGGCGGCCATTGCGGCCAGGCGAGGTCGAACGGTCGCAGGAACGGCGGCGGCTCGTAGTCGGTGAACGCGCTCCCTGTGTCGCGCGGCCAGCGGCCGTGGCGGAGCCTGTCGAGGAGCACGTCGAGCGCCGCCAGCCGTTCGGCGTCGGTGAACGTGCAGTGGCCTGGGCGCTCGACGTAGAGCTGCTCGAGGAGGTGGCGTCGGCCGACGCGCCGCACGGCGTCGCGGTACGCCCGCTCGTGAGGTGAGACGACGAGCGGGTCGCTGGTGGTGTGCAGGGTGACCACCGGGACGCGGATGCGACCGTCGTAGACGACGTTGCGCACCAGGTAGCCGGTGGCGCCCCGTTCGGCGCGCACACGCTGGCCGCGCTCGAGCAGGCGCAGGTCGTGCCGGAGGTCGAGCGTCGACTGCTGGTAGGCCGCCCGGACGAGGTCCCGCTCCGCCGAGTGGCGCAGCAGGTTCGTGTAGTTCACGCCCACGTTCCAAGAGGGGTTGCCGCCGGCGCGCTGCTCGACCTCGGCACGAAAGCCGAAGATGAACGCCAGCTGGAACTGGAGCGCCTTGAGCTGCTGCTGCTGGCGGCCCGCGTAGTCGGTGCGGGCCGGCCGCGGGCTGCCGGAGTCATACCAGTCGGGAAGCGGAAACAGCGCTGCGGCGAGCGCGAGCCGCGCGCGCCCGTCGGCAGTGGTCTGCGCCGCGGTCACCGCCGCGGTGGCCAGCCCGACGTTGGCCGGCCAGTTCGTGATGTGCACGAGCTGCAGCTGCGAGGCCGGCCCCGACACCGCCGGATCCGGGGAGGCGGACAGCAGCGTCTTGAGCGCGTACTCCAGGTCCAGGTTCTGGTTCCAGAGGCCGACTGCGCCCCCGAGGATGCCGCACATGGGCAGCGCGGCATCGAAGCGCTGCGGGGCACGCTGGATGAGCCCGGCGGTGATCATCCCGCCCATCGAGTCGCCCCAGGCGATCGTCCGGCGAGGCTTGCCGAAGCGGTCCCGGAAGCGGTCGAGCAGGTCGATCTGGTCGCGGAACGCTTCCACGACCGCCCAGCCGGTGGACGCGTAGGACGAGCCGGCGAGCGCGAACCCCTCGGCCAGGAGCTGATCGGCGACGGCGCGACCGGGGGCGTCATCGGCGGCCGGGTTCGGGACGACAGGCGGTACGTAGCCGTGGCTGTAGAGCAACAGCGTGCCGTTCCACGCCGGCGGCACCTCAGCCTTGAACGTCGAGCCGTCGGCGGCAGTGCCGGTGAAGCAGGTGACCGCCGCGTTCGTGCACGTCGGGGTGGCGGCCGGCGCCGGGCCGGCGGCGACCAGCACCGCGGCAGCCACCGCCACACCCACCACGCGGACCTTCGCTCCCAGCGCACTCATCGCCTTCTCCTTTCCTCCGTCGCAAGCGTACGCCGGGTGTCAAGCTGCCTGATATCAGGGTGCCGTACCCGAGCACTGGTAGGTTCGGGACATGCCGCCGCCCAACACGAAGACCGGCGCCGCACGAACGGTCACTCCGCGCCTGAGTTACGTCGTCGGACGGCTCGACCGCGCGTTGCGCCGTGAGATCGCCGCTCTCGTCGCGCCGTTCGGCCTGACGGTGCCGAAGTACACCGCGCTCTCGATCCTGCGCGACCGGCCCGGGCTCTCCAACGCACAGATGGCACGGCGTTCGTATGTGACGCCGCAGTCGATGAACGAGGTGCTGGCGTCGCTCGAGGCGGACGGACTGATCGTCCGGGCGCCGGCCGCCAACCACGGGCGCGTCCTCGAGGTCGCGCTCAGCGATCGCGGGAACGAGGTGCTCGCGGCGTGCGACCGCGCGGTCACGCACATGGAGAACGCGATGCTGGCTGATCTCGACGACGGAGAACGGGCGCAGCTGCTCGAAGCGCTCGTGAACTGCGTGTACCGCCTCGGCGCCGGGTTCGGGCCGCGCTAGCACGGTGGACTAACTCAGGCAACCTGATACATTCGCGTCCGTCCTGACCTGTGGAGGAGGGAGCGAGTGGACGTTGCGCGGCGCGACCGCGTCGATGCGCCGAACGTGACCCGCGGCCGAGCGGGTGGCGGTGACGTCGTCCTCGAAGTCCGCGGCCTCCACGCGGGCTACGGTCGGGCGTTGCGCGCGCTGGCCGGCGCGTCGCTGAGCGTGCGCGAAGGCGCGGTGGTCGCCGTGCTCGGCAACAACGGTGCCGGGAAGAGCACGCTGCTGCGGGCGATCTCGGGCACGCTTGGCCAGCACGGCGGCACGATCGCGCGTGGCACGATCGAGCACGACGGTCGCAGCCTGGTGGGCCTCGACGCGGCGACGATCGCGCGGCAGGGCGTCGTCCAGGTCCCCGAAGGGCGGCGCGTGTTCGGGCGCTTGACCGTCGCCGAGAACCTGCGCGCCGGCGGGATCGCGGCGCGCGACAAGCGTGGCCGCGAAGCCGCGCTCCGACGCGTGCTCGAGCTGTTCCCGGTGCTCCGGGACCGCGCCCGCCAGCGGGCCGCGCTCCTATCGGGCGGCGAGCAGCAGATGCTCGCGATCGGCCGGGCGCTGATGGCCGGTCCGCGCGTGCTGCTTCTCGACGAGCCGTCGCTGGGGCTGGCCCCCAAGGTCGTGGCGCAGGTCGGCGAGGTGATCGGCGAGATCAACCGCGGTGGGGTGACGGTCGTGCTCGTGGAGCAGAACGCCGCGATGGCGCTCGCGGTGGCCGATCGCGCGGTGGTGCTCGAGGTCGGGACGGTGTCGCTGGAGGGCAGCGCCGCCGAGCTCGCCGACGCCGAGGGTGTCCGCGATCGCTATCTCGGTACCCGGTCGCCGCCGGCGACGGCTCCGCCTGCGCCCCCGGCTGCGACGCAGGTCCAGGAGCTGACGGTGGACGGGCTCAGCGTGAACTTCGGTGGGATCAAGGCCCTCGATGACGTGAGCTTCGTCGTACAGCCGGGCTCGATGCACGCGCTGATCGGACCAAACGGCGCCGGGAAGTCGACGTGCCTGAACGTGCTGTCCGGCGTCTACCGGGCCTCCGCCGGCTCCGTCCGCTACGGCCACCGGGAGCTGACGCGACTGCGGCCGCATCGCGTCGCGGCGCTCGGCGTGTCGCGGACGTTCCAGAACATCTCGCTGTCCCCAGGGGTCACCGTGCTCGACAACCTCCTGGTCGCGCGCCACCGCTTGATGCGCGAGGGCTTCGTCAGCGGCGGGCTGCGGCTCCCGCGCGCCCGCCGCGAGCGCGCCGCCCACGAGCAGAGGGCGCGGGAGATCGCCGCGCTGCTCGACCTCGGCGACGCGGTCGGCCGGCTGGTGCGGACGCTGTCGTACGGCACCCGCAAGCGCGTCGAGCTGGCGCGTGCGCTGTGTGCGGAGCCGGGGCTGCTGCTGCTCGACGAGCCTGTCGCGGGCATGACGAGCGACGAGTCCGCCGCGATGGCCCGCGCCATCGCCACCGCGCGCGCTGAGCTCGGCATCTCGGTGCTCGTGGTCGAGCACGACATGAGCTTCGTGATGGGCATCGCCGATCGTGTGACCGTCCTGGACTTCGGCCGCCGCATCGCCGACGGCCCGCCAGCGGCCGTGCAGAGCGACCCAGAGGTCGTGCGTGCCTATCTGGGAGGCGCGGCGTGAACCAGTTCGTCACGTTGTTCGTCGGAGGGCTCTTCCTGGGGGCGATCTACGCCCTCGTCGCGCTCGGCTTCGTGACGATCTTCCGCGCCACGGGCGTGATCAACTTCGCGCAGGGGTCGGTGCTGCTGCTCGGCGCCTACGTGATCGGCCGGCTGCACGACTCGATCGGGTTCTGGCCCGCGGTGGCGGCCGGGATCCTCGTTGCCGCCGCCGCGTCGGTGCTGGTCGATGTGGTTCTGATCCGCCGGGCGCGGGCGGCGGACCTCGGCACGCTCGCGATCCTCACGCTCGGCGTCAACATCCTGCTCTCGACCGAGCTCACGCGGCAGATCGGCACCGACGTGCTGAGCATCGGCGCGCCGTGGGGGTCGGACGTGGTCGAGGTCGCCGGCATCCGCGTCCCGGCCTCGCGGGTGATCGCCGGAGGCGTCGCGCTCGTCCTCGTCGCGGCGCTCGGCGTCGCGGTGAAGTTCACCGACTGGGGCGTCGCGATGCGCTCGGCGGCCGAGGACGGCGAGACGGCGTCGCTGATGGGCATTCGCCTCAACCGTGTCGCCGCCGGCGCCTGGGCGCTGGCCGGCGGGCTGGCCGCGGTGGGCGGCCTGTTCCTGACCTCCTTCCCCGCGGCGGGGGTCACTCCCGACGCCGGCCTGGTCGCGCTCGCGGCGATCCCGGCGGTCGTGCTGGGCGGGTTCGACTCGCCCGCCGGCGCGGTCGTCGGCGGCCTGATCATCGGCGTCGTCTCGGTCCTGTGCGCGGGCTACCAGGACGAGCTGTCGTTCCTGGGACGAGGCATCGGGACGACGGCGCCGTACGTGGTGATGCTGCTGGTGCTGCTCGTGCGGCCATCGGGGCTGTTCGGCACCAGGGAGGTCACACGTGTCTAGGCGCGCCGGCGTCCTGGTCGTGGTGATCGCGGTCGTGGTGCTGGCGGCGCTGCCGATCTACCTCGAGGCGTTCTGGCTGCAGACCGGGCTGTTCGCGATGGCGGCGATCATCGCGGCGGTCGGGCTGACGCTGCTCGTCGGCCTCGCCGGCCAGCTGTCGCTCGGGCACGCGTTCTTCGTCGCCATCGGCGCCTACGGCTACGCCTTCCTCGCGGGCACGGACGTCCCGGGCGCGGACGCACCGTCCGGGCTCGGCCTCCCGCCGCTGCTCGCGCTGATCGGCGCCGTCGCGCTGGCCGGCGTAGCCGGTGCGCTGTTCAGCCCGATCTCGGGCCGCGTGCGCGGCATCTACCTCGGTCTCGCCTCGCTGGGGCTCGTGTTCCTCGGCCAGCACATCCTGCAGAACGCGGCCGGGATCACGGGCGGCTATGCGGGCGTGACCGTCGAGCCCTTCAGCCTCTTCGGGTTCTCGCTCTCGGACGCGGATCCCGACCGCCTGGTGATCCTCGGCGTGCCGTACGGCCAGCTCGAGCGGCTGTGGTACCTGGGCCTCGTCCTTACCGCGGGCTCGATCTGGTTCGGCCGCAACCTCGTGCGCAGCCGGCCCGGTCGCGCGTTCGGAACACTGCGCGACAGCGAGGTGGCCGCCGCGGTCATGGGCGTCGACGTCGTCCGCTACAAGGCGGCTGCGTTCACGGTCTCGTCGATGTACGCGGGGCTCGGCGGCGTGCTCTACGCGCTCGCGTTCGGGCGGATCGTCCCCGACTCGTTCGGCTTCCTGCTCTCCGTCGACTTTCTCGTGATGATCGTGATCGGCGGCGCGGGCTCGGTCGGTGGCGCGGCCGCCGGCGCGGTGTTCGTCACGGCGCTCCCGCTGGTTCTCAACCACTACAGCGGCTCTCTGCCGCTGCTTGCCGCCCCCGGCAGCGGCGGCGTCAGCGCGGCGGAGCTGTCCCGCTTTGTCTACGGCGCGGCGATCGTCGCCGTCCTGCTGTTCGCACGCGACGGGCTTGCCGGGCTCGCTCGCCGCCTGCGGTCCCCGGCCCTCAAGGAGGAAGTCACATGAGCAGATGTCTGTTCTCGATCACGGTCGTGGCGCTCGCGCTCGCGGTCGGGGCGTGCGGGAAAGGCGGCGACGACGATGGGGGCACCAGCGCGTCGGGCGGCGTGAAGACCGGCCCGGGCGCGACGGCGGACACGATCACGCTCGGCTATCTGCCCGATCTCTCGGGCGTGTTCGCCCCGAACGGAAAGGCGATGATGGAGGGTGCGAACCTCTACTGGGACGCCAAGAACAAGGCCGGCGGCATCTGCGGCCGCGAGGTCAAGCTGACCGTGCAGGACACGGGCTACGACCCGCAGAAGGCGGTAGCCGCATACCAGCAGATGTCCGGCGACGTCATCGGCCTCGGGCTGGTACTCGGTTCGCCGATCACGTCCGCGCTGCTCCCGTCCGTGGAGAAGCAGGACATGTTCCTCAACTTCGCGGGCTGGACGTCGGACATCCTCCCGAACGAGAACGTCGCCATCGCCGGCACCACCTACGACGTCGAAGCGATCAACGCCATTGACTTCCTCATGGACAAGCACGGCGTGAAGTCGGGGGACAGCATCGGACACCTCTACTTCGAGGGTGACTACGGCGAGAACGCGCTCAAGGGCTCCAAGTTCGCCGCCGGCAAGCACGACCTGAAGATCGTCGAACAGAAGATCACGCCGGCCGACACCGACATGACCGGCCAGGTGGCCGCGTTCAAGCGCGCCGGCGTGAAGGCGATCCTCTTCTCGGCGGCGCCGCCCCAGGCCGCCTCGCTGGCGGGGGTCGCCGCGTCGCAGAAGCTGGACGTCCCGATCGTCGCCAACGGCCCGGGCTGGACTCCGCAGCTGCTGACGACCCCGGCCGCGAAGGCCCTGATCGCCAACTACTACGTCGTCTCCTCGATGGCGCCGCTCTCGGTGCAGGACGACGGCGTGCAGGAGTTCCTCAGCGCCTACCAGGACAGGTATCCGAAGGGGACGCCGTCGTCGAACGGCTCACTGTACGCGTATGCCGGCGCCCAGATCGCCGACGCCGCGCTTGCCAAGGCGTGCGACGACAAGGACCTCACCCGCAAGGGCGTGCTGGACGCGTTGCGCTCGATCGACTCGCTCGACACCGGCGGCACCATCGCCGGCACGCTGGACTTCACCGATCCGTCGAAGCCGCCCGGGAAGCTCGTCTACATCGCCAAGGTCTCCAAGGACGCGCCCGGTGGCCTGGAGTCGCTCGGCGAGCCCAGCGAGGCCCCGGACGCCCAGGACTACGACTTCGGAGGCAGCTGATGACAGGCTCCCGCGGCGTCGTCACCACGCTGTCGGATCTGCCGGCCCACCTGGGCCGGCAGATCGGCCCGACGGAGTGGCGGCGGATGACGCAGCAGCGCGTCGACGAGTTCGCCGACGTCACCGAGGACCACAACTACATCCACGTCGACCCGGAGCGCGCGAAGGACTCGCCGTTCGGCGGCACGATCGCGCACGGGTACCTCGGCGTGGCTCTGCTCGCGCCCATCTCGCAGGAGCTCCTGCAGGTCACCGATTCCGTCACGAGCGTGAATTACGGGATGGACCGGCTGCGCTTCCCGGCGCCGCTGCCCGTTGGGGCCGAGTTCCGCGGCGCTGGTGAGATCGTCGAGGTCGACGAGGTCGGCGGCGGAATGCAGGTGAAGGTCGCCCTGTCGCTCGAGGTGAAGGACTCGCCCAAGCCCGCGCTCGTCGCCGAGTGCCTGTTCCGGTACTACGCATGAGCGCCCTGCGAGTCGACGGCAAGGTGGCCGTGGTGACCGGCAGCGGGCGCGGTCTTGGCCGCGCGTACGCCGCGGCGCTCGCGCAGGCCGGCGCGGCCGTCGTGGTCAACGACGTGGACGGCGACGCGGCGCAGCAGACCGTCGACGCGATCGCGGCCGAGGGCGGGCGCGCCGTCGCGGAGGTGTACGCGATTGGCGACACGCCGGCGGCCGACGCACTGGTAGAGCGTGCCGTCGGCGAGTTCGGCCGCCTCGATGTGATGATCACCAACGCCGGCGTGCTGCGGGACAAGGTGCTGTGGAAGATGACCGACGAGGACTTCGACGTCGTGGTCCACACGCACCTGCGCGGAACGTTCACGTGCGCGCGCGCGGCCGCAGTCCGGATGCGCCAGCAGGAGGAAGGCGGACGGATCATCGTCGTCGGCTCGCCCGCCGGGCAGTTCGGCAACTTCGGGCAGACCAACTACGCGGCCGCGAAGGCGGGCATCGTCGCGTTCGCTCGCACGTGGGCACTCGAGCTCGCCCGCGCCCAGATCACGGTGAACGCGGTGGTGCCGACGGCATGGACGCAGATGACCGCGAGCATCCCGATGTACGAGCCGCTAATTGCGCGCGCCGAGGCGGGGGACGAGTTCCCGCCCGACGTACGGCGGGAGCACGCGATCGGCCTGCCGGAGGAGTGCGCGCCGCTCGTGGTCTTCCTCGCCTCTGACGCCGCGGCCGGCGTCACCGGCCAGGCGATCGGCATCGGCGGCGATCGACTCAGCCTCTACTCGCACCCGGCAGAGCTGGTGGCCGAGCTGCGCGACGGCGGCTGGACGGCCGAGGAGATCGCGGCAAGCTGGGAGAGCGCCTTCGGGCCGTCGCAGCAGCCTTACGGCGTCCGCCTTCCCGCGCTCGACCTGTCGTGACGATCGACGTCGACACGCTCGTCGCGATCGACGTGCACACGCATGCCGAGCGCAACGCGGGCGAGCCGCAGGATCCGGTCACGACGGAGCTGCTGGACGCCGCCGCGAGGTACTTCGGCGGCTCGCCGGAGCAGCCCACGGCGCAGGAGGTCGCCGACTACTACCGCGAGCGCCGCATGGCGGCCATCGTCTTCATCGTCGACGACGAGGCGGGCATGGGACGGCGCCGCCTCGGCAACGACGAGGTGCTCGCTGCCGCCGAAGCCAATCCGGACGTGCTGATCCCCTTCGGGTCGGTCGATCCGCACAAGGGGAAGCTGGGGGTGCGCGAGGCGCACGAGCTGATCGACCGTGGCGTGCGCGGGTTCAAATTCCACCCGAATACCCAGGCGTTCTCGCCCGACGACCGCGCCTTCTACCCGCTCTACGAGACGATCGCCGAGGCCGGCCTGATCGCGCTGTTCCACTCCGGCACGACGGGGATCGGCGCGGGGATGCCCGGCGGGGGAGGGGTGAAGCTCAAGTACTCCAACCCGATGCTCGTGGACGACGTCGCCGCGGACCTCCCGGAGCTCGACATCATCCTCGCCCACCCGTCGTTCCCGTGGCAGGAGGAGGCGCTCGCGGTCGCCACGCAGAAGCCGAACGTCTACATCGACCTCTCGGGCTGGTCGCCGAAGTACTTCCCCGAGATCCTCGTCCAGTACATCAACACCCGGCTCAAGGACAAGATGCTCTTCGGCTCGGACTACCCGCTCATCACGCCGGACCGCTGGCTCGCCGACTTCGAGAAGCTGCCGATCCGGGACGAGGTCCGGCCGCTGGTGCTCAAGGAGAACGCGGCGCGCCTGCTCGGCCTGCGGCAATGACAGTCGCCGGCGACCTGAGCTGGCCGCTCGCCCACGCCGCCTCGCGGTTCGGCGACGCGCCGGCCGTGGCGGCCGGAGGGCGAACGCTCACTTACGCGGAGCTCGCCCGCCGCGTGGGCGGGGTCGGCGCGGCGCTCGGGGGGCTCGGCGAGCGCATCGGCTATCTCGGCGCGAATTCCCTGGCGCATCTCGAGGCGTGGCTGGCCGTCCCCGCCTTCGGTCGCGTGCTGGTCGACCTCAACTTCCGCCTGTCCATCGACGAGCTGGCGTTCATGGTGCAGGACGCCGCCGTCGACGTGCTCGTGGCGGACGCGGAGCGGCGCGACGTGGCGCAGCAGCTCGGAGTGGACGTCATCGGGGAGGACGAGTGGGACGCGCTTGCCGCCGGCACGCCGGTGTCTCCGCCCGGCGTCGAGGCGGCGGCTCTCGCCGCGATCTCCTACACGGGCGGCACGACCGGCCGTCCCATGGGCGTGATGCTCAGCCACGAGAACCTGCTCGCCAACGCCCGGCACAACCTGATCGCCACCGGCCACACGGCGAACGACGTGTGGCTGCACTTCTGCCCGATGTTCCACGTCGCCGGGACGGCCAACGTGTTCGCCTGCACATGGGCCGGCGGCCGCCAGGTCGTGCTCCCGCGCTTCGACCCTGCGGCCGTGCTCGCCGCGATCGAGCGCGAGCGAGCCACCCACGCGGTGTTCGTGCCGACGATGCTCGCGATGCTGCTCGACCACCCGGGCTTCGACGCAGCTGACCTGAGCAGCCTGCGCCACATCCAGTACGCCGCATCCCCGATCGCGCCGGAGCTGCAGCGCCGCGTGCTGGACGCCTTCGACTGCGACGTGGCGCAGTTCTACGGGATGACCGAGGCCGCGCCCACGGTCTCGCACCTCACGCCGCAGGACCACCGTGACGAGGAGCGCCTGGGCTCGATGGGCGCGCCGGTGGCCGGCGTGCAGGTGCAGGTGCGCGGGCCGCAGGGCGACGCATTGGCGCCCGGTGAGATCGGCGAGCTGTGGATCCGCGGCCCCAACGTCATGCTCGGCTACTGGAACCGCCCCGATGCCACTGCCGAGGCGATCGTTGACGGCTGGTACCGGTCCGGCGACATCGCGCGTGCGGACGAACGCGGTTACCTGTACATGGTCGACCGCGCGAAGGACATGATCATCACGGGCGGCGAGAACGTGTACTCGATCGAGGTCGAAGCCGTGCTCGCGGACCATCCCGCCGTGCGCGAGGCGGCCGTGTTCGGCGTGCCCCACGAACGCTGGGGCGAGGCGGTGCACGCGGTCGTGGTGCTGGACGGCGACGCCGACGCCGAGGCGCTGATCGAGCACTGCCGCCGGCGGATCGCGGGGTTCAAGGTGCCGCGATCGGTCGAGATCCGGAACGAGGCGCTGCCCAAGTCCGGTGCGGGCAAGGTGCTCAAGAGCGAGCTGCGCGAGCCGTTCTGGCACGGCCACGACCGTCGTGTGAGCTGATTCCCACAGCGGACCTTCCGGTTCCTACGCCGCGATCGTCGGCGCCGCGGCGCTGCTTGAGCCGGTGACCGACGTCGACGATGGCGTCGACGGCGGGTAGGAACTCGCGTCCGAGCTCGGTCAGCTCGTACTCGACCGTCGGCGGGGCGGTGGGCATCACGCGCCGGTCGACGATGCCGTCGGCCTGGAGCCGCTGAAGGCGCTGGGAGAGCACCTTCCCCGAGATCCCCGCGACGTCGCCGCGCAACTCGTTGAACCGCCGCGGGCCCTCGCGCAGGTACCAGATGACGTTGGGCGTCCAGGCGCCGCCGAGGAACGCCATGCACTCGGTCAGCGGGCACCTCTCGGGCGGCGGCTCGACTCGGCTCGGGCGGTATTTCACCGGGGTGGCCACGGTTTCAGCAAGTTACCAGATGCCCACTGGCACTTGCTTGCTCAATCTCAGCTAGTTACCTACGGTGACTTCGCCATGGCAATCTCATCACGTCCCAACCCGGGCTGGCCGGACACCCGCGTCAGCCGGCTCCTCAATCTCGATCGGCCGCTCGTCCAGGGCCCGTTCGGCGGCGGACTGTCGAGCGTGGCGCTGACCGCCACGGTCGCCGACGCCGGCGGCCTCGGCTCGTTCGGCGTCCACCACCTCGACCCCGCCCGGATTCGCGAAATCGGACGCGCGCTCCACGCAGCGACCCGGCGCTCCTTCGCGCTGAACCTCTGGGTCTCCAACCACGACCTGCCCGAGCGCGAGATGACCCGGGAGCGGTTCGATGCGGCGGTCCGGCACCTGGAACCGCTCTACGACGAGCTCGGTGTCGCCGCGCCGACATATCCCGAGCGCTTCGCACCCCGATTCGAGGACCAGGCCGCAGCGGTCCTCGAGGCACGGCCGGCGGCCTTCAGCTTCGTCTTCGGCGTCCCCGACGAGCGCGTGCTTGCGGCGTTCAGGGACGCCGGGGTCATCACGCTCGGAACCGCCACGACGCCGGACGAGGCCGTGGCGCTCGACGAGGCCGGCATCGACATCGTCGTCGCGTCCGGTGCCGAGGCGGGCGGCCATCGCGGAGCCTTCCTGGCGCAGGCGGAGGACTCGCTGGTCGGGACGCTGCCGCTGGTCCGGATCGCCGTCGAGGAGGTACAGGCGCCGGTCATCGCAGCCGGTGGCATCGCCGATGTAAGGGGGATCGTCGCGGCGCTCTCGCTCGGTGCCGAGGGAGTGCAGATCGGCACGGCGTTCCTCGCCACCGACGAGTCGGGAGCGACCCTCGAGCACAAGGCCGAGCTGTTCGGCCGCGGCGCACGTCGCACGACGCTGACCCGGGCTTTCAGCGGCCGCCTCGCACGAGGCATCCCCAACCAACTCGCCGAGCGGCTCACCGCCACGGGAGCGATCGAGCCCTACCCCTACCAGGGCTACCTGCTCGGCCCAGTCCTTGCCGCCGCGCGTGCGCAGGGGCGGACCGATGTCGTCGCGATGTGGTCCGGCCAGGCGACGCCGCTGCTCGAGCACCACAGCGCGACCGCGCTCTACGCCGCCCTGACCGACGGCACCGACCAGCTCCTGACCGACAACCCCATCACAAGCGAGAGAGCCAGCTGATGACCACCGCCGCCGTCCACCCCTTCACGGGGTCCTTCACCGCCGATCCCGACCACTCCTCCTTCCAGGCGCAGCTGCGTCACATGGGCGTCGGGTCGTTCCGGACCGGGTTCGATGACGTCGAGGCACGGCTCGAGGCCGACCGCGGCGGATCGCGCCTGACCGGCCGCGCGCGCGTTGACTCGATCACCATCACCCGCCCGCCCGAGTTCCGCGCCCACGTCGTCGAGGGCGACGACTTCTTCGACGGCCGCAACCACCCCGAGATCACGTTCGAGTCGCGCCGCCTGCAGTTCTCCGACGACGGCAGCGTCGCCCTCGACGGTCATCTGACGATGCGGGGCATCGAGCGGCCGATCACTGCCACCGGCACGTACGCCGGCCCGGTCGAGGACATCTACGGCGGGCGCCGCGCCGCGCTGGACTTCGAGGTCGAGATCGATCGCCGCGACTGGGGCATGACCTTCCAGGCGCAGCTCCCGCGCGGCGGCGACGTGCTCTCCTGGAGCGTCCGGCTGTCGGTCCACATCGAGCTGGTCGCCGACGCAGACTGACCCGTGGTCGTTCTCGGCATCTCGGGCAGCCTGCGCGCGGACTCGTTCAACACGGCACTGCTGCGCGCGGCCGCCGGGCTCCTCCCGGCGGCGGCGCGTATGCCGCTCTACTCCGACCTTGCGCTCGTTCCCCCGTACTCCGAGGACGCCGACACCCCACCGCCGGTCGAGCGCCTACGAGCCGCCATCGAGACCGCCGATGCGCTCCTGATCGCCACACCCGAATACAACGCCTCGATCCCGGGCCAGCTCAAGAACGCCCTCGACTGGGCGTCCCGCCCCTATCCCGACAGCGCGCTGCGCCGCAAGCCTGTCGCCGTCGTCGGCGCCAGCACCGGCCTTTTTGGCGCCGTCTGGGCGCAGGCCGAGCTCAGGAAGGTGCTCGCCACCGCCGGCGCGGACGTCCTCGACGACGAGCTCCCGATCGCAAACGCCCATGAGGCCTTCGACCACGACCTCACGCTCGCCGACCACGAGCTGAGCACACGCCTCGAGCACATCCTCGCCAACCTGCTCGCCCGCGTCGTCCCCCACCTCGACCGCGCGTGATCCGTTCCCGACGTTCCGGGGGACACGACGGAGCGATCATCGGCTGGCTGCTCGGGAGGCGGTGAGGAGAACGGCGCTGCGTGCGGCCAGGACGGAGGTCAGCGCGGCGGCGGGCGCCCG
>Ga0111538_10007561_pt1 | contig 14638 bp, 10 predicted proteins | sample SoiMethybrSBSTD1_FD_79669 | JGI IMG/M metagenome (GOLD analysis project Ga0111538, IMG submission 79669) | Bulk soil microbial communities from a Populus tree surrounding site in Tennessee, USA - Soil MetaG P. TD hybrid SBSTD1 (version 2)... | ecosystem: Environmental > Terrestrial > Soil >... | reverse complement strand
TGGGCGGCGAAGCGCGCCGGGTACGGCCACGCGATCCGGAATCGCCGCCGCGAGAAGAGCGACGAGAAGACAAGCGGCCGGCGCGACGGCGGGCAGGAAACCGGGAAAGGCATCCGGCTTGGCGAAGAGAATCGTCGCCAGGACGCACACAACGAAGGGGAGATGAATCGAAAGTGGAACGCCCGGGATCGCCGTCCTTCTTGCTGCCGCGAGGAAGGGAATCGCCAGAATGATCGCCGAGATGGGCGAAGAAGCAAGAGCTCGAGCCGTGGAGCGGAATCCTGCTCCCGGCATTCCCCATCCGCTCAAGAGCCCGCGCGTGATTTCGCTGCGCATTCCCGCCGGCAGCGCGATCGACAGAAGTCCGACGATCGCCAGGGCCGCCGCGGGCACAATCCAAGTGCGCACGCTGCGCAGCTCTTTGCTGGTCGCGAAAAAGGGGAAAGCGACGAGCGCCGGCATCGCCAACGGCGATGCCAAGGAAGAGAGCGTCGCCCACGTTTGCTGTTTCGCGAACGAGGGCGGTTCGAGCGCGGCACACAACGCCGCCAAGAAGAGAACACCGGCCAGCGATTGATCCGGCCGCGCTGCGAACCACGAGGTGAATGACGGCACCAAGAGAAGCAGCACGATCGCGAAGATTGCGGCGAACACGCCGGCGCGCCGGGCCACGGCGATCCAGAGCAGCACGGTGCACAACCCGAGGGAAACCGCACCGGGAACGCGAAGGATTTGTTCGATGCCGCCGGGCGCCAAGGTTGCGAGCTGCGCAACGATCGCACCCAAGAGTGGAGCGCCTTCACCTCCGGGGGGAACGGCGTAGGCTTGAAGAGATCCGCGAAACAGCGGCCCGCCGGCACGCAGCAGTTGAAATCCTGCATCGGTCGCCGCCGGTTGGGACCATGCGCGCGCGAATCCGATCGCAAATGCGGCCGCCGCGAATGCGATCCGCGCCGGCCGCGAAATGTGCGAGGGAGCTTGTGTGTCGGACGTGGGACTCACCCTCCGGTGAGCATTTTGCGCGCGTGGGCCAAGACGTCGCGCTCTCCGGCGTGATAGAGAAGGCGTCCCGCAATCTCCAGCGGGAACCACTTCACATCCAAGACCTCACCGTCATGGTCTTCGACCGATCCCGCTTCGAAAACCATCAGGAAAAAGTGAACCGTCTTGTCGATCGGAGCCCGGCCACCGTCTTCCAGTCGCGAGGAATAGGTGTACTCGATCGCCCGGATCGGTCCCACGATTCGACCCACGAGCCCGGTTTCCTCCCGGACTTCCCGAACCGCGGCTTCCTCGATGGTCTCACTGGCCTCGACCCGCCCCTTGGGCAGGCACCAGATCGGGCCTTGACGTGATCGGGCCAAGGCCACTTCATAGATCTCTCCGGGCTTTCGATAGATGACCCCTCCGGAAGAGATTTCCAGCTGTCGATCCATACACTCCATTCATGGGGCGGCCCTAAGGCGCAATTGATTCGCGAAGAATCCGTGAACTCCTGATAAACTACCAAAACCCGGCCCGATCTGTCGCGGCGAAGGGGAAATGGCTCGAAACCTGGGGTGAGGTGCAATGGCGATGGATCTGAGGGTCGACGGAAAAATGACCAAGCGATTGGATCGTTTCGTCAAGAAGCTCATCGAGCCCGAGGAATTCATCGATGCGTCCGCCGTCCCCCTGGAACGGGAGAAGAATCCCTACGTCGTTCCGGTTTGCTCGAAGTGCACGCAGAAGTGCTGCATCCACAAAGAAGTGGGCTCGGGAATCATGCTTTCACTTCGAGACATTGCCCAACTCATCGATTCGGGCTTGGGAGACCTCATCGTCGGGACCTTTACGTTCAAGCGCGACAAGGACGGCAAGCTCGAGATGGATGAGATGCCGCGTTTGGCCAAGAAACAGGGCTACTGCGTGTTTTATGATCGTGAGACGGAATTGTGCGGGGGTTATGCACACCGGCCGACGATCTGCCGGCGGTTCCCGTACGAGATCCATTATCGCGTGGGGAGCGGGAAGCCTTTCGCACGGTTCATTCCGTGGGCGCCCTGTCCAACCGCTCGCGGTCCCAAATTCGAGGATTCCGTCCGCCAAATGGTCGCGGACTCGGTCGAGGATGAAAACCTGAGTTACGTGGATGCGATGCTTCTTCCCGATCATGTCGAGGACCTACGCCGCCTCGGCTTCGAGAAGGTGCTGCCGCCTCGCGGGAAACTCGCTGCCGTTTAGTCGACTTCAGGAGGGCCCCATGAGTTCGAAGCGAGTCCACGCTGGATTCACCGTCGCGGCATTCCTTCTCCTTGCGGCTCCGGTGTGGGCCGACAACGTGGCGTCCGCGCCGCAGGATGAACCGGATCAGGCATCACGAATGCCGGCCGGCGAACCCATCCTCACTGAACAGTGGGACGTCGACGGCCTGGAGAAGCTGCTTCCCCGTAACGAGACGCAGCAAGAAAAGGAATTCCGCGAGAACTTGCTTCGCTCCGGTCCGTTGCCTGCGATCCTATCCGATCCTCCGCCCGCTGCCCCCGTTCGCAATTGTGCGGAATGGGAGCCGGCGGTGGGCGTGCTGGTTCGCTATCCGCTCGGGCTGCCCTACAATCTGCTCCGCGACTTCGACGATTCGAACATCCTTTATGTTCTCGTCAATGCTGCGAACCAGCCAACTGCGCAAACCAACCTCGCTGCCAACGGCGTGAACATGGCGCAGGTGCAATGGCTCATCAAGCCGAACGATTCCATTTGGACGCGGGACTATGGTCCTTGGTTCGTCTATGACGGCAATGGGGACGTCGGCATCATCGACCATAAGTACAACCGCCCCCAGCGCCCGAACGACGATCTCATTCCCTACGAGTTCGGAAACACGTTCGGTTATCCGGTCTATCGCCATGACATGTGGCATACCGGCGGGAACTACATGACCGACGGCTCGCACTTCAGCATGTCGACCGATCTCGTGTACGACGAAGCGCTCTCGGCGAACGGAATGACGCCGGCGCAGGTCGACCAGCTCATGTTCAATTACTACGGGATCACTCCGTACAACGTGGTCGATGACATTGAAGCGGGTGGCATCCACCACATCGACACGTGGGGGAAATTCCTCAACGAAGAGACTGTGCTCATCAAGCAAGTGTGGAGCACTCATTATACCTATGCGAACCTCGAGCAGAGGGCCACGCTCATCGCGTCCTTACAAGCCTCAACGGGTCGCAATTACGCCGTTCATCGCGTGTTCTGCTATCAGCTCCCGAATGGAACGCCGGCTTCCTATACGAATAGCCTTCTCTTGAACGACCGCATTTATGTGCCCACATTCGGCAATGCGACGCACGACGCCAATGCCTTGCAAGCCTATCGCGACGCCGCACCCGGCTACGACGTGCGCGGCTACGCTTATGGCGGCTGGCTGACCGACGACGCCTTGCACTGCCGCGCCATGGGCATCATGGACAAACAAATGCTGCGCGTGGCGCACATTCCGGTCGTGGGCACGCAGAACGCCGACGTGAACGTTAGTGCGTTCGTGGATGATCGGAGTGAGACCGGCGTCACGTCCGTCGATCTGCACTATCGCTATGACGGAGGGTCTTGGGCCGTCGAAGCGATGGCGCCGACGGGGGGAGACAATTACGCGGCAACGATCCCCGCGCCGGCCTTTGCCACCGCCGCACTCGTGCAGACCGACTACTACATCGACGCCACCGATGCCTCGGGACGTGCGGAAGGCGTGCCTCGACCCGAGCCCGCAGGCTGGTTCACGTTCCAGTTCGAGACTCCGACCGATGCGCCGGTCGTCGCTTCGCATTCACTGGAAGCGAACGCGTTCCCGAACCCGTTCCGAAGCTCAACGACTTTTGAGTTCGCATTGAAGTATCCGGATGTCGTTCATCTCGATGTTTACGACGTGCGGGGGCGTCTCGTGCGCAAGCTGACCGGTGAGACGTGGCCGGCCGGCAGCCATCAAATCAACTGGGACGGGCGCGACCAAGAAGGCCACGATGCGCCGGCGGGAATGTATTACTTCCGCCTGCGTGCGGCCGGCATCGCGTACTCGCGACCCGTTACCCTCGTGCGCTGATCGCACCCTTGGCTGATTCGCCGACGGTTCAATTCCTCGGAGCGGCCGGCACGGTTACGGGATCCAAGCATCTCGTCACCGTGGCCGGTCGTCGTGTCTTATTGGACTGCGGAATCTTTCAGGGAATCAAGCAGCTCCGCCTACGCAATTGGAATCCATTCCCGTATCCCGCCCAAGACATCCACGCGATTGTTTTGAGTCACGCGCACATCGACCACACCGGATATCTCCCGGTACTGGTGCGGCAAGGTTATCGCGGGCCGATTTACTGCACCTCGGCTACGGAGGAATTGACGCGCGTTCTTCTGCGCGACGCCGCGCATCTGCAGGAAGAGGAAGCCGAGTGGGCGAATCGCCACGGAACTTCGAAGCACAAACCGGCGATGCCGCTCTTTGCGACGGAGGACGTCGAACGCACGCTCGAGCTTCTGGAGGAAAAGAACTTCCAGGAGGAATTCGCGCCGATTGAAGGGACACGCGTGAGCTACCGCACTGCGGGGCACATTCTGGGTTCGGCAAGCATCGGGATGGAGATCCAGAATCCGCGCCTACGCCTCGTCTTTTCCGGTGATGTGGGCCGTTGGAATCGGCCGATTCTTCCCGACCCGGGGATGTGGGACTACGCCGACGTGCTGCTTCTCGAATCGACGTATGGGAATCGCATCCACCCCACGGATGCGCCGAGCGAATTGGCGAGGATCGTGAACGAGACCGCCGAGAAAGGTGGCGCGCTCATCGTCCCCGCATTCGCCGTCGGCCGCTCGCAGGAATTGATCTGGAATCTGCGGCGGCTCGAAGAAGCGAACAAGATTCCGCGAATTCCCGTGTATCTCGACAGCCCGATGGCGATCGATGCTTCCGAAATCTATTCCCGCCATCCCGAAGATCTCGATATGGATGCCCGCCGCCTGCGGAAGAGAGACGACGGCGACTTGCGCACGTCGTCGATTCACTACTCACGCACGGCGGACCAATCGAAGGCGCTCAACAATTGGCACGAGCCTCTCATCATCATCGCCGGCAGCGGAATGGCAACGGGCGGAAGGGTTCTGCACCATTTGAAGCTGCGTTTGCCGGATCCGAAGAACACGATCCTTCTCGCCGGATTCCAGGCGCCGGGAACGCGCGGACGTGCGCTGCAGGACGGCGCGAAGTCGATCCGCATTCATGGACAGGACATTCCTGTCGCTGCGAAGGTGGAAGCAGTGAGCGGATTCTCTTCGCATGGAGATCGCGAGGAGCTCTTGAAATGGATCTCGGCGTTCCAACGCCCGCCGCACCAAATCTACCTCGTGCACGGCGAGCCGGATGCCGCCGAGGCGTTGGCCGCTGCTATTCGCGAACGCTACCACTGGAATGTGCGGGCGGCCAAGGATCAGGAGATCGTGACGCTGGCGTGATGCCGGCCACTTCGACAGCCGCGCGTTTCCGCAGAGTCCATGTCATGCGAATGCAATGCAAGTTGCATGCGACTTGCAATTTTCAATTCTGATCACAATAGTCGCATACTTGCTGCGAATCTCGCGGCGGTCGCTCCCCTCTTGCTCGCGGAGGGGACGACAATGCTTCGCAAAAGCACTCTCCAAACCGGTTCGATTCTCGCCCTCTTGACCGCGCTTTCGCCCCCAGATGCGCAGGCGTGTCCCTGTCCTCCAACAGCTTGCGAATGGGTCCGATTCGAGGATTCATTCCCGGGCGCGCCGGATTTTTGGAATGGGCCTTCGGTGCTCATCGATGAAATCCGCATCTGCCCGCACGCCGTGCGGTTCGAGTTCTTGGTCAAACAGCGTGGTGTCTTGATGCGGGCTGCGCTCGTGTTTCCGCGTCCTGATGAAGAGTTGATCGAGTCGCGGCTCACGCTGCGCCGCAATACGGCGAAGTTCGCATCGGAGCTTCAGCATTTCTCGAAACGTTACGAGAGTCTGGAAGCTGCCCTCAACAAACTGTTCGCCGTGCCCGACGGGCAGTTTCTCTCGCTCGACTTCAGTCAGAAGGAAGCGAACGAATGTCCCTCTCTCGAGACGGGAAAGCTCGCGCTCCACTGGCAAGGACATGAAGTCTTGTTGAGAGGATATCTCGATGTGTATTTCGCGACGGCGGAATGACATGCTTCGCGATCGGAATCACCCGCGGGGAAGCGCCTCTGCGATCGAGGACGTCGCGGGGCGCTGCGCCGACCGGAGCGGAGAAGAAGCGCGGAGAATCGCGCATGCTCCGAGCGAATGGATCTGGACGTCGACGTGAACAAACAATTCACGCAGCGTGGGGAGGAGTGCGAGGACGTCGTCGCGCACGTGAAAGCGGCGCAGCCAGGCGCGCCACAACGGGCGTGCGAAGGCGACGGACGCGGCGAGCTCGTGAAAGTCGAGGATCACGAGCACACCGTTGGGGTTGAGGTGTGCCGCCATTCGTTCGAGCGCGCGCTCGGGAGCTTCCATGAGAGACAAGCCATACGTGCACAGGGCTCGATCGGCAGTGAGGCCGAGATCGATTGTGAAGAGATCGTCCTGGATCAAACGCGCTCGCGGACATTTCCGATGCGCGCGCGCGAGCATTGCTGCGGAAAGGTCGACGCCGATGATTTCTCCCGCGCCGGCGCGATCGAGCGCAGGAAAGTTGAGGCCGGTTCCGCAGGCGAAGTCGATGACACGATTCCCCGGGTGCACGTCGAGAAGGTGAAGCGCGCGATCGCGTCCCGGCAAGAGCCAGCGGCGCGTGGCGTCATAGATCGGAGCCTGCGACTCGTAGAAGCGGTGAACGCGCTGGGTGGTCATGCGAGCGAGCCTAGCGGTTTGACGGCGAACGGGCCAACTTCCTATCCTCGCGGCGGGAGGTACACGATGCGTAGACTTTCTCCACGAACCATGGCCGGAATCGCCCTTTTCCTCTTCACGCAAGGCATCACCGTGATCGAATCATCGGCAGCTCCGGAGACGATCGCGACGTTCTCCATCGTCGGCTGCGATCCGGAAACCGGCGAGCTCGGCGTCGCCGTTCAGTCGAGGTTCTTTGCCGTGGGATCTGTCGTTCCCTGGGCGAAAGCCGGAGTGGGTGCGATCGCCACGCAGGCGTTCGGCAACACGACGTTCGGTCCGGGAGGTCTGGAGCTCTTGGCGAAAGGACTTTCTCCCCAAGCGACGCTCGATGCTTTGATTGCTCCGGATGAGGGGCGCGAGCGCCGCCAAGTCGGAATCGTGGATGCGAAGGGAAATTCCTTTTCTTACACCGGGAAAGAATGCCAAGCGTGGGCGGGTGGTCATACCGGGAAGAATTACGCCGCACAGGGAAACATTCTGGTGAGCCAAGCCACGGTCGACGCGATGGCGAAAGCATTCGAGAACACCAAAGGAATGTTGGGCGAACGTCTGCTGCGTGCGCTCGAGGAAGGGCAGAAGGCGGGCGGAGATTCGCGCGGAATGCAATCGGCGGCGATCTTGATCGTGAAAGAGAAAGGCGGCTACGGCGGATTCAACGATCGCTATTGCGATCTGCGCGTCGACGACGCGGTCGAACCGATTCGCGAGCTACGCCGCATCTTCGACATGTGGAAGGTGCAAGCGCTGATCACCGAGGGATATCGCTACGTGGAGGAGAAGGATTTCGAGCACGCCTACAAAGTGGGGAAGGAAGCGCTGGCTTTGGGATCGAAGGACGGGCAGCCCGAGTACCACATGGCCTGCTATCTCTCGCGAGGCGGAAAGAGTGAAGAAGCGTTGGACATGCTGGCCACCGCAGTGAAACGAGACCCGGGACTGGCCAAGAATGCGCAGGGCGATCCGGACTTCGAACCGCTGCGCAAGGATCCGCGCTTCACGAAGCTCGTCGGTGAGCCAGAGAAGACCGGGAAGAGCTAGGGGGAAGCGCTGTCCGCGGCGGTTTCGGCGAGCCGCCCCGTGATTTGACAGCCAGACATGCGTCTAGTATCGTCTCTCCATGAATCTGGAGCGACTGGACGATCCGGTCGCCGCTCGCGTGGATTTCTCCGGCGGGCGGGCGACCCCCGTTCTCTTCCGGCGCCGCGGCCGCGTGCATCGTGTGCGCGAGGTGGCGGCCCGCTGGGAAGAGCGGCGCGGCGGCGCACGCATTCTGTATTTCTCTTGTCTGGATGAAGCGGGCGATCTCTACCAGCTTCGTTTCGATGGTGCGGACTTTCTCTGGCGTCTCGAGTTCGTGCAGATTTCCGCGGGGGCGGCGCGATGAGCGCGATCGCGCCCGCGCGCCCCTGGATTGCGCACGTCGACATCGATGCGTTCTTCGCCTCGGTCGAACAGGCGCGCGATCCGGGATTGCGCGGCCGGCCGGTTGCTGTCGGCAATGGCGTCGTCGCCAGTTGTTCGTATGAAGCACGCGCCCGCGGATGCACGCCGGCCATGCGGATCTCCGACGCGCGGCGCGTGTGTCCCGATCTCGTCATCTTGGATGGGAATTGTGCGACGTACGCCGCATTCGCGGAGCAGGTGTTCGCCGAATGCCGCCGCTACTCTCCGCAGTTGGAAACGTTTCTCGACGAAGCGATCTTGGATCTCACCGGCACTGAGCGTTTGTGGGGACATCCGCTGCACGTCGGCGAAGAGCTGCGCGGCCGCGTGCGCGATGCGACCGGTCTCGCCGTCACGATCGGCGTCGCGGCGAATCGCATGGCGGCGCGCTTGGCAACGAAGCGTGCGAAGCCCGATGGCTTGGGAATCATCGAGCCGGGGCGCGAAGCGGAGCACCTCGCCAACTTGCCGATCGAAGAGCTTCCGGGCGTGGGCCACGCCACGGCGGCACGTCTACGGGCCTTGAATGTGACCACCGTCGCCGCGCTGCGCTGCTTCTCGGAGGATCACCTGCGCCGCTTGTTTGGCGTGCGCGGCGACGCATTGCACGAACGATGCCGCGGCCGCGATTCGCGAGTCATCGCGGCGCGCGAGATTCCCGCTTCGATCTCGCGCGAGACGGCGTTCCATGCAGCGACGCCGGATCCGGAAGAGCATCGCGCCATGCTGCATTACCTGGTGGAGCGTGCGGCGCGCGCCGCACGCACCCTGGGAATTGCGCCGCGCACGATCGCGGTGAAGATTCGCTACGCCGATGACTGCAGCGAGGAAGCGCGGCGCACGTTTCGCCAGGGAGTTGCGGTCGATGCGCGTCTCTTCGATACGGCGTGCGAGTTGCTGCAGCGTGTGCGCACGCGGCGCGTCGCGCTGCATCTTGTTGGAGTCACGCTCTCCTCGTTCGTCGCCGATCATGCCGAGCAATTGGATTTCACCGCCGATGTACGCGCACCTCGGGCCCGCGATCTTTGCGATGGGTTGGATCGCGTGCGCGGGCGCTACGGGCATGCGGCGGTCGTGGCCGGCGCATCGATCGGGCTCCTCGGCAAACTGAAACAAGATGCGCACGGCTTCGTCTTGCGGACGCCGAGCCTCACGAAGTGAGAGTGAAGCATGAATGCCGCGGTCTGCCTTCGTACGCACCACTCCCTTCTTTGGGGAACGTCGAGCCCGGCTGCGCTTCTCGATCGCGCGGGGGCGTTGGGACATCGCGCCGTGATTCTTGCGGATCGCGATTCGGTGGCGGGCGCGGTGGAGTTTGCGGCGGCCGCCGCCGAGCGCGGCGTGCGCGCAATCGTGGGTGCGGAAATCACGCCCGCGCACGGAGAGGATCGTGCGCCCGCTCTCCTCATTGCGCGCGATGAGCAAGGCTATGCAACGCTCTGCTGCGTCGTTTCCGAGCGACAGCTGGAGGATCCGTTTGACCTTGCCGCCTCGCTTGCCGGCGGGGCGCCGGGCGCCACCATTCTCTGCGCGGACGCCGCGACGGCAGCGAGACTGCGCGAGCGCATTCCCCGCGATCGTCTGTTCCTCGCGCTCGCGTCGGCGCACGATGCGTCCGCACGCGCACTTCGCGATGCCGCGCGACAGCTCGACCTCGCGCTCATCGCGATCGCTCCGGCCACGTTCGTCCATCCGCAGGAATTCGAGACCCATCGCATTCTTCGCGCAGCGGCGCTCGGCGTCACATCCGCCGATCTCCGAGCGCAGGACCTCGGGTCGTCCTCCGAGGTCTTGCGCGCGCCGCACGAGCTCGCGGCCGCGTTTCGCGACGCCCCCGGCGCGCTGGAAAACGCGGCGCGCATCCTGGAGAGCTGCACGGCGGCGCTGCCGTCCGGAAAGCTGATCTTTCCGAAGGCGCCTCTCGCCGCCGGAGAAGATCCCCTCGGGCACTTGCGCGCGCAGTGTCTCCAAGGTCTCGAGCGGCGCAGCGCAAATACGCCTGCCGCGCGCGAACGCTTGGCGCGCGAGCTCGCCGTCATCGCCAAGCTCGGCTTCGTCGAGTACTTCGTGATCGTCGGCGACATTGTGCGTGCCGCGCGGGCCTTTGGAATTCCCACGGTCGGGCGCGGGTCCGGCGCATCCGCTCTCGTCGCGTATGCGCTCGGCATCACGAACGTCAATCCGCTCGATTACGATCTCATCTTCGAGCGTTTCCTTCACGAGAAGCGCGCCGACTGTCCCGACTTGGACATCGATCTGTGCTGGCGGGGACGAGACGAAGTCATCGAGCATGTGTACCGCACCTACGGGCGCGATCGTGTCGCCATGATCTGTACGCACGTGCTCTTCCACCCGCGCTCCGCGTTCCGAGAAGCAGCGCGCGCCGCCGGTGTCCCTCCCAAGCGCATCGATTCTCTCTCCAAGATCCTGCCCTCGACTTGGGAGTCGGCTCCGTTCGGAAAGCCGACTTCCGCGGCGTCCGTCCCCGCGCCGGCGGCGCCCGGTTCAGCGGAATCGCTCCGCGCGCGCATGTCCCGCGATGCGCTCGGCCGGCGCGCCTTTCAAGATCCGCAGATGGGCGCGCTTCTCGATCAAGCCGAGCGCCTTCTGGGAATTCCGCGGCACTTCGGGATTCATTCCGGCGGCATCGTCATCGCCGACCGCCCCATCACGGCCTACACCGCCCTCGCCCGCGCGGCGAAGGGAATCGTGGTCACGCAATATGAAATGCACGCGATCGAGAAGATCGGGCTCGTGAAGATCGACCTCTTGGGAAACCGCGCGCTTTCCGCATTGCGCGACACGGTGACGCTCGTCGAGCGCGAGCGTGGCGTCCGTCTCGATCTCGATGCGCTTCCCGATCACAGCCACGCGGCGCGCGAGCTTCTGGTCGAAGGTGACTCGCTCGGCGTGTTTCAGATCGAATCCCCCGGAATGCGCAATCTTCTGCGGCAAGCGCGGCCCGTCGATCTGAACGGAGTCATTGCCGCGCTCTCGCTCATTCGTCCCGGGCCTGCGGCCTCCGGCATGAAGGATCTGTACGTGCTGCGCGCCCGTGGTCTCGAGCCGGTCGCGGTGCGCGATCCCCGGCTGCAGCGCGTGTTGGCCGAGAACCACGGCATTCTTCTCTACGAAGAAGATGTGATGCGCGTCATCGCGACAGTGTGCGACGTCGGCTTCGATGAAGCGGACGGCATTCGCCGCGCGATCGGCAAGGCGTCGGCGCCCGACGATTGGGAAGCGCTGGAGCGCTGGTTTCTCGCTCGTGCCGTGCGCTCTGGGATGATGCCGGACACGGCGCGCGAAGTGTGGGCCGATCTCGCCCGCTTCGGCGCGTACTCGTTCTCGAAGGCGCATGCGTCCGGATACGGCGTGTTGGCGTATCGCATGGTGCACTTGAAAGCGCTTTTCCCGGCGGAATTCGCGGTCGCCTTTCTCAACAATGGCGCCGGAATGTATCCCAAGCGTGTGCACCTGGAGGATGCGCGGCGCCGGGGCGTGCGCATCTTGGGGCCGTGCGTGATGCGCTCCGATGCCGAGTTCTCGATCGAGAATGGCGCAATCCGCGTCGGCTTGGGAGAGATCGCCGGACTTTCGACGGCGTCGATCGCGTCGATCCTCGAAGCGCGCGCCGCGCGTCCGTTCGCGAACGTGGGTGATTGGCTGCGGCGAACGCGTGTCTCCCGCACCGAAGCCGAAACGCTGGCGCTCGCGGGAGCGTGCGATGTCTTCGGGGAGAATCGCCCGTGCACGCTGTGGCGCGTGCTGTCCACGTTCGAGGCCGATCATGCGCGCCGCACCGGCCGCACCTCGGCCGGCGGGGACGCTCAAGGATCCCCGGCGCTTTTCCCGCTCGAGCGCTGGCGCACGCCCGATCCCGCACCGGCGCTCGGCGCATTCTCGCTCGCGCGCACGATCGACATCGAGCGCCGCCTATTCGGTTTCCCCGTCGCGTGTCATCCGCTCGCTCCGGTGCTGGAGACGATGCGCCGCTCGGGAATCGTGACCGCGGATTCCATCGCGCGCCACGTTGGAAAACGGGTGCGCGTCGCCGGGCTGGCCAGCGCGCGGCGAACGGTGGAGACGAAAAACGGCGAGCCCATGCTGTTCTTGACGCTCGAGGATCCGACGGGTCTCGTGGAGTGCACGTTTTTCCCCGCGGCGTATGCACGTTGTGCGCGCATGGCACGTCGCGGGGGAGCGCTCGTCGCGTTCGGTCGCGCCGAGGATCACCTCGGCGCGATCACCATCAATGCGGATGCGCTGCAGCCTTACTCGGGCAGCGTGATCGACGCCGTCGGAAGCGACGAAGAAAGGTTCACCAATGGAACGGGTGTTCCGGCGCTCGAAGCTCCCCACTGCGCGTGAAGCACGGTGAGAATGAACGGACCCAAGCCGTCCGAATAGTTCGTCGGCTCGATCGTGATGAAGGCTTCTCCCGGCGTAAGTGGAAGACGAAGCCCGAACGGAAAGTCCGAACCTGGGAAGTTGAATCCGGGCTGATCGATTCTTCCGCCGGTCCCCTGCAGCGGACCGGAGCCGTCGTCGTCGGGGCCGTTCACGGTGAAGAAGCGACCGAGCGATGCCGTGCCATAGGCGTCGTTCGACGTCCACGCCTCATAGATCCACGGTCCGTCCATCGGAAGATTGGGAAGAGTGAGCGTGCCCGTCGTTCCGGAAGCGGAGGTGAACCAGATTCCCTCGGTTTCGTCCGTCGCATCCGAAGAGCTGGGCGTTGCCAAGATCAAAGAACCGGCCGCAGTGTCGAACGAGAAGCCGATGGCATCTTCGCCGCTCATGCTCAGCGTTCCGTGGCGATTGAGGATGTCTCCCGCAATGATTCCCGGCAAGGAAGGACCGGGATCGGAGTCTTCCGCCGGCTCGATCGTAATGAATGCATCGACCGCGAGCTGCCAAAGATGATCGTGGCCGGCAAATGGATTGGGGCTGCCGTCCGGCTTGACGATTTGGCCCTCGGCATTCACGCGGAATTTTCCCATCGACTCCGCGGAGTCGTGGCGCTCAGTGCCTGCGAACGAGACCCACAATTCCAAAACGCCTTCCGCCGGGGTGGAGGGAGGGAAGCCGTTCAATTCGAGCGAGATTTCCTCTCCCGGTGGACCGCTGCCGTTGTCATCGTCGCTGCAGCCGGGGAGCGCGGCCAACGCGAGCATGCCCGCCGCCGCGACGCAAAGGCTCCTGTTCAAGCGCGAGTTCATGCGATTCACCATTCCCATTGGTTAGGGCAAGAATGTGACGAAGCGCGCGAAGTTCGGAACTTCTTCCACCTGCACCACGTTGCGCGATGCGATCTGGATCTTGGCCACCGAGCCAGGCCTCTTTTGTCCTTCGGGAGGAGGGTGGTGCCCTTGGCCGTTTCCATCATCGTTCGCGTTGGCCACGTACATGTACGCGCCGTCCGGACCCAGCGCGATTCCGATCGGACGCTGGAACGCGGCGCGCGAGCCGTCGACTGGATTTTGAGCCCGCAGCTCTAATTCCTGCACGGGCGCATCGGGATCCGCGAGACTGATGATGGAGACGCTCGAACCGAGCCAGTTCGGAACCCACAACTCGTTCGTGGCCGGGGAAATCGCCATGTGCCAAGGTCCGTCGCCAACCGTCACCGTGGTCTTCCATTCCAGAGTGGCGGTATTCAACACGTGAACTCTGTCCGAGTTTAGCGCGGACACATAGAGGTGCGACTCGTCGGGAGAAAGGACGCACTGCTGAGGTTGCTGATTGGGAATGCCGGGCACGGTCGGCAAAGGAATCGACGCCTCGAGCACGCGAGGCGGATCCGTCCCGAAGATGGAGATGTCGCTCGATCCGATGTTGGTCACGTAGACCGTCTTTCCATCCGCGCTCATGGCCAAGCCGTGCGGCTGGTCGACAGGAAGATCGAAGGACTTGATCTCTTCCAGAGTTTCCGGGTCGAGAACGCGAACCTTGTTGTCATTCGACACCGTCGCATCGAAGTTCGTGACCCAGAGCTGCGAAGTTCCGTTCGGAATTCCCAAGAGCGCGGGGAATGTTCCGGCGCGTGCAGAGCGAATGAGCTCATAGGTGTCGGCGTTGAAGATCTCCACGTTGTTGGGCGCCGTCTCGAAGCGCGAGACATAGAGACGACGCCGGACCTTGTCCACGTAGATCGAATGCGGCTGATCCACGGTGATGAGGCGAATGAGCCGGCCGGTATCGAGATCGAGAACGGCAATCGCGTTCTCTCCCTGGCAGGCAACGAAGATCTTGCGGTTCACTTCGGAGTACATCACCGCGCCGTTGTCGTTCGGTGCGCCAT
>Ga0111538_10007560_pt1 | contig 14638 bp, 10 predicted proteins | sample SoiMethybrSBSTD1_FD_79669 | JGI IMG/M metagenome (GOLD analysis project Ga0111538, IMG submission 79669) | Bulk soil microbial communities from a Populus tree surrounding site in Tennessee, USA - Soil MetaG P. TD hybrid SBSTD1 (version 2)... | ecosystem: Environmental > Terrestrial > Soil >... | reverse complement strand
GCTCGGCTGGCCGCTTGGCTCCCGCGGGCAGATGTTCTGGCTGGAGGAAGGGCTACCGGGATCATTGGCACCCGGCAAGCGCCCGCGCTCGTCCCTCTCGGTCGGCATGGCGCTGCGCGACGGCGCGCCCTACATGATCTGGGGCACGCCCGGAGGCGACCAGCAGGACCAGTGGAGCTGCCAGCTCTTCGTGCGGCACGCAGACCAGCGTTCCCCGACCCCGAAGATGAACCTGCAGGAAGCGATCGACGCACCGGCCTGGCATATCGAGCACTTCCCGATCTCGTTCTGGCCGCGCACGGCCCGGCCCGGCGTGCTCGTGGTGGAGGGCCGCCTGCCGCAAGCCACCATCAAGGAGCTGGAGCGGCGTGGTCACAAGGTGGAGGTAGGACCGGACTGGTCGGAGGGCCGCCTGAGCGCTGCCGCGCAGGAGGGCGTACGTCGCAAGGCCGCCGCCAACGCGCGGGGCATGCAGGGATACGCGGCGGGGCGGTGACCTTCGAATGCGGATGCCCGCGCGTCACATCGGCCACACCAGCGGTACAAGGGCGATGCTCACGACGTAAATGAGCAGCGTCAACGGCGCTCCGACCTTGAAGAAGTCCGCAAACTGATACTTACCCGGGCCATAGACCATGAGGCAGGAGGGCTCGAGCGGCGTGAGATAGGAGCAACTCGCGGCCACCGCCACCATCATGCCGAAAGCGCGCGGGTCGACCCCGAGCTGCACTCCGGTCTGCAGCGCGATCGGCAGAACGACAACGGCCGCTGCCTGGTTCGACATGGGTTGGGTGAGCGCTACGGTCAGCAGGAAGAAGCAGGTGAGCAGCGCGTAGCGGCTCTCCGCACCCACGAGGCCGATGAGCTGCTGCGCCAGGAATTTTCCGGCGCCGCTCGCCTCCATGGCAGCGCCGAGCGACAGAAGCGAGCCGATCAGGATCAGGGCATTCCATTCCACCTGCCGGTAGGCTTCATCGGGGGCCAGACATCGCGTGAGCAGCATCAGGAAAGCGCCGCCGAGCATGGCGACGGGGAGGGACGTGATCTTGGCCGTTGCGGCAACGATCGCCAGAACGAAGATGGCGATGGCGAGGGGGGCACGGGACCGGTTGAGGCGCTCGGTCTGCACGCTGCCGAAGATGTTGAACAGATTGCCGCGCTCGAGCGCCTTCACGTCCTCGGGCGTACCTTGCAGCAGCAGCACGTCGCCCATCCGCAGGCGCGCGGCGCTGATCGAACGCGGGACCCGCCCCGCCCGGTGAATGGCCAACACCTGGAGGCCATAGCGCTCCTTGAACTCGAGGCTGCGCAGGCTCTGCCCGATCAGCGGCGAGCGCGGCAGCAATACCCCCTCGACGATCGTGGTCGCCTCCTTTTCGCCTTCGGCATCGACAAGATGCACGTCCGCCTTGAAATCGAGGCCGGCGATGTCCTTGATCTTGAGGAGATCGGCACGCAGACCCTCGATGAAGAGCTCGTCGCCGGCCTGCAGCTCGAGATCGGACAGCTTCTTCTCGCCGCGCACCGTGTCCTCGCCGCGGACGAGCTTTACGACCGTGAGCCCGGCGTCGGCGGTAATCTTGGCATCTTTGAACGACTTGCCGACGAGCGGCCCGCCCTCGACCACGACGATATCGGCCTGGTAGGTCCGCTCACCGATTTCCTCCTCCGCCTTCTGGTCATCGCGTTGCGGAATGAGCCGCACGCCGACCAGCCAGACGTACAGGATGCCGACGATGGCGATGGGAATGCCGACCGGAGCCAGCTCGAACATCCCCATCGGCGGTTGCTGGTACCGGGTCAACAGATCGCTGACGACCAAGTTCGTCGACGTGCTGATAAGCGTGACCGAGCTCGTGAGGATCGAGGAGAAGGCGAGCGGCAGCAGGTAGCGCGAGGGTGATTCGCCCACCTTGGCGGCATAGCCGATGACCAGCGGCACGAAAAACGCTGTCGCCGCCGTGTTGCTCATGAAGGCCGAGACGCCGGCCACCGACACCATGATCAGGGGCAGGAACACGCGCGGATTTTGCCCCGCGATCTCGAAGACGTATCGCCCGGCGATCTCCACGACCCCCGTTTGGATCAAGCCGGCCGACATGATGAGCAGTCCGAGAATCATCATGACCGTATCGCTGCCGAAGCCGGCGAAGGCCTTGTCGGCCGGCAGCAGGCCCGTGGCGATCACCGCCATCATCACACCGAGCGCAACGACGTCTGCCGGCACCCGATCCCACGCAAACAGCAGGATCGCGCAGCCGAGGATGCCCAGGCATAGGGCGATTTCCGGCGTCATTCCGGCTTTCCCCACTTTCCCCACGCTGCGCCGAACCGCAGCCTTCGCCGCAGCCTTTAGACAATGTCGAATGACTGCTGCACGTTCCATAGGCGCGGACTGGCCGACTCGTCGCGCCACTGTCGCACGGCTTAAACAGGGCCATGGTCTGTACTAAATAGAGCGTTGTGGTAGTTAGGCTTCGCGCCCTGCGCCGTGTTGTATAGCGTGCGTGCCGCCCACCCATCCAACAGAACAGAGCGTGGACCGGAAATGACCCGCCAACCGAAGAACGAAGCTTTCGCGCGCACCTCCTTCCTGCACGGCGCCAACGCCGCCTACATCGAGGAGATGCAGGCGCTGTACGAGCGCAACCCGGGCTCGGTGAGCGACGAATGGCGCCACTTCTTCGCCAGCCTCCAGGAGGAGCGGCAGGGCGGTAACGGCCACGATGAGCCATCCTGGGCGAGGCCGCTGGAGCAGGTCGAAAGCACCGGCGACCGCGAGTTGCTGGGCGCGCTCACCGGGGACTGGGGCGAGGCCGAGCAGCACATCAAGAACCAGCTGCAGGCCCGCGCCAGCACCGCCGGCTACGAGATGAGCCCGGCCGCATCGCTGCGCGCGACGCAGGACAGCATCCGCGCCCTCATGCTCATTCGCGCCTACCGCGTGATCGGCCACCTTGCCGCCAACCTCGACCCGCTTGGGCTCACCGAGCGCAAGACGCACAAGGAGCTGCGCCCCGAGACCTACGGCTTCACGGAAGCCGATCTCGACCGCCCAATCTTCATCGACAAGGTGCTGGGCCTGGAGATGGCGACCGTGCGCGAGATCCTGAAGATTCTGCGCCGCACCTACTGCCGCCACATCGGCGTCGAGTTCATGCACATCACGTCGGCCCTGCAGAAGTCCTGGATCCAGGAGCGCATCGAAGGCAGGGACAAGGACATCTCCTTCACCAACGAGGGCAAGAAGGCGATCCTCAACAAGCTGATCGAGGCCGAGTCCTTCGAGAAGTTCGCCGACGTGAAGTATACGGGCACCAAGCGCTTCGGCCTCGACGGCGGCGAGGCGATGGTGCCGGCGCTCGAGCAGATCATCAAGCGCGGCGGCCAGCTGGGCGTTCGCGAGATCGTCATCGGCATGGCCCACCGCGGCCGGCTCAACGTGCTGGCCAACGTCATGGGCAAGCCGCACCGCGCCATCTTCAACGAGTTCAAGGGCGGATCGTTCAAGCCGGACGACGTGGAAGGCTCGGGCGACGTGAAATACCACCTCGGCGCCTCCTCCGACCGCGCCTTCGACGGCAACACCGTGCACCTCTCCCTCACTGCCAACCCGTCACACCTCGAGATCGTCGACCCCGTCGTGCTCGGCAAGGTGCGCGCCAAGCAGGATCAGCACGGCTGCAAGCCGGGAGAGCGCACGCCGGTGCTGCCGCTCCTCATCCACGGCGATGCGGCCTTCGCGGGCCAGGGCGTGGTGGCGGAGTGCTTCGGCCTGTCGGGATTGAAGGGCCACCGCACCGGCGGCTCGCTGCACTTCATCATCAATAACCAGATCGGCTTCACCACCAATCCGCGCCACTCCCGCTCCTCGCCCTATTGCTCCGACGTCGCCAAGATGGTCGAAGCGCCGATCTTCCACGTCAACGGCGACAATCCGGAAGCCGTGGTGCACGTGGCCAAGATCGCCACCGAGTTCCGGCAGAAGTTCCAGAAGCCGGTGGTGATCGACATGTTCTGCTACCGCCGGCACGGCCACAACGAGTCCGACGAGCCGGCCTTCACCCAGCCGCTCATGTACCGCGCCATCCGCTCGCACCCGAGCGCAGTCGCGATCTACTCCAAGCGGCTCGTGGAGGAAGGCGTCGTCAGCAGCGCCGAGGTGGAGGAGATGCAGACGCGCTTCCGCGCCCATCTCGACCAGGAGTTCGCCTCCGCCGACGGCTATCGGCCGAACAAGGCGGACTGGCTCGACGGACGCTGGTCCGATATCGGCTTTGCCGACGACGAGGCCCGGCGCGGCAACACGGGGGTGCCGATCGATACGCTGAAGGAGCTGGGCCGGCGCATTACCACGATTCCGCAGGACTTTAACGCCCACAAGACCATCCAGCGGCTGCTGCAGCGCCGCCGCGAGATGGTGGAGACGGGCACGGGCATCGACTGGGCGATGGCCGAGCATCTCGCCTTCGCCAGCCTGCTCAAGGAGGGCTTCCCGATCCGGCTTTCCGGCCAGGACAGCGAGCGCGGCACCTTCTCGCAGCGCCACTCGGTGCTGGTCGACCAGGAAAGCGAGCGCCGCTACACGCCGCTGAAGTACGTCTCCCCCGACCAGGGCCGCTTCGAGGTGATCAACTCGATGCTGTCGGAGGAAGCTGTGCTGGCCTTCGAGTACGGCTACACGCTGGCCGAGCCCAACGCGCTCGTCATGTGGGAGGCGCAGTTCGGCGACTTCGCCAACGGCGCCCAGGTCGTGTTCGACCAGTTCGTGTCCTCGGGCGAGCGCAAGTGGCTGAGAATGTCGGGCCTCGTGTGCCTCCTGCCGCACGGCTACGAAGGCCAGGGGCCGGAGCATTCCTCGGCCAAGCTCGAGCGCTTCCTGCAGCTGTGCGCGGAGGACAACTGGCAGGTCGCCAACTGCACGACGCCGGCGAACTATTTCCACGTCCTGCGCCGGCAGCTGCACCGCAAGTTCCGCAAGCCGCTCGTGATCATGACGCCCAAGTCGCTGCTGCGGCACAAGCGCGTCGTCTCCGACTTGAGCGAGATGGGCCCGCAAACAAGCTTCCATCGCGTGCTCTGGGATGATGCGCAGCTGCATCCGGACGGAAAGGGCAGGCTCAAACCCGACCGGGAGATCCGCCGCGTGGTGCTCTGCTCGGGCAAGGTCTACTACGACCTCTACGACGCGCGGCAGGCCGCGGGCATCGACGATATCTATCTGATGCGCATCGAGCAGCTCTATCCCTTCCCCGCCCGGGCGCTGATCACGGAGCTCTCGCGCTTTCCCCAGGCGGACGTGGTGTGGGCGCAGGAAGAGCCCAAGAACATGGGCGCGTGGTCGTTCCTCGAGCCCAATATCGAGTGGGTGCTGCAGCACACGGGCGCCAGCAGCGCGCGGCCTCGCTATGCCGGTCGGGCCGCGTCGGCGGCCACGGCCACCGGCCTCGCCAGCAAGCACAACCAGGAGCAGAAGGCCCTGCTCGCCCAGGCGCTTTCCGACTGAACGGTGGAACAGATGGCAATCGAAATCGTCGTGCCTGCGCTCGGGGAGTCGGTGACCGAGGCGACCGTTGGGCAGTGGTTCAAGCAGCCGGGCGACGCGGTCAACGCCGACGAGCCCGTCCTCGAGCTCGAGACCGACAAGGTGACACTGGAGGTGCCGGCGCCGGCCTCAGGCGTCCTCGCGGACATCAAGGTGCCACAGGGGACGACAGTGGCCGTGGGCTCCGTGCTCGGATCCATCCGCGAGGGCGCCGCGGCAGGCCCGAGCGCGAGCAAGCCGAAGACCGCCCCGCCGCTGGCTGCAACACGGCTCGCAGAGGCGCCGGCCGCTCCCGCGGCGCCGCGGACCGCTCCCGGCACCAACGGCGACATGCCGCCTGCCCCCGCCGCGCGCAAGCTCATGGAGGAGAAGGGCATCTCGGCCACCGATGTGCAGGGCTCGGGGCGGCGCGGGCAGATTCTCAAATCGGACGTGATCGCGGCGGCCGCCAAGCCCGCTTCGACGTCCGCCCCGCCACCGGACGCGGCCCCGGCGCAGGCCCGGGCCGATGCAGCGGCATTCGCACCGCTCGCCAGCAGCTCAGCTCCCGTGCCCGCCGCGCAGATGCGGGCGCCCTCGATCGCCAACGATGCCGCACGCGAAGAGCGGGTGCGCATGACGCGGCTGCGCCAGACCATCGCCCGCCGCCTCAAGGAGGCGCAGAACACGGCGGCCATGCTCACCACGTTCAACGACGTGGACATGAGCGCCATCATGAAGCTCAGGAGCGAGTACAAGGACCTGTTCGAGAAGCGCCACGGCGTGAAGCTGGGCTTCATGGGCTTCTTCGTGAAGGCCTGCATCCAGGCCCTGAAGGAAGTGCCGGCCGTCAACGCCGAGATCGACGGCACCGACATCATCTACAAGAACTACTACCATATCGGCGTCGCCGTCGGCACGGACAAGGGCCTTGTGGTGCCGGTGGTGCGCGAGGCCGACCGCATGTCGCTCGCCGAGATCGAGCAGTCGATTGCCGACTTCGGCAAGCGGGCACGCATCGGCAAGCTCACCATCGAGGAGATGCAGGGCGGCACGTTCTCGATCTCCAACGGCGGTGTCTACGGCTCGCTGCTCTCCACGCCGATCCTCAATGCGCCACAGTCGGGCATCCTCGGCATGCACCGCATCGAGGAGCGTGCCGTCATCCGCGACGGGCAGATCGTGGCGCGGCCGATGATGAACCTGGCACTCAGCTACGACCATCGCATCGTCGACGGCAAGGATGCCGTGACCTTCCTGGTGCGGATCAAGGAGTGCCTGGAAGATCCGCGCCGGTTTCTGCTGGATCTGTGAGCCGCCGTCCGCGGACCTCAAGTGGGCTGATCGTCGACCGGATCGGCGTTTGGGCGGTTGCTGGCTCAACCTCCCGCGCGCAACCTCTCGCATTGTGCTCGTGGTGAGCCTTTGAGAGCCGGATTTTTGCGCGTTGCATGCGCCTCGACATTCACCGCGCATTCATATGATTGGGCAAACTCTCAGTTCCCGTCCTGTCGTGGGTGCTGGGACATGGGGCGGTTGTGTGAACGGCCATTCGAAGGAGTGAGCCTTGTGACCAGCTCAGCACGCTTCAGTCGCCGTCGACTGTTCAATCTCGGCCTCGGCGCAACAGCCGGGCTGACGAGCTTCGCTGCCGGGGCACAAGAGCGCAAACCCGGCCTTTTCGATCCTCCGGACCTTTCCCAGCGCGAACGGCGGACGATGAACCTGGGCGCGTACGGCGAGGCCACGCGCGGTCTTGACCTCGCTCGGCGCCACAATCCGGTCCTGTTCTGGAACGAGGCGAGCCTGCATCTCGTCGCACTCGACCACAGCATCGATGCCAAGGACGCGCGCGCTCCCGGCCCCTGCGCCAGCGCGCGTGCATTGGGCCTGGCGCACATCGTGATGGCGGATGCGATCGCCGCGGCCTATCCGGTGGATTTCGCGGGCCTCTATGTTCGCGATCATCGCGCACCGATCAGGGGCTACCCGGACGTGTTCGTCGGCGGCGCAGTGGCATGGATCCTGGAGTTCATCTTCGGCACGCCCGCGCACTCGCAATTCATCGGCTCGCAGCGACTTCGCTTCCTCGATGCCTACGAGCCGGCCGCTCTTCCCTCCTGGGAGGCCGGCCTCGCGTTCGCCCGCAACGAAGCCTTCACGTCGCGCTGGGACTGGACCGCGATCCGACGGGCCGCGCTGGCGATGCCCACGCCCTATGTGCCGCGTCCGCGAGGACACACCGTCGATCCCTTCAATGCCGACCAGGGATTCTACGGCGTGCACTGGTCGCAAACCCCGCCTCTCGATCCACGCTTTGGAGACGTCGCGAGCTACGGACCCGGAGATCCTCCCGGCGAGAGCGACAGGGAGTACCTGCGCGACCTCGAGGAGGTGCGTCAGCTTGGCGCTTACCGGGGCGAGCAGCCAACGGATGCGCAGGTCCGCTCGGGTCTCTTCTGGGCTTACGACGGCGCCCGGCTCATCGGCACGCCGCCGCGCCTCTACAATCAGATCGTGCGCCAGATCGCCGAGGACGACGCGATGTCGGTACCGGAGATGGCGCGCCTGCTGGCGCTTTGCAATCTGGCGATGGCCGACGGCGGCATCGTCTGCTGGGAGGCCAAGTATCGCTATGGCGTCTGGCGCCCGGTGGTCGCGATTCGCCATTTGCTGCGGCATCCGCACAACGAATGGTTCCCTTTGGGGTCGCCGCGCACCAACCCCACGCAGTTCGCGCTGGGTAGGGACACACAGGGTCGCGCCACGGCACAAAACTTTCTGGGCGCCAGCGAGAGCCAGCTTCCGGAGCCCGCAAGCCGCACGCTCACCTACAAGCTCGCAGCTTTCACCCCCAACTTCCCTGCCTATCCCTCGGGCCATGCCACCTTCGGAAGCGCCTGCTTCACCATGCTGCGGAAGGTGCGCGCCGAGCGCGGGCGCACACACGCCAACCCTGACCGGCTCAATCCCGCTATCGATTTCGTCTCGGATGAGCTCAATGGTGTCTCGATCGACAATTTCACCAACCGGCCGCGGCCGTACGTGCCGTTGAGCTACGGCAGCATCGGCCAGATGATCGAGGACAACAACAGGAGCCGCGTCCACCTCGGCGTGCACTGGAACTTCGATTGCGCGCGCGGGGCGGAATCGGGCGCGAGGGTGGCGGAACGGATTTATGCCGATGCTTATCAGCGCCGTGCGGACTTCCTGCCCGAGTCCGACGCGCGCCCGCGCCGGTTCCGCTCCGGCTCCAGCCGATGACAATCGCACCCTCGGTCGGCGAAGTCGAAAGCGGCCACGCCCAATCGCACGCACTGCACTTCGCACCAGCCGAGCCCGGCGTGCGTTGACGGTCGCCATTCCTTCCACCGCTACTGCCCCGCCGACGCCATGCCGATCCCTGCCGGGAACACGAATTCCCCGCGGCCGCCGCATGCCCAGGGGTGAGGCGGGAACTTGCCGTCGCGCCTCGCGTTGCGTATCTCGCGACTGAGCGCAAAATCCGCTTTGGCCTGCGACTTGCGCGTCTACAGTCGTAGACTACAGCGAAGTGCCGGCGGGCTTTGCCCGCCATAGCCCCACTTCCCCCACTCTCCGGGAGGTTTCTGCGATGCCCGCAACCCTCATCCTGCTCCATCTGGCTGGGTACGTGGCTCTGCTGCTGTGGGGCATGCACATGGTGCACAGCGGCATCGTGCGCGCCTTTGGCGGCGCGCTGAGGCAGGTCCTGGCGACCGGCCTGAAGAGCCGGTGGAAGGCCTTCCTGGCCGGCATGGGCATCACGGCCCTGCTCCAGAGCAGCACCGCGACCGCGCTGATGTCCACGAGCTTCATCGCGGCGGGCTTCATGACGCTGGTGCCCGCTCTGGCCGTGACGCTGGGGGCCAATGTCGGCACGACGCTGATCGTGCAGGTGCTGACGTTCAACGTCGCCGCCGTGGCCCCTGTCTTCGTGCTGGCCGGGGTCATTGCGTTCAACAGGGGCGGCAAGACGCGCACGCGCGACCTTGGCCGCGTCGGGATCGGCATAGGCCTGGTTTTGCTGGCGCTGCATCTCATCATCGCCACCATCGAGCCGGTCGAGAAGGCGCAGGCGCTGCGCGAGCTGTTCGCCCTGCTCGCGGGCGACCCTGTGATCGACGTCGCCATCGCAGCGCTGCTGACCTGGGCCGCCTATTCGAGCGTGGCCGTGGTCCTCCTGATCATGACGCTGGCGGCCCAGCAGATCGTGCCGCCGGCGGCAGCCCTGGCACTGGTGCTGGGCGCCAATCTCGGCAATGTCATTCCGCAATACTTGGCCGCCGGAGCCAACGTGGAGGCAAGGCGGCTCGCCCTCGGCAACCTCATCGTGCGCGGAACCGGTTGCCTCATCGCCATCCCCCTGCTGCCCTGGATGACGCAAGCCGTGGGCGCGCTCGAGGCCAGCCCGGCACGTCAGGTCGCCGACTTCCACACGCTCTTCAATCTTGCCCTGGCGCTGGTATTCATCGGCCTTCTCGACCCGCTGGCGCGCCTTTGCACGCGGCTCATGCCCTCGGCGCCCGCAGGCGACGACCCTGGCAGGCCCCGGTACATCAACGCCGCGGTGCTCGGTACGCCCAACCTCGCGCTCGCGGACGCGGCGCGCGAGGTGCTGCGCATGGTGGACATCATCCAAGCCATGCTGCGGATGTTCCTTGAGGCGATCCAGAAGGACGACCGCAAGCTCCTGGGGCAGCTCGCGGCGCTCGACGACACGGTCGACCGGCTGCACAACGCCGTGAAGCTGCATCTGACCGCCATCAGCCGCGAGGACGGACTGAGCGAGGCCGACGCCAAACGCTGCTCCGACATCCTGGCCTTCACCATCAATCTCGAGCACATCGGCGACATACTGGACAAGAGCCTGCGCGAGATCGCCGCCAAGAAGATCAAGCAGCGACTGCGCTTCTCCGAGGAGGGACTGCAGGAGATCGCCCAGATGCACCAGCGCCTGCTTGACAACCTGCACCTGGCGACCAGCGTGTTCATGCTCGGCGACAACCAATCCGCTCGCGCCCTGCTGGCCGAGAAGGACCGCATGCGCGACCTGGAGCAGCAAGCGACCGACAATCACCTGCGGCGGCTGCGCGAGGGCCGGGCTCAGAGCATCGAGACCAGCTCGTTGCACATCGACATCGCCCGCGACCTGAAGCGCATCGCCGCCCATATCGCCTCGGTCGCCTACCCGATCCTGGAGCAGAGCGGCTCGCTCCGGCGCACGCGCCTGCGGGAGGAGAGCGAAATCGCGGACGCGTCACACGATGGCAGTGCGGCCAGACCACACTGACTGCAGGAGTCGCGGCGGTGCCGAACTCTCGTCATCTTTTGCGGGTTGCTGTGCACTGGGAAAATTTGGGGGATGAGGGACCATGCAAGGGAAGATTGCGCTCGCGTTGGGGATGGTATTGAGCGCGCAGGCCGGCTGGGCCGCCGATCCCATGCAGCGGATGCTGGCCAAGCTCAGTCCCGAGGAGCGATCGCACCAGGCCTGCATCCTGCGCGGATTGGACACGGTACGGCACGACGCCCGGCTGCGGAAGGCGGACCGCATGAAGACATCGATCTTCAGCCGGGCTGTCCTCGAAGGCACCCATCTGACCGCCAAGGGCGGGGCCGTGCGGGACGGGAAGCGCTGGTTCGCCATCAGCTTCAGCTGCGAGCTGACCGCCGACCTGATGAAGGCGACCTCATTCTCGTTCACGGTCGGCACCGAGGTGCCGAAGGACTCGTGGGATCGCCTGGGGCTGTGGCAGTAGCGGACCGCGCCGCCGGCGATCGCGTGAGACTGCGCGCGAAGCGCGAAAAGGCGGTAGTGGGTCTTCAAACTGACCCACTACCGAAAAGGCCTACGCGGCGGGCGGGAGCCTGAGGATCGCCAATGCCATGGCCTGGGCGCGCGGCACGACGCTGTCGACTTCCAGATATTCCTCAGGCGTGTGCGCGCTGCCGCCGACCGGGCCAACCCCGCACAGCGTCGGGCAGCCGACCGCAGCCGTGAAGCCGGAATCCGCACATCCGCCGGTGAACTCGCCGGCGACCTTGAGGCCGGCATCGGCGGCAGCCGCCTGGTAGCAGCTGAACAGCTCCTCGGCCTGCGGCGTCTGTGTCACGGGCAGGAACTCACCCTTGATTTCCAACCGCGCGGTGGTCCCGGGAACCGTAGGGGTGTCGATGATCTTCTGCAGGGCCGCAAGCATGGCGCTGCGCTGCTCGGGCTTGACGTAGCGCAGGTCGATCTGCCCCTCCGCGGACGGCGCCGTGGTGTTGACGGATTGCCCGCCCTTGACGAGGCCCACGTTCACGGTGATGCCACGGGGCTGGTCGGTCAGCTCGTGCATGGCGACGATCTTGTGCGCCATCTCGCCGATGGCGCTGATGCCCTTGTCGAAGTTGCCGCCCGAGTGCGCAGCCTTGCCCGTGATCTCGAAGGCCAGGAACACGCCGCCCTTGCGGGCCGTGACGACGTTGCCGCTGGGACGGCCGGGCTCGGAGTTCAGCACGCAGCGTGCCTCGCGACCCACGCGCTCGATGATCGGGCGCGAGGACGGCGAGGCGATTTCCTCGTCGCTGGTGATGAGGCCGGCCAGCGGTGCCGGCGCACCGCCGAAACGCTTGAACGCCGCCAGCACGAAGGCGTTCATGACGAGACCGGCCTTCATGTCGCAAACGCCGGGCCCGTAGGCGCGGCTGCCCTCGATGCGGAACGGGCGCCGGCCTGCCTCACCCTTGGGAAACACCGTGTCGCGATGCCCCATGAGCACGATCGGCCGCTCGTTCGTGGGCTTGTCGTCCAGGCGGATATGGATGGCGTTGCCGAACGTCTCATGCGCCTCGAGGGTCGCGAGAAGACCCTGCTCCTCGAAGAAGCGCACGAAGCGCTTGCCCACGGCATCGACGCCGGCCTTGTCATAGCTACCGCTGTCCATGTTCACGACCTCGGTCAGCAGCGCCAGCATCGCCTCCTTCTGCGAGGCCAGCCACTCCGTGATCTTGGCTTCCTGCTGCGCGAGCTTGCTCATGGCGACCTCTTGCACTCCTCATCGTCGAGCTTGCCAACGTCATTCCGGCGCAGGCCGAGACCCATGCGACATGTTGCGACGGCTCATCGAAGCGCCTGGGCACCGGCCTTCGCCGGTATGACGTTTCACATCAATTCTCTGCAATGCTGGCGCGGAAGCGCTGCGCGATGACGGCGCCGTCCTTCTCGGGCAAGGCCCAGGGGTCCTCGGTGATGGCGATCTTGGCGACGGCGAGCACAGGCCCCTCCGCCTTGAACAGGAATTGCGCCAGCTCGGGCACCGCGCCCTGCTCGGTCACGAGCATTGTGTCGCGGAAGCCTACGGCCTTGGCCACGGCGGCGATGTCGGTGCGGCCGGAGGTGAGCCCGCGCTGACGGCCGGTCTCGGCGAAGCGCTCGTTGTCGAGAACCAGCACGGCGAAATTGGCGGGCGCCTGGTCGCCGACGACCGCGAGCGAGCCGATCCCCATCAACATCTCGCCGTCGCCAGTCAACGCCAGCACGCGGCGCGAGGGCTGCGCCAGGGCAATCCCGAGCGCGGTCGGCACGGCGAGCCCCATGCCGCCCCAGGAGTAGAGATAGTCCGGGCTGTCACCGGACGCGAAGCAGTCCCAGGTGGGGCTGCCGAGGCCGCATACGACGAGCGAGCCGTCCCGGCGCTTCAGGAGGTCGGCAACGAAAGGCCGGCGCTCGATCTTGTTCGACTTGGAACTCATCTGCGCACTCATTTCTGGCCGAAACCCTTGGCGCCGATCACGCGCTGGCTGACCAGCACGGCCGCGCTCAGCCAGCAGTTGAAGGCAAGGTCAGCTGCAGCCTCGAAGGTCTCGCCGACCTCCTCCGCCTTGTCGACGGAGAAGCACTTCACGCCTACCGCCTCGAGCGCGGGCTTCACGGCCTGCCCCATCGGCACCTGCCAGGGATTGAACTCGCCCCACTGTCCGCGCATCGTCACGAGCATAAGACACGGCGCACGATAAGCCGTCGGCAGCCCGAGCGCGTTGATGCAGTTGCCGACGCCGGAGGACTGCATGGCAATCATGGCCCGTTGCCCGCCGAGCCAAACGCCCGTGGCGACGCCCATGCCTTCCTGCTCGGAGGTGAGGGTGACGAGGCGCATGGCCGCATCGGCCTCGATGCGGCGGAGCAACGGCGTCAGGCCGCCGTCGGGCACCGTGCAGACAATGCTGACCTTCCGCGCCTGCATGGCGCGAAATACATCGCCGGACCAGTCATACGGTGTGCTCGACACGCAAATACTCTTCCTCGACCCGCCCGAGCTAGGCGATGCGCGCCAGCCGCTCGACCGGCTGCAGGTGGCCGAGCTCGCGGACGCGCGCGGCAAAGGTGGCCTGCAGAGGCTCGTCGATGTCAAGTACGCTTTTTGTGATCACCTCGCCGTAGGGCGGCGGGAAGATGAACTTGTCGAAGCCCTCGGCGCCCTCGATATAGTCGAACAGTCGGCCCTTGCGCTCGTTCATGTAGAACACGGTCAGCTTGCCCACGGTGTCCCTGAATTCGATGCGATCGATGGCCGAGAACAGCGCCTCCTCGCGCACGAGATAGGCCAGCCGGCGGCGGATATAGCCGACGATCGACAGCTCGTGCTCGCTGGTGATGATACGCTGGCCGATCTGGTGCAGGTTGAGCGAGGTGGTCTTGCCGTCCGGGTCGTTGCGCAGCTTCTGCACGGCGGGCAGCACCAGGGCCTCGTCGAACGCAACCTTGATGAGCGGTCCGTAGTAGCGGTCGATGGCATTCTTGCGCACCTGCTTCAGCCCGGCACGCTGCAGGAAGAAGCGGCAGAACTCTTCTGACGGCGAGTTGGCCTCCTCGAGCAAGGTGGTGCGCAGCCGCTTCTTGACCATGCGCACGTGCGCCATCTCGGCGATCGTCTCGGGATCGAAGCTCGCTTTCGTCACGTGAATGAGCGCATCCAGGACCTCGTCGGAGACGCCGTTGCGCCACACGCTCTCAAGGTCGATGGTGAGGAAGGGGTCCTCGTCCATCCTGTTCGGGTCGACCGAATCGACGAAGAACTCGAAGACGATGCCGTTGGTCAGGATGCCGAG
>Ga0111538_10007559_pt1 | contig 14639 bp, 13 predicted proteins | sample SoiMethybrSBSTD1_FD_79669 | JGI IMG/M metagenome (GOLD analysis project Ga0111538, IMG submission 79669) | Bulk soil microbial communities from a Populus tree surrounding site in Tennessee, USA - Soil MetaG P. TD hybrid SBSTD1 (version 2)... | ecosystem: Environmental > Terrestrial > Soil >... | reverse complement strand
TTGGCAAATCCGCGCCGAGCGCGTGACCCACGATCAGATCGACCAGCAGTTCACCTTCGAAGGCGCGTCGTTCGAGTTCCTCGGCAGGAAGGTGCTGTATCTGCCGTTTTTCTCGCAGGCCGATCCGACTGTGCGCCACAAGACCGGATTTCTCCTGCCCGATATCGGGTCGTCGAGCTATCTGGGCTCGTTCGTCAAAATTCCCTATTACATCTCGCTCGGTCCCACGCGCGATCTGACGATCGATCCGATCATCACGACGCGCGCCGGCGCCGTGCTGCAGACCGAATACCGCCAGCGCTGGAATGAAAGCGGGATGTGGTTTCAGAGCACGGTGGGAGTCGACCCTGGCGCGGAGGGCAAGCCTGGACGCAGCGAATGGAACAGCAGCCTGATGGGCTCAGGCCGGTTCACGCTGTCGCGCACATGGCGCTCCGGCTTCGACGTGCAGCTGACGTCGAACGACACCTATCTTCAACGCTACGAGCTCTCCTATCTCGATCGCTTCACGTCGAACGCGTTCATCGAGCAAATCCGCGACCGCAACCGGTTGTCCTTCGAGGGATGGTTCTTCCAGAGCGTGCGCGTGAACGATGTTCCTGGACAGATCCCGGTTCCCCTGCCGCTCGTCGAATACACGCACATCCCGGAGCAGAAGGTCTTCTATGGCCGCCTGCGCTTCGATGCGAGCGCGCTCGCGCTTACGCGCGACATCGGCCGCGATGTCATGCGCGGATCGGTGGCCGCCGATTGGCGCGCGCCGTTCACGACAAGCAACGGACAGGTGCTGACCTTCGAGACGCTGTTGCGCAGTGACGTGTACTACGTCAACGACGATGATTCGTTCGGCGCGTCGCCGACAGCGGACACACAGACGACCGGACGTGCACTCGGCTTCGGCATGCTCGAATGGCGTTGGCCTTTTGCGCGCCAGATCGGGATGAGCCAGAACACGACGCTGATCCTGGAGCCGATCGGGCAATTGATCGTCGCGTCCTCAGGCGGCAATCCGCCGGGAATCCCGATCGAAGACAGCAGAAGCTTCGAGTTCGACGCGACTAATTTGTTCAGCGCGATGCAGACACCCGGGCTCGATCTTTGGGCGGGGGGTACGCGCTCCAATATCGGCTTCCGCGCGACCGCGCTGTTGCCGCGAGGGTCCATCGAGGCCACGCTCGGCCAGAACTTCCGGTTCCGATCGGACCCCAATTTCGCGCCGGGTTCGGGGCTCGGCGACCAGAAGTCCGACATCGTCGGACAGATCAAGTTCCAGTTCCCACCGAGGCTCCTGGTGATCCACCAGTTCAACATCGATCCCGACGACGGCACTGTCCGGCGCAACGAGGTCTATGTGAAGGCGGCATTCGGGCGGATGAACGTGGATTTGGCCTATGTGAAATTGCCGCAGACGGCGGCCGACCCCTCCATCGGCGAGCAGGAACAGGTCAGTCTCAGCACCACCATTCCCATCTACGGGAACTGGGGGGTATTCGGCGAATTCCGCCGAGACCTGGCCCAAGCCCAGATGCTGGAGAGCGGAATCGGCCTGAAATACGAGGACGAGTGCTTTATCGTCCAGCTCGGCTACCACCGGCGGGATACCGAGACCCTGAACCTGAAGCCGGCCTCGTCGGTCATTTTCCGGATCGGGCTGAAGACCGGGTTCTCAGGCGCGTGATCGGCCTATCGGCTTGAAGCGCGAGGCGAAATGCGTAGATTTGCGAGTCTGGGAGCGGGTGGGTAGGACCGGCGCTTGCTGAGGCGCGCCGTGTCAAGTTCTCGAGCGGAGATAGCAAACGTGTCCAACCGTATTGCCGTTGTTCTTCGAGCTCTCGTGCTCACGGGCATCGCCATGACGCCTGCGGTGGTGCTGGCCCAGGCCCCGGCCCCGGAAGCGGCCCCCGAAGTCGTTCCGCAGGCCACCCCAATTGCGCCGACCGGTATCTTCAATCTGCCGGGCGGGGCGACCTTGCTTCCCGCGCCAGGTGCAGGCGCCGAGGCACCCGAACCGGCCGCCGAGCCTGCCCCTGAGGCAACCATCGAGCCGGCGGTGGCGGCGCCTGAAGCGCCCGCAGCAGCACCTGCTCAAGAGGCGCCGCCGGCCGCAGCGGCTCAACCGGCGCCAGCGCCGACAGCGCCCGCCAATCTTCCGCCGCCTCTGGGTCCGCGCGCACCGGGCAGTCCTCCTCCGCCCGCCACCGAGCGTGTGACGGTCGAAGCGGACAAGCCTGTGATCTCGACGGGCGTCGCGGCAATCGTGAACGACTACGTCATTTCGGATTACGACCTGAACCAGCGCGTGGCGCTGTTCATTGCCACCTCAGGCGTTCGGCCGACACCCGAGACCCTGACGCAGATCAGGGCGCAGGTGCTGCGTTCGGTCGAGGACGAGGTGCTGCAGCTTCAAGAGGCCGCCCGGCACAAGATCAGCGTGACGAAAGCAGAGGTCGACCGCGCGCTTCAGAACATCGCCAACGACAACAAGATTCCCGTCGACCAGATCGTCATGACCGTGACCAATGCCGGCGTCACAGTCGACACGTTCCGCCAACAGATCGCCGCGCAATTGACCTGGCAGAAGGTCGTGGGTGCGCGCTACGGCACCGACGTCCTGATCAATGACGTGCAGGTCAACGAAGCGATGGAGCGGCTGAAGGCAGGCGCCGACAAGCCGCAATTCCTGGTTTCGGAGATCTTCATCGCCGTGGACCGTCCGGAAGACGAAACAACCGTTGAAGCCAGCGCCAAGCAGATTGCCGGGCAATTGAAGCAGGGCGCGCCCTTCGCAACCGTTGCGAGCCAGTTCAGCCAGTCGCCCTCGGCTGCCGACGGCGGTGACATCGGTTGGGTCATCCAGGGGCAGCTCGCGGAGGACCTCGATGTGGCGCTCGCGACGTTGAAACCCGGCGAGACCAGCGACGCGATCCGTTCGGAAGGCGGCTACTATGTCGTGGCGCTAAGAGACCGCCGTGAGCCGATCGGCACGGTGATCGAGGACGCAGAGGAAAATGCCGCGTTCGATCCCGATAAGCCGATTCCGCTCGATCGCCTACTGGTTCCGATTCCACCCAACGCATCCGACATGATCAAGGAACGCGCGACGCAGCTCGGCGCCAATATTCGCGGGTCCGTGCGCATGTGCAACGATCTGCCGTCGATCTCCGCCCAGCTCCAGGGCTCGGTCTACACGCGACTGGGCGAAATAAAGCCGGCGGAATTAGCGGAGGATTTGCGCAACGCGCTCGAAAAGACCGAGCGGGGCAAGGTCGTCGAGCCCTTCTTCTCGCCCGCCGGTCTGGAAATCATCATGCGGTGCGATACGCCGGCCGTGAGGCCTGTGGCATTTCAACTGCCGTCGCGCGAAGAACTCGAACAGCAGCTGTTCGTGCAGCAGATGTCGGTCTTCGCGAAAAGCTATCTGCGCGACCTAAGGCGCAATGCCGTTGTCGAAACAAGATGAGACAAGGCGAGCGAAGCGTCCCATCGTCGTAAGTCAGGGCGAGCCCTCCGGCATCGGGCCGGAGGTCGCCGTCAAGGCGTGGTCCCTGCTCAAAGGATCCGTGCGCGGGCGGCCGATCCAGCTGATCGGCAGCGCGGACGTGTTCCGCAAGGCGCCCGGATATTCGGAGGCCGATGCGCAGGGGCTGAACGCGGCGATCCATGATATCGGCGGTGCGGTACGCGCGGAGCCTGGGCGGGCATCGCCTGAGAACGCGAAGAGCGTCACCGGCGCGATCGAGTGCGCGGTCGAGGCATGCCGGCGCGGCGACGCGGCGGCGATGGTGACGGCGCCGATCCACAAATCGGTGCTGACCACAGCCGGCTTCGGCTTTCCAGGCCATACGGAGTATCTGGCGGCACTCACAGGGCGAGAACGCGCGGTGATGATGCTGGCGTCGTCCGGCCTGGAGCCGCCGCTGCGCGTCGTGCCGTTCACCATCCACATCGCGCTGTCGGAGGTTTTCCGGTGCCTCGATACGAAGGCGATCGTGGAAACCGCCCTTGTCGTGCTCGAGTCGCTCGCGCGCGATTTCGGCTGCACACGTGCGCGGCTTGCAGTCGCGGGCCTGAACCCGCATGCGGGTGAAGACGGGACGATGGGGCGCGAGGAGGTCGAGATCATCGCGCCCGCTGTGGCCCAGCTGCGTTCGCGCGGGCACGAGGTGTCCGGGCCACTATCGGCCGACACCCTGTTCCACGATGACGCGCGCAAGACCTACGACGCGGCGCTCTGCATGTATCACGATCAGGCGCTGATCCCGATCAAGACCCTCGCTTTCTGGACCGGCGTCAATGTGACGCTGGGACTGCCGATCGTACGCACGTCGCCCGATCATGGCACTGCGCTCGGCATCGCGGGGCGCGGCGTCGCGAACCCCGCGAGCATGGTCGCGGCCATCGAGATGGCGGCCGACATCGCCGACAGGCGCGGCTTGTGAGCGAGAGCGCGCTCGACACGCTTCCTCCGCTTCGCGAGGTCATCGCCGCACACGGGCTGAGTGCCAAGAAGGCACTCGGGCAGAATTTCATCCTCGATCTGAACCTGACGCGCCGGATCGCACGCGAGGCGCACATCGCGGGCGCGGCGGTGTACGAAGTCGGGCCGGGCCCCGGCGGTCTCACGCGCGCGCTCCTCGCGGAAGGCGCCGAACGCGTGGTCGCGATCGAGCGCGACCAGCGGGCGCTGCCGGCGCTGGTGGAGATCGCGGCCGCGAAGCCGGGCGCGCTCGAGATCGTCGAAGGCGATGCGCTGGAGATCGGGGAGCCGGTACTGCTGGCGCGCCTGGGCGTACGCGAGCCCGTGCCGGTTGTCGCCAACCTGCCCTTCAATGTCGGCACAGCGCTCTTGATCAAGTGGCTGACCGTGGAGTCGTGGCCGCCGTGGTGGTCAAGCCTGACGCTCATGTTCCAGAAGGAAGTGGCCAGGCGCGTGTGTGCGAAGCCCGGTTCGGAAGACTATGGCCGGCTGTCGGTGCTCGCACAGTGGCGCACGCAGGCGCGTATATTATTCGACGTGTCGCCACGCGCGTTCGTGCCGCCGCCCAAGGTGACCTCGTCGGTGCTGCGCGTTGAGCCACTGGCGGCGCCGCGGTGCGAGGCGCGGTTGGCCGACCTCGAAGCGGTGACCCAAGCCGCATTCGGACAGCGCCGCAAGATGCTCCGCGGAAGCCTCAAGGCGTTGACGCCTGATGCGGCGGTGTTGCTCGATGCCACCGGAGTCGACGGCACGATGCGCGCGGAAGACCTCGATCTGACCCAGTTCTGCGCGCTGGCGCGGGCGTGGCGCAAAATTCGCGCTCGGTGATGGCGCCAAAAAGCGTTGCGCCGCGGCCTCGGTGAGGAGGGCCACGGCGCAACACGAGGTTCGCTATTGGATCAGATCGGCTGATCGAGCGGCTGCGGATCCTTATTCATGTCCAGCATGACGAAGCGCGAGGACTGATCGCAAGCCTCCTCAGTGCATGCCATGCCCCAGCCATAGGTGAAGTAGTCAAACATATAGAGGCGGATGTCCTTGCCTTCCATCGTGGTGACATCAAGGCGATAGCCCGCGGGCTTTGCGTCCTTGGGATCAAAGCCCGAGTGGAAAACCTCGTATGCCTTATCGAACTCCTCGCCGGTCACCTTGGTCACTTCGATCTTGGTGAAATAAGAGCCGGTGTCGGGCCCCATCTGCCGATTGAATGTCTGCGAAGGAATGATCACCAGCGCATTGTGATTGGGCTCGATCCAAAGCCAGCCTTCGCGTTGCGTGATGGCGTAGCCAACCGGCGTGCAGCGCACCTGGGCCCAGCGGTCCAGCGGCGCAGGGAGGGTGGTCACCGCGGCCGGCGATTCGGTGCATGCCGCTATCTGTTGACCATCAGCCTGCTGATTATTGTCTTGCGCGAAGGTTGTCGAACCAAATGCCAGCACGGCCATCAGGGGCCCACTCAACGCAAGGCCTAAGATCGGGTTCCTCATAGGGGAGCCTCCTATTTATTGTGCGCCTGGGGCACTCTCTCCATTGCTGAAGTGACAACGTTCCGTGCCCGCAATCGCTGCAAGCTGGAGCTAGGCGTTTTCGGAACCCACGCGGGAGCGAATTGGGGATTTGCGCGTTTGGGCGCTTCAGATGGGGGGGCGGCGCGGAAGAGGCTCGCGCGTCCGATCGAGCATGATGAAGCGCGAATCCTGGACGCAATTGTTGTCGGGACAGGACATGCCCCAGGCATAGGTGTCGTAATCGAAAAAATAAACCCGCATCACCTTGCCCGATACCGACGTGAGATCGGCGCGATAAACGTCGGGCGGCACTTCGCGGAGGTCTAGGCCTTCGCGGAACGTGGCATAGGCTTCATCGAATTCCGCGCCGCGCACGCGCGAGAGCTCGATACGGGTGAAGTAAGAACGGTTGCCCAAAAGCTGCGGATTGCTCATCACGAGCTGGGACGGGATGAAGACCGTGCCGGAGCCGTCCGGCCAAATCCACGTCCAATTGCCGGTAGCCGCGAGCACGTGGCCATAGGGCGTACACCTGATCTCGCCCCATTTGTTCAAGGGCGCGGGAAGCGTCATCACCGCTTCGGACGGGGAGCCGGTGCAGTCGCCGACCGAGGCCGCGCGGGGCAGCCCAGGCATAGACAAGACAGTCAGTATAAGGAGGAAAAGCCAGGACCCGCGCCTTGCCATCGCCTCTCCTATTTGCGCGTCAGAGTCCGGACAAAATCCACAAGACCGGTCTGGCGCTGGCGATTGAGCCTCTCGGCCGCGACGATCGCCTTGAGCTCCCGCTCCGCCTTCTCGACGTCGTCGTTGATGATGACGTAATCGTACTCGGACCAGCGGCTGATCTCGTTGTCGGCTTCGGCCATGCGCCCGGCCACGACCTCGGCGCTGTCCTGGGCGCGCGTCGAAAGCCGCCGCTCCAGCTCGGCGCGCGAGGGCGGCAGGATGAAGACGCGGACGAGATCGTCTTTGGCCTTCTGCGCGAGCTGCTGCGCGCCCTGCCAGTCGATGTCGAACAGCACATCGCGCCCTTCGGCGAGAACCTTGTTCACCGCGTCTTTGGGCGTGCCGTAGCGATGTTTGAAGACGGTCGCGTGCTCAAGGAACGCGTCTTCCTTGACCATCGCCTCGAAACGTTCGGGGCTCACGAAATAGTAATCCTTGCCCTCGATCTCGTTCGGACGTTTCGCGCGCGTGGTCACGGACACCGACATTGCAATCCTAGGATCGCTGTCGAGGAGCCGGCGCGAGAGCGTCGATTTGCCCGCGCCCGAGGGCGAGGAAAGCACGAGCATCAATCCGCGGCGCCCGATCATTCGACGTTTTGCACCTGTTCCCGTAACTGATCGATCACCGCTTTCAGCGCGAGCCCGACATGGGTGAGCTGGATGTCGGAGGATTTCGCGCAGAGCGTGTTCGCCTCGCGGTTGAATTCCTGGGCGAGGAAATCGAGCTTCCGCCCCGCGGGGTCCCGCGCCGCGATCAGGGCGCGGGCTTCCTGGCAATGCGCGGTCAGCCGGTCAAGTTCCTCGCTCAGATCCGCGCGCGAGGCGAGGATGGCGATTTCCTGCGCGACGCGCTCCTCGGGTACGGTGCTTCCCGGCGCGATCAGCTCCTTCAACTGCGCCATCATCCGTTCGCGCAGGATGAAGGGCTGCTGCAGCGCGAGCGCGCGGGCCTCGGTGGTCAGCCGCTCGATCTCGCCGATCTGCCTTAAGATGACAGCTTCGAGCTTCGCACCCTCGTTGGCCCGCGCCCGGTTGAGGAGATCATAAGCGCCCGCGAGACTCTCCAGCATCGCCGCGTCGCGCGCCATCCGCGCCTCATCGTTGAGGGCCGCATTCTCCTCCTGCGCGACGACACCCTTGAGCGCGAGGATGCCGTCGACGCGGGCAGGCTCGAGCCCGGTTTCATCGGCGACGCGCTTGGCGAGACGCACGGCTTCCGCGAGCGCCACCGGATCGACACGAAAGCCGCGACCGGCATCGTCCGCGGCCGCGGTCAGCACGATCTGGAGCGAGCCGCGCTTGAAGCGCTCGGTCGCGAGCGTGCGCGCTCCCGACTCCAGTCCCTCGTAGCCGAGCGGCGCGCGAAAGCGCAGATCGAGGCCGCGCCCGTTGACGCTCTTGGTTTCCCACCGCCAGCGGAGAGTGCCATGCAGCCCGCGCGCGTCGGCAAAACCCGTCATGCTGGTGAGGGGCAATTGCGCCTCCACGGAATCGGCCCGCGTGGTGGATTTGAAGTTCCCTTAATCGGCATGGCATCCACGTTGAGGAACTTCAAATCCGAAAACCACGCGAGACTCAATAAAAGCGAGTGTGGCTTTTGAATCCGAAATTCGCCAGGAGCCTCGCCCCAACGTGTTAGCGAATTTCGGATTCGCCACACTCGTCATAACGTCACGAACCTCAAGCAGGCGCAAGCCGCCCGCTCCTACTCCTGCCGGTTCTGATCGCGTTCGATGCGGCGCCATTGCGCGACGTTTCTCTCGTGCTCGGCGTTGGTCTTGGCGAACGCATGGCCGCCGGTCCCATTGGCAACGAAAAACAGGTCTTCCGAATCGGGCGGGTTCAGCACGGCGGCGATGGAGTCCCGACCGGGATTGCAGATCGGCGTCGGGGGTAAGCCGGTGATCTGGTACGTGCTGTAGGGATTGGGTGTCTCAAGCTCGCTCTGCCGGAGCGGATGGCCGAGCGGCTCACCCTTGGTGAGCCCATAGATGATGGTCGGATCCGATTCCAGCTTCATGCCCATCTTCAGGCGATTGACGAAGACGGCGGCGATGCGCGGCCTTTCCTCCGCCAGTCCGGTTTCCTTCTCCACGATGGAGGCAAGCTTGAGCGCATCGTCCACCGACTGGATGGGCAGGCCGTCTTTCCGCTTCGGCCACAACTCCTCGATCAGCTTCTTCTGCGACTCACGCATGCGGTCGAGAATCTCGGCGCGCGTCGTGCCGCGCTCGAAGACATAGGTCTCCGGGAGCAGCGTCCCTTCCTGCGCCGGGCTCACTTGTCCTTCGAGCACGGGGTCGGCGTTGAGGATCGCGAGCGCCATGTCGGAGGTGAGCCCTTCGGCGACCGTGATGCGGTGCATGAGGACCTTGTGCTCGACCAGCATGTCCATGACTTGCGCCATGCTGGCACCCGCCGGGAACGAGTATTCGCCGGCCTTGAGCTGGGTTGTGCGGTCGCGGCGTCTGACGCCGATGCGGAACAGCAACGGCCGTTCGATCACGCCCGCCTCGAGGAGGCTCGACGCAATCGCTCCAGCACCGCCGCCGGGTCTGATGATCACCACGGTTTCTTTTTCCGATGGGCCCGGCGCGTAGAAATTCTGGTCTTCCCACCAGAGGGCGCCGCCCACGGCAACAGCGGCGATGACGATCAGGAGAAGGAGATTCCGGATTCGTCGCATGAAAACCTTCTATGAAGGCGCGGTCAGCACAAGCGACGCGTTGGTGCCGCCGAACCCGAAGGAGTTCGACAGCGCCGCAGCAATCGGACGTTTCTTGGCCTGATGGGGCACGAGATCGATCTCGGTCTCGACCGATGGGCTGTCGAGATTGAGCGTTGGCGGCGCGACGCCGTCGCGGATCGCGAGCGCGCAGAAGATGGCTTCCACTGCACCGGCCGCACCGAGCAGATGGCCGATCGACGATTTCGTCGAGGACATCGACAATTTGCCTCTGGCGTTGCCGAAAAGCCTTTCGACGGCGCGGAGCTCGATCTCGTCGCCGAGGGGCGTCGAGGTGCCGTGTGCGTTGACGTAGTCGATGTCCGAGGCGGTGAGCCCGGCGCGCTTCAGCGCCATGAGCATCGCGCGGTAACCGCCATTTCCGTCTTCCGCGGGAGCCGTGATGTGATGGGCATCGCCGGAGAGGCCATAGCCCTTTACCTCGGCGTAGATCTTCGCCCCGCGCGCCTTGGCGTGCTCGTATTCCTCGAGCAACACGACGCCAGCGCCAGCGCCCATCACGAAACCGTCGCGGTCCTTGTCATAGGGGCGCGAGGCTTTTTCGGGCGTGTCATTGAAGCCGGTCGACAGCGCACGGCACGCGACGAAACCTGCGATTCCGATCCGGCAGATCGCAGCCTCGGTGCCGCCCGCCAGCATCACGTCGGCGTCGTCGAGCGCGATCAGCCGCGCCGCGTCGCCGATGGCGTGGGCGCCGGTCGAGCACGCGGTGACGACGGAATGATTGGGTCCCTTGTAGCCGAACCGGATCGAGGCATAGCCTGACGCGAGATTGATCAGCCGTCCGGGAATGAAGAAGGGCGAAAGTTTTCGCGGCCCCTTTTCCTGCAGAAGGATGGCGGCCTGCTCGATACCGTCCAGCCCGCCAATGCCCGAACCGATCAGGACGCCGGCGCGCTCGCGTGCCTCTTCCGTCTTCGGTTCGTAACCCGCATCCTTAACCGCCTGGCTCGCCGCCGTGAGCGCGTAGACGATGAAATCATCCACCCGACGCTGCTCTTTCGGATCGACCCATTGGTCGGGATTGAATGTGCCTTCGGCGCCGTCGCCCCTGGGCACGTCGCACGCGATCCGGCACGGCAGATCGTCAACCTTGAACCTGGTGATGGGACCGGCACCCGACTTGCCGGCGATCAGCCGCGACCATGTTGTGTCGACTCCGCAACCCAGCGGCGTGACCAATCCTAGTCCTGTGATGACGACGCGTCGCATGCCGTTCATGGCACGCTAGGAGCGGTTCGTCGCACGAGCGATCCGCCGCTAACTCTGGGCCTTGTCGATGAACTTGATGGCATCACCGACGGTAACGATCGATTCGGCGGCGTCATCGGGGATTTCGATCCCGAACTCCTCCTCGAAGGCCATGACCAGTTCGACGGTGTCCAGGCTGTCGGCGCCGAGGTCTTCGATGAAGCTCGCGCCGTCGTTTACCTTTTCCGCATCGACATTCAGGTGCTCGACCACGATCTTCTTCACGCGCTCCGCGACGTCGCTCATTTCGTCTTAGCCTCTTGATCTTTCATGTCGTTCAGCAAGCCATGATTTTACAGGCTTCCGCCCGCATTGCGAGCGGCACCGGTCAAGCCATGGCTGCAAGGTCGCGCTTGGTAACATAAACTCCGGCATCCCGCCAATTTTTCAAATCGAGCTTTCAAGCCAAAGCTTTAAAGCATTGCCATGCCGCCATTGACGTGCAGCGTCTGCCCCGTCACGTAGGCCGCCTCGTCGCTTGCCAGATAGGCCACCGCGGCCGCCACGTCTCGCGAGTCCCCCAGCCGTCCGGCCGGGACACGCGCCAAAAGCGCGGTCTTTTGCTCGCTCGTGAGGGCGTCGGTCATGGCGGTGGCGATGAAGCCGGGCGCCACCGTGTTGACCGTGATGTTGCGCGACGCGACCTCGGCCGCGAGCGATTTCGTCATGCCGATAAGTCCGGCCTTCGCCGCGGCATAGTTGCCCTGCCCCGGATTACCGGTGACGCCGACGATCGAGGTGATGGAGATGATTCGCCCCCAGCGCTTCTTCATCATCCCCCTTAAGACCGCGCGCGAGAGCCGGAACGCAGCCGAGAGATTGACCGCAATAACCTGATCCCACTCTTCGTCCTTCATCCGCATGAACAGGTTGTCGCGGGTGATGCCGGCATTGTTGATCAGGATGTCGATGGGCGCGCCCGAAACGACCTCGGCCTTTTTCACGAGTTCGTCAACCGCTGCCTTGTCGGAGAGGTCGCAAGCGTAAATGAGAGCGCGCTCGCCCAGAGCCGACTGAAGCGATTCCAGCGCCGCCATCCGCGTGCCGGACAGGACGACCCGCGCGCCCTGCGCGTGGAGCGCCGTCGCTATGGCTCCGCCAATGCCACCGGAAGCGCCTGTCACCAGCGCCGTCTTGCCGCTCAAGTCGAACATCAAACCCACCTTATAGCGAGGCCGCCGATTTGGCACTTCGTACCGGCTGATTCGCCTGCCTCCAAGTGGTCTCCCCGGAACCTCGGATTTGGCGAGGAGTTGTCTTGGCCGGGAGACTGCCGATGAACGTCGAAAACGAACGCAGTCGATCACTCTGGATGCAAGCCGAGCGGCCAAAGGCCCGGCCGCTGAGTTCCGATCTGAAGGTCGAGACGTTGGTGGTGGGTGCCGGGATTGCCGGCTTATCCACAGCCTACGAGCTCGTGCTTCGCGGCCAGGAGGTGGCCGTGGTGGACCGAGGCTCGGTCGCCGGCGGCATGACCGCGCGGACGAGCGCCCACCTGTCGTGTCAGATCGACGACCGCTACGCCAAGGTGATCGATACTCACGGCGAGGAAGCCGCATTCCACTATTTCGCAAGCCAGATGGCGGCGGTTGATCGGGTCGAAGCGATCTGTCACGAGGCCAAGATCGAGTGTGACTTCAAGCGGGTGGATCTCTTTCTCTTCGCTCCCGACAGCAAGGGCCTAAGGGAACTCGAGAGGGAGATCGAAGCGGCCTCCACAATCGGTTTCGCGGGTGTCGAGTGGTCGGAGGCTCCCGTCGCTGTCCTGACAAAAGGCTGCCTGCGATTTCCCAATCAAGCGCGCTTCCATCCGCTGCGCTATTTGGGCGGCTTGGCGAGAGCCATCCAGCGCCGCGGCGGACAGCTTTACTCGGATACGCCGGTCGTCTCCGTCGAAGAGACGGCACGCGGTGTCGTTGCGAAGACCGAGAGCGGGCGCAAGATTGCGGCGCGATCTCTCGTGGCGGCAACGAACGCGCCGTTTGTCAATCGTACGGCGGTCCACAACAGGCAGGTGCCCTACCGCACCTATGTCATGACTGCTCTCGTTCCCAAGGGAAGCGTTGTCGATGCCCTCATGTGGGATACCGAAGATCCCTACCACTATGTTCGTTTGGAGCCTGGCGAGAAGCAGGATCTTCTGATCTTCGGCGGCGAAGACCACAAGAGCGGGAGCTCCGACGATGCCCATAAGCGTCTCAAGCGACTCGAAGCCTGGGCGCGCGAGCGCTTTGCCAAACTTGGTCCGATAAGTGATGCTTGGTCGGGCCAGATTTACGAGCCGGCCGATTACCTGCCGTTCATCGGCACAAGCCCTGGACACAGTCGGGTGTTCATCGTCACGGGCGATTCCGGAGAAGGCCTGACGACAGGTGTGGCAGCGTCGCTGATCCTGCCCGATCTCATCGAAGGCAAGACGAATGCGTGGGCTAAAGTGTACAGCCCGAAGCGAAAGGTCGCCGCGCCATCACCTATTGTTGAATATGCCAAGGGCCTGCTCGGCACCGCCAAAGATCTGCTTGAGCAAATCACCAGCGGGGAAAGGCCCGAAGCGATCCCCCGTCGGAAGGGGGCCATCATCAAGGCTAAGGGCAAGAAGCACGCCGCCTATCGCGACAAGGACGGCGAGCTGCACGTGATGCAGGCCGCGTGCACACATCTCGGTTGCACCGTGCAGTGGAACAGCTTCGAGGAATGCTGGGACTGCCCGTGTCACGGCTCGCAGTTCGCGGCAACTGGCGAGGTGTTGCAATGCCCCGCCGTGAAAGCGCTCAAGGCGGCGGACATCCTTGCCGTTGAAACGACCGGCGTGAAACGCAAGGAGAGCCACGCGCACGAGAAGCCCCGCACGCGCGCGTGATTCTTGATTTGCCGCGTTTTCTTACGCTGAACCGGCACCCACTTCGGCGGAAAACGCTTCAATCTCCATCACAAGGTCTTGGCGAAAGCCTCGATATCGGCAGGCGAATCGAGCGTCACCGGCTCGAGATCCTTGTCGATGCGCTTGACCATGCCGGTGAGCACTTTGTTGCCGCCCATCTCCACGGTCATCGCCGCACCGAGCGCACGAAACCCCGCGACCGACTCGCGCCAGCGCACACGGGCGGTGAGTTGCTCGACCAGCAGGCTCCGGATCCGGTCGGGATCGCCGACTTCGGACGCGGTAACGTTCGAGATCAGCGGCACGACCGTGGGCCTGATGGTGATGCGCGCCAGCGCCTCACGCATCTTGTCGGCCGCGGGCTTCAGCAGCGGCGAGTGGTTCGGCGTGCTCACGTTGAGCGGGATGGCGCGCTTGGCGCCTTTCTTCTTAGCGAGTTCATTCGCCCTCTCGACCGCCTTGGTCGTGCCCGAAATCACGATCTGCCCGGGTGCGTTGTCGTTGGCGACGACCACCACGCCGACATCGGAGGCTTCCTTGCAGGCCTCTTCGACGAGATTCATCTCGATACCGAGAAGCGCGCTCATGGCGCCCTCACCGACCGGCGAGGCGTCCTGCATGGCGCGTCCGCGCGTCCGCAGCAGCCTCGCGGTATCGGACAGGCTGAAGGCGCCCGCTGCGCACAGCGCCGCGTATTCGCCGGCGGAGTGGCCGGCAACGAGCCGCGCGTGCTTGGAGAGCTGAAGCCCCCCGCCCTTCTCGAGAGCGCGCAGCGCGGCAATGGAGGCCGTCATCACTGCGGGCTGGGTATTTTCGGTCAGACTCAGTTCGCTTTCCGGCCCCTCCCACATGAGCTTCGACAGCCGCTGGTTCAGGGCGTCGTCGACTTCTTCGAAGACTTCGCGCGCGGCCGCGAATGCCCCGGCCAAGGCCTTGCCCATGCCGACGGATTGACTGCCCTGTCCGGGGAAGATGAAGGCTCTCATATGTGCCCCTTAAATTGGCAGGTCCCCTGACGCAAGATGGAGAAGGGTTCGGAAGGGGG
>Ga0111538_10007558_pt1 | contig 14641 bp, 17 predicted proteins | sample SoiMethybrSBSTD1_FD_79669 | JGI IMG/M metagenome (GOLD analysis project Ga0111538, IMG submission 79669) | Bulk soil microbial communities from a Populus tree surrounding site in Tennessee, USA - Soil MetaG P. TD hybrid SBSTD1 (version 2)... | ecosystem: Environmental > Terrestrial > Soil >... | reverse complement strand
TCGAAGGGCCTGCCCTGAGCTTTGTCGAAGGGCGCAATTCTTGAAGGCGAACACGAGATAGAGTGTCGATCTTGAACGTACTCCGGCTGTCGGTGCTCGTTATCGCGAGCCTCGTTCAGGGGCGCGCCACCGCGTGGCCCATCGTCCAGCCGTTCGCCGTTCGGTTCCCGGTCGACCTGACATCGACAAGGGTCGCGATCGATGTCCCGATCATGAACTCGACCGGCCGCGAGGTTTATCACTTCGCGTGCCGCGGCGGCTCGGACGAGTATCTTGGGTCGCTTCCCGGGGTCTGGGTGGCACCATTGATGTGCACGCTCGCCGAGGGACAGCGGGCTACCGAAGAAAGCTTGCTGTCTGAAGACGACGTCGCGGCGTGGCACAGCCGCGGCCAGTTCAGAACACCGGTACAGAGGTAGGGTTAACCACGGAGCGCTCAGAGTCTTAGAGTTCTTTGTGGTTCATCATCAACTCAGCGAAGCAGTTCAGGCACGCGCGCACAGCAGCACGCGCTACGCGCCGGGGAGAGGCTCGTGAGCAGGACACAGTCGCTGACGTCGATTGCCCCGCCGGTGCCGGAACTGCCCGTGATCGATGTCGAACGCGCGCAGCAGCACTATCGCGATGCACTCGGCTTCGAGGTGGGCTGGCTCTACGACGGCGAAATCGGGTCTGTGTCGCGCGTCGAGGTGGCGATATTCTTGCGCAAGACGACTCCGTCCTTCGAGGCCGTCGTGCATTGGATCTTTGCCGACGATATCGATGCGACCTACAAGGAGTTGCAATCGCTGGGTGCGAACATTGTCGAGCCCCTGGAAAAGAAGCCCTGGGGCTTGAGGCAGTTCACCGTCGAGGACATCGACGGCCACCGTTTCTATTTTCACCACGACTGATGACGCGCCGCATCACAGCCCGCGCAGTTGCCGTTTGACTCTCAGCGTCAGCTCGCTCGCCGTCCTTTCCGCCCTCCTCTTCGCCGCCGCCCAGCAGGCGTCGCTCCTGGTCGAAGTCCGCAGCCAGGCCGGCTCGACCGCCGTCGCCGGCGCCGCCGTCGTCGTCAACGGCGTGCGCGCGCGAACCGACGCGCGCGGCGTGGCCGCGGTGCGCGTTCTGCCCGGCGCGATCGAGATCGTCGTCGCCAAGGAAGGGTTCGAGCCAGCGGGCATGTCGCTGACGGTCGCCGGCGGCGAAGAGCGGACCGTGGCGATCGAGCTCGTCGCGCAGGCCGCGATCGAGGAGCACGTCACCGTCTCGGCGACCCGCACCGAGCGAGGCATAGACGACGAGCCGATCCGCGTCGAGGTGCTCGACCGCGACGAGATCGAAGAGAAGCTGATGATGACGCCCGGCGACATCGTCATGATGCTGAACGAGATGGGCGGGCTGCGGGCGCAGGCGACGTCGCCCTCGCTCGGCGCCGCGAGCGTGCGCATCCAGGGCATGCGCGGGCGCTACACGCGCTTTCTCTCAGACGGCCTGCCGCTCTTCGGCGAGCAGGCGGGCTCGTTCGGCATCATGCAGATTCCGCCGATCGATCTGGGGCAGGTCGAGGTGATCAAGGGCGCGGCCTCTTCGCTGTACGGCGCCGGGGCAATCGGCGGCGTCGTCAACCTGGTATCGAGGCGGCCGTCGGCGCAGCCGGAGCGGCAGCTGCTGCTGAACCGATCGACCCGCGGCGCGACCGACGCCGCGATGTGGTACTCGGCGCCGCTCTCGGATCGCTGGGGTGTGACCCTGCTCGGCAGCGCGAACGGCCAGGCGCGCGCCGACGTCGATCGCGACGGCTGGGCCGACCTGCCGCGCTACGCGCGTGTGCTCGGCCGGCCGCGCATCTTCTGGGACAACCACGCCGGCCGCAGTTTTTTCGCGACCGCCGGCGCCACCTGGGAAGACCGCATCGGCGGCACGCTGCCGGGCGCAACGCTGGCTGCCTCCGGCAGCCCGTATCGTGAAGGGCTCGACACGCGCCGATTCGACGCCGGCGCGTCGTACCAGGCGCTCGCCGGCGCCACCGTCGTGCACGCGCGCGCCTCGGCCACGCATCAGCGCCAGGATCATCAATTCGGCGACCAGCTCGAGCGCGATCGCCACACGACCACGTTTGCCGAGCTGTCGCTGCGGCGGGCCGTCGGGCGCCACACGCTCGTCGCCGGCGCCGCCCTCGAGCGCGATGCGTTCCGGCCGATCGACGTGCCGCGCTTCGCGTACACCTTCACCGTGCCCGGCGTCTTCGTGCAGGACGACGTGGAGCTGGCGCCGTGGGTGGCGCTGTCGGCGGGCTTGCGCGTCGATCGCCACAGCGAGTTCGGCAGCTTCGTCAGCCCGCGCGTCTCGAGCCTCTTTCGACGCGGCGCGTGGTCCGGCCGCGTCTCGTACGGCACCGGCTTCGCGGCGCCGACGCCGCTCGTCGAGGAAACCGAGGCCGCCGGGCTCTCGCGTCTCGTCATCCCCTCGCCGCTCGTTGCCGAGCGCGGGCGGAGCGCCTCGGTCGACATCACGCGATCGGCCGGCGGGCTGTCGACGACGGTGACCGTGTTCATGTCGCGGGTGAAGAACCCGGTGGAAGCCGAGCGCGAAGAGGCCTTCGCGCTGATCAATCGCAGCGCCGCGACGCGCAACACCGGGCTCGAGGCGCTCGCCATCTACCGTCTCGGCGATCTCTCCATCGTCGGCAACTACGCGTGGGTGCGCGCGCGGGAAGAGGAGGATGGCGGGCGCGTCGACGTGCCGCTGACGCCGCGGCACAGCGTCGGCATCGACGGGATGTGGGCATGGAACGACGGCCGCGACGCGCGGCTGGGCATCGAGTGGTACTACACGGGCGAGCAGCGGCTCGAGGCCAACCCGTACCGCGAGCGCAGCCGGCCGTACCACGTCTTCGGCGTGCTCTACGAGCGCCGGGTCGGCCGCGCGCGGCTGTTCGTCAACGGCGAGAACCTGACCGATGTGCGCCAGACGCGCTGGGATCCGATCGTGAAGCCGTCGCGCGGTCCCGACGGGCGGTGGACGGTCGACGGGTGGGCGCCGCTCGAGGGCCGCGCGATCAACGGCGGCGTGCGGCTGTCGTTTTAGCGGCGTTGCGGGATCACGCCGCTCGTTTGCACCCTACACGGACGCGGAGCGGCTTGCAGGTCAGCAGCGGCGGTGAAACCGCGGAGCACGCGGGGATCGCAGAGCCTTTGTTTTCTTTTTCTTGAAAAAGAATTGCTCTGCGCACTCAGCGCCCTCTGCGGTTTCACTGACCTCGCGGGCCTGCAACCCCGCCGCGAACTTCGGTGGGCAGCAGCCGGCTCTTGTCGCGCAGCACTCCAGCGCCGCAGCGTCTCAAACCGCTTCGACTTCCGATTCGATCGGCGGCAGCCACGACGGCGGCGGCATCGGCTCGGGACGCACGGCCAGCTGATAGGTTCCCGGCGACAGCATCGTCGCGAAGCCCTCGGCCACCAGCGCGCGGTTGCCACGGCCGGCCTCGGGACGCGAGAGGCTGGCGACGCGCGCCAGCTCGCCGGGCACCGTGAAGCCGGCGCCCGACAGGAACGCGCGCGCGATCTCGCGCAGCGCCGCGTCGCGGCTGACGCGCCGCGTCAGCGCGTCGGGGAAGCGGCCGACGGCGAGCGTCCAGATGTAGGTGAACTTCGGCTGGTAATAGACCTCGCTCGGCACGACGAGCATCGCCGCCTGCAGTTCGTCCATCGCGCGGTTGAAGCGCGTGCGATCCCTGATGCCGGAGTCGGTGCGCAGATCGATCGTCGCCATCTCCCACTCGTGGCGGAGGACGCGGAGAATCGACTGCGCAGCCTTGCTCAAGCGGCGCGACTCGTCGGCGCGCCGGACGCCACACACGGCGTGGAAGTAGGGAATCATCCGCGGCGCGAGGAACATCGCCTTGCCGCCGGCAAGCTTGGCGTAATACACCTTGCCGCGCTTCACGAGCTCGTCCTTCAGGACCCAGGTAAGCGACGCCTCCGGATCCTTCTGCACGTTGCGCGGCATCACCGCGTCGCGCCGGCCGCAGACGGCGACGTAGAGCGACGGCCCCGGGCGGCGCGCATCGACGAGGCAGGCGGCAAAGCCGACATCCTCGATGAAGCGCTCGGCCTGATACGCGTTCTCGATCTGCTGCGTCGCCTCGCGGCGCCAGCGGGTGTCGCGGAACTCCTCGAACTCGTCCGGGATCTGAGGGCGCGGTCTCATCCGATGCAACGATCCGTCAGCGTCTCAGCCCTGCGCCGGCTCGCCCGACGCCTCGGCGTTGATCATCCAGGCGATCCCGAAGCGGTCGACGACCATGCCGAACCGTTCGGCCCAGAAGGTCGGCCCGAGCGGCACCGTCACCTGGCCGTCGCGCGCGAGCTCGCGGAAGATGCGTTCGGCGTTGTCGGCGCCCTTGAGGTGCACCGACATCGAGAACCCCTTCGGCGCTTCGTAGCGCGTGGGCGCAACGTCGCCACCCATCAAGAGCTGGCCGCCGACGGTGACGCTGCCGTGCATCACCTTGTCGCCCCAGTCTGCAGGCACATCGCCGGCTAGCGGCGTCCCGGCGTACCTGAAGATCGTTCCCAGCTGGCCGCCGAAACACTGCTCGTAGAACTTGAACGCCGCTTCGCAATCCCCTTTGAAGCTCAAATACGGGTTGACCTGCATGATTCCCTCTCAGGAAGAACGAAGAACGACAAACGAAGAACGCCGAACGACGCCCTCAAAACGCGTTGCCGATGTACGGCAGCATTCGTCCCCAATACAAAACCCCGAGCCACGACACCAGCGACACCGCGCCGACTACTTTAGCCGACCGCGGCGTATCGTCGCCCGCGCCGAGGTTGATCGTGCGCGCGCCGACCGTGGTCTCGAAGAACATCGCGTTGAGCCCGGCGAGGAGCAGGAAAAACACCTTCGCCCAGAACGCGACATTCCCAACGTACTGGTGCGGCGTGCCGATGAAGAACGCCGCGCCGGTGAGGAGATTCATCAGGAAGCCCGCCATCGCCAGCGGCATCAGATCGCGCGCCGCCGACACCGGCACCCGCTTCATGAACCCCATCAGCCGCAGGTCGAAGAAGCCGGCGATGCCGATGACCAGCGACAGGCCGATGAAGTGGATGACCTCGCAGAGCGGCCAGATCCACCGGTAGTGCACGACGGCGCGCGACACCGCCGTGCTCTCGAGCCAGATGACAAACGTATTCATGCGTGCGCTGCAAGTCCGAAGTATGAAGTACGAAGTGGGGGCAAATTGCACCGCCGCATCAAATTACCCCCACTTCGTACTTCGAACTTCGTACTTACAAGCGTCAGAGGTAAGCCATCAGGCGGCCGGCGGCGATCGCGCCCGCCCACAACAGCAGCGACACCGCCGCCAGGCGTCGGCCTGGCGCCGCGCTCGCCTCGCCGGCGCCCGCCGCGCGGCCGCGCTCCACGGCGCGGCGGATCATCGCGGTGACGACCAGCGCGAGGGCAATCAGCGCCAGCTTGACGTAGAAGATCGGCTGACGCGCCTTGATCTCCGCATCGCTGGCAAAGAGCATCGCGCCGGTCGTGGCGTTGATCGCGAAGCCGGTCCACATGAACCGGTAGAGCGGCGCGAGCGAGGCAATCGGCATCCGCGGCGCGAACCCGAGCAGGCGGAAATCCATCACCGCGTTGGCGCCGACCAGCATGCCGAGGCCGACCGTGTGCAGCATCAGCACGGTCGGATAGGCCCAGATCGACGGCGACTCGCGGGTCCACACCGCCACCGCCGTCCCCTGCAGCCAGCTGGTGAACAAGCTCCCGGCTGTCGGCTATCGCGGAACGGATTCGCCGCGGCCGCCGCGCGGTCCGAGCGGCGTGCCATCCGGCTTCGAGAAGATCGCCGCGGTCATCCCGTGCGACCCGGGCGCGCGTGACGGGTGCCCCGCCGCCTTGACGACGGCGCCGATGGGCAGCGCCTCTTTGGTCCAGGCCATCGAGGTGACGCCGCCCATCTCGATCTGCCACTCGATCTTCTGGCCCTTGTCGTCGGTCGACTCCAGGAAGATCCACGAGTGCGGGTTCTTCACCAGCAGCCGCGTGACCGTGCCCTGCGCCTCGACCTTCTTGGTCTCGTCGTAGGCGGCGGCCGCGGAATGGTGGGCCAGCAGGGGCGCGGCAGCGGCGACGAGGCCCGCGGCGACGAGCGATGCGGCAAACGCTTTCATGAGGAGCCTCTCCTTGATCATTTATACCGCGGCGGGATGAACTGCACCGAGAGCCGCGCCGCTTCCGGATCGCAATCGAACGCCTTGAGCTTGTAGCCCTTCGGCGCCGGCAGGTAGCGCATCGTGTAGGAGGTCGGCTTGCGCAGGAACATCGGATCCTCGACCGTCACCGTCGCCTTCAGCTGCTCGCCTTCGCGCCAGTAGCGCTCCTTCACCTTCTTCTGCTGCGACGAGGGGATGCCGTTGTAGTCGTCGAACCCGGTGATGTCGAAGACGTAGTTGGTCGTTTCCATCACCAGCGCGTTGCCCTCGTAGCGGCCGACCGAGAAGCCCTGCACCCCGTAGTCGCGGGCCGTCGGCTGCCGCCCATCGAGCCAGACGGTGCGCAATTGATCGTCCTTCTCGTAGCGGAACAGCACGCGATCGGGCCACTGCACGATCTCGACCGGGAATGGATCGTAGGGCAGCGCCGGCGGCGTCGACGGCTGGCAGTCGTACTTCGGCGACAGCGGCTCGTCGAAGATCTTCTGGAACGCCAGCCCCCGCTCGTTCAGCTCGGGAAAATTGGAGACGTAGTTCTTCCCGGCGGGCGTTCCGTCCGGAAGCGTCGCCCCCTCGGCCATCGTCTTCGCCCACGGCGAGGTGGCGCTGTTGGTGGGATGCGATCGGCGCCCGCCGTCCCAGACCCCGGCCAGATCGGGAATCGGCGGCGGCGCCGGCTCGGGCTGGGCCTTCAGGACGCGGACGGCGTGCCCGCCGATGGCGAACACGATCAGCGCACCGCCGACGATCGCGGCGCGTCGCAGACCAGAGAAGCGGCTGAGCGCGGGTGTCATCATTCCTCCTGTCCTGAGCGAGGCTCAGCGTCAGCCACGCCGAGTCGAAGCGCCTGGAAAATCGAGCGAACTCTAGCACACTCCCTCGATCCGGGCGCCTGCGTCACCGGAGAGCGCGCCGAGCCGGGGGCGTATCAATAATCTATTTCTCTTCTTCCTCTGCGTTCTCTGCTTCCTCCGCGTGCTCTGCGAGCCACGCGGCAGCGTGGCCCTCGAACCAGGCCATCGGCCCTTCCGATGCATAGTCGGGGTGCGCAAACGCCCGCTCGCCGCGGCGCTCGAGGCCGATCTTCAAGAGCACGCGCTGCGAGGCGTGGTTCTCGCGGTTGGTCATGCCGGCAATCTCCGGCAGCTTCAGATCGTGGAAGCCGTAGCGCAGGACCTCCGACGCCATCTCGGTCGCGTAGCCCTTGCCCCACGCCGGCCTGGCGAGCGCGTACCCGACCTGGATGATCGACTCGCCGCGAATGTGGTTGAGGAGGTGAAAGCCGGCGCGCTCGCCGGTCGCGCGCTCGATCGTCATCCAGATGCCGAGGCCGGGATGCTCGTCGTAGTACCGGAGGATCCGCGTATCCAGCATCTCCGCCGTTTGCGCCCGGCTCTTCACGCCGCCGAGGTAGCGCGTCACCTCCGCGTCGCCATACAACGCCGCCAGCCAGTCCAGATCGCCGGGCGTGAAACGCCGCAAGGCCAGGCGGTCGGTTGTGAGCCAGAACGGGGGATCCGTGCGCACCTGGGGCCCAGCGTAGCACCCGCGAGCCCGGCTGCACGCGCGCACGAACCTGTCGCGGTGTGCCTCGTATAATCAGCCGATGAGCGATCCCAGCGAAGACTTCGCCGCGTTGTTCGAGGCGTCGACCAAAGCGAAGCGCTTCGACAGGGGTCAGACCATCGAGGGGCGGATCGTCGCGATCGGCCCCGAAGTCGCGTTCGTCGACGTCGGCGGCAAGGGCGAAGCGACGATCGAGATCGACGAGTTGAAGGACGACGACGGCAAGCTCGACGTCGCGGTCGGGGATCGCATCCACGCGATGGTCGTCTCGACCTCCGGCGGCATCACGCTGTCGCGCAAGCTGGCGCGCGGCGCGGCCACCGATCGCCAGATCGAGGACGCGTTCCACACCGGCCTGCCGGTCGAAGGCAAGGTCGAGCGCACGGTCAAGGGCGGGTACGAGGTGCGCATCGGCCGGCAGCGTGCGTTCTGCCCCTTCTCGCAGATCGACACGGCGCGCGCCGAGGCCGCGACCCACGACGGCCGCGTCTACCAGTTCCGCATCGTCGAGTACTCGGAAGGGGGACGCAACATCGTCGTCTCGCGCCGGGCGCTGCTCGAGGAGCAGCAGCAGGCGGCGGCCGCCGACGTGCGGCGATCGGTTGTTCCCGGCGCGATCGTCAAGGGACGGATCGCATCGGTGCGCGACTTCGGCGCCTTCGTCGATCTCGGCGGCGGCGTGCAGGGGCTGCTGCACGTCTCGGAGATGGGCTGGTCGCGCGTCTCCGACGCGTCGCAGCTGGTCAGGGCGGGCGAGGAGATCACCGTCAAGGTGCTGCGGGTCGATGAAGAGAAGCAGAAGATTTCGCTGGGGCTGAAGCAGCTGACCGACGACCCGTGGTCGAAGGTGCCGACCACATACGAGGTCGGCCAGGTGCACACCGGCCGCGTGACGCGCATCGCCGAGTTCGGCGCGTTCGTCGAGCTCGAGCCGGGAATCGAAGGCCTGGCGCACGCGTCGACGTTCGCGCCCACCGGCCGGCCGGATGGATGGGCGGCGCTGGTTCCGCCGGGGATGACGGCATCGTTCGAGATCCTCAGCATCGATCTCGACAAGAAGCGGATCGGCGTGGCGCTCGTGCCCGAAGGCTCCGCGCGCGCGGGCGGCGCCTCCGCCGGGCAGACGGAGATCGTCCCGGGTGCGCGGCTGACCGGCAAGGTCGAACGTCACGAGAAGTTCGGCGTCTTCATCTTCCTCGCGCCCGGGCGCACCGGCCTGATCCCGATGAGCGAGACCGGCATCGCGCGCGACGGCGACGTGCCGCGCGCGTTTCCGGTCGGGGCCGACGTCGAGGTCGTGGTCCTCGAGGTCGATCCGTCCGGCCGGCGCATCCGCCTCAGCGCGAAGGCGATCCACGACGCGCGCGAGGCCGACGAAGTGCGCGAGTACAAGGAGCGCGAAGAAGTGGCGCAGTCGGACGCTTTCGGTTCGCTCGCCGACAAGCTGCGCGGCGCGCTCAAACCGCGCGAGAAATAGATCCTCGCCGCCGCCGGCCATCCGCCTCCTCGATACGTCCTAAGACGTATGCCGCGACCGATCGCCGCCGGCGATCCGCATGGACACCTGTCGATTCACGTCGACGGCCAGCATCCGAGCGAGATCCCCTTCTTCTTCGAGCGCGCACGTGTGGCGCCGGCGGCGGTCGCTTCGACCCTCTCGCACGTTGTCTTCGCGGCGGCAGTGATCTTCCTGCTGCGCGGGAACGTGCCGGACAGCACGCCTTCCTCGCCTTCCGACGATCGGAGACCGCGGTTGCAGTGGCTGGACCTGCGCGGCCTCGGCGGCGGCGGCGGCAGCGGCGGCGACAACCAACGCGAACCGCCGCGACGCGCCGAGCGGCCGGGGCACGACGCGATGACGGTGCCGGTCGCGCAGGAGCGCTCGCTCGAGACGCCGCGGACGATCCGCGACGCGGAGCCGATTGAGGGCGTGATCATCCCGGCGCGGAGCCTCGCCGACATGCAGAGCTCGCTCCCAGGCGCGATCGAGGCGCCCGCTGTGCCAACGACATCGCGCGGACCCGGCAGCGGCAGCGGTGCCGGCGACAACAGCGGATCCGGGATCGGATCCGGCCGCGGGTCCGGATACGGACCGGGCACCGATCGGAATGCCGGCGGCGGACTCTATCGGCCTGGCGCCGGCATCATCTCGCCGCACGTTTTACGGGAGGTGAAGCCGAAGTACACCTCGGACGCGATGCGCGCCAAGGTGCAGGGCACGGTGCTCCTCGCCTGCGTCGTGGGGCCCGACGGGACGATCGGCGACGTGCAGGTCGTCCGATCGCTCGATTCGACATTCGGCCTCGACGACCAGGCGATCCGCGCGGTGCGGCAATGGCAGTTCGCGCCGGGCATGCGGATGGGCGAACCGGTCGCCGTACAGATCACCATCGAGCTGACGTTCACGCTCCGGTGACGCGAGGACGTGACAAGCCTCCTGAACTCCTGACCTCTTGATCCCTGCCGGAGCCGTACGCCAGCGTCAACGCCCAATCAAAACGAAGAGCTCTGCAGCGTCACAACCGGGGATACAATCGCCTCACGCTCAGCAACCCGTCGCCCAGCGCCTGCCAGCTGGAAGGATTCCATGAAGATCACCATCCCCGCGCTCGCCGCGGCCCTCGCCATCGTCCCTGCCGCGGCGCAGGAACACAAACCGGTGCCGAAAGACTCGGTGCGCGTGTTCGTCCCCGGCTGCTCGAAAGGGCGCGTGTTCACCGCCGGCCACCCGACCGAAGATCAAACCGGCGGCACCGCCGTGCCCGAAGGCACCCACCTGCGCATGAACGGACCAAAGGCGACGATGGCGGAGATCAAGGGCCACGAAGGATCGCGCATCGAGATCACCGGCCTCATCAAGAAAGGCCAGGTCGCGCAGCCGGGCGTCCCGATCGGCGGCGGCGTGCGCGTGATGCCGGGCGGGATGTCGGGAGGCGGATTGTCGCCGAGCCCGGGCGGCTACATGCTGGCGATCGACGTCGAAGGATGGCGTAGCGTCGCCGGCAATTGCCCGACGCGCTAACCCTCGTCTCACGGAGGTTGATATGGAGAAGCGGACCTTCGCGGCCGGCGCCCTCGTCGCGCTCGGCCTGATGCTCGGCGGCGCGCCGGCCCTCACGCAGTCGCGTCCGCCGACCGAGGGGCCGGCGGTTGGCGCGACGCCGGGCTGGTTTCTCCAGGGCTCCTATCCCGATCCGACCGGCCGCGCGGTGGTCGAACCGGGCGGTCGCGTCACCATCCCGCCGCGTACCGCCCCGGCTGCTCCTGCGCCGGCTGCGGCCACGCCCGTCGCGCCGGGCGTCACCGAGACGCCCGCCTGCCGGCGATCGCCGGTCTGCGGCAATCGCATCGGCCGCGCGCGATCGTCGTTGCAGCGCGTGCAGTGGCGGCAGACGCTCGGCTACACCTTCACCTATCCGTACACGCTGCCGCCGGGATTCGGCGGAGTGCCGGCGGTCGCGCTCGATTCGAAGGGCAACCTCTGGGCCTTTCAGCGCGCCGAGGCCGGCAAGCCGCAGCTGTTCAAGTTCGATCCGGCCGCGAAGCTGATTCTGCAGGTCGGCCCAGACGTCATCGGCTACCAGGACAAGGCGCACGGCATGGCGGTCGATGCCGACGACAACGTCTGGATCACCGCCGCGAACGGCGCCACGGTGATGAAGATCAGCCCCGACGGCAAGCTGCTGATGACGATTGGGACACGCGGACGCCGCGGCGACTGGAACGAGGAGAAGGGCCAGCGGCTGCTCTGGCAGCCCGTGATGATCGCGTTCGCGCCGAATGGCGATCTCTACATCGCCGGAGGCCACGCCAACGAAAGCCCGAACGACACCGACTCTGACGATCCGGTGAACACCCTTGGGGCCGCGCGAATCATTCACCTCGACAAGACCGGCAAATTCATCAACCAGTGGTACGGCAACGAGGTCGGCCAGGGCAAGTTCGCCTCGTCGCACGGCCTCGCCATCGATCCCGCCAACGGCGACGTCTGGATCGGCGACCGCGAGGAATACCGCATCGTCGTCTACAGCGCCGAAGGCAAGTTCCTGAAGACGATGCAGATGCGAAACCTGGTGTGCGCGCTGTACTTCGACTCGCACGGCCAGCCGTGGATGGCGACCGGCCAGGACGGCCAGTTCGTGAAGCTGGATCGCAACGGCAACGTGCTGGGCGCGATCGGCAACGGCATGGGCATCGGGCCCGGCCAGTTCATCGAGGCGAGCTACTGGGTGATGGACAAGCAGGACAACCTGTACGCCGGCGACACCAGCCTGGGCCGCATCACCAGGATGGTGGCGCCGTCGCAGAAGCGAAGCGACGCGCGGTAGGGTCAGAGTCCAAGAATCCGCACGGCGCCGAACGCGATCATCCCCGCTCCGCCGATCCGGGCGACGGCCAGGCCGGCGGGGCCGCTCTTTTCAAGGAGCACGAACAGCGTCAGCGCGGCCACCCAGAGAAGGTTCATCACGCCGACGGCGAAGAGGATGCCCATCAACGCCCAGCAGCAGCCCAGGCAGTACGTGCCATGGCGCAACCCCATCTCGAGCGCTCCGCGGTTGCCGCTTCGCCAGCGCGTCATGAGAAAACCGAGCGGGCTGCGGCAATGGGTCAGGCAGCTGCGCTTGAACGGCGTCAGCTGGTAGACGCCGGCCGCCAGCAGAATCGCGCCGGCCACGCGCGGGCTCGAAGCCGCCATCGCCGGCGACAGCATCGCCGCGTGATGCAGCGCCCATTGCGCGAGCGCCGCGCCGGCGCTGAAGCCGGCCCACACGATGAGGTAGCCGGCGCCGAAGACGAGGACGATCCACGGCACGCGACGCCCGCCACGTCCGGCATGCGCGCCCGCGAAGAGCAGCATCAGCGGCGCCGCCGGCCCGGCCATCATGCCGATCATCATCACCAGCCACATCGCGAAGGTGAAGAAGACGTCGGCGGCCGTCCACGGCGGCATCGGCATCGTCATCCCCATCGCGGCCATCATCGTCTCGTGCTCCATCTCGGAGGCCATCCGCCGATCGAGGTAAAGCAGATAAGCCCACGCCAGGGCGACGACGCCGGCGATGCTGGTCCAGATGAGGAAGCGGTCGCGGCCCGAGAGGACGGCAACCGGCGGCGCTGCGGCGATCTGCGCCTGATCTGAGGCGCTCGACTTCAAGCGCTCTGCCAGGAGAAAGGCGCGTACTGCCCGTTGTTCCGCCCGCTCACATCGTCCCAGTCGAGGCCGAGTGCATGCACGTGGCTCCGCGCCGGATGCGCGAGGGTAAAGCGATCCGCCGCCGGGTGGCCGGTATTGGCCAGCTGCAGCGGCTCGGTCGCCGCCGGATTGATCCCCATGGCGCCTTCAGCCGCCATGTCCAGACGGCCTGTCGAAGCGACCGACCATTTCGTGCCGGCGCGATCGAAGCGGATCGGCGCCGACTCGACGCCCAGGAACTTGCCGATCAACGGCGCCAGCGCGGCCATCGGGCCGCCGGCCGCGCCGCTGGCGATCGCGGTGATCGCATCGCGCTGCTCCGCGCTGGCGCGTTCATCCGCGAGCAGGCCGACCGACCAGTTGCCCTTGCCCATCGCTTCCGGCGTCAGGCCGAGGACGACGAAGCCGAGGCCGTCGAGCGGAACGGATCCGTAGCTGCCGCGTTCGATCTGGAAGGCCATCGCGAACAGGCACGTGCCCCGGGACGGCGCGACCGATAACTGCGCGGGAACACACGGGCAGACGAAATCGCAGTTGCACGTCTCGTAGTACTGCCCGCTGACTTTCCAGGACGGCGTGGCCATCGCTCCCTCCGTGCCGGCGATTGTAGCGTGAACCGGCATACACTGAGGCGCGATGGACACTGCGGGCGTCATCACGTCTCTCTTCGGCGTTGCGCGCGCGCTGGTCGGCGTCGTTCACGCGCAGGCGCTTCCCGGCACACCGCGCGCCGATCGCAGCCTCGATCAGATTGTCGAGACCGCGGTCGCCGAGGCGCGCGTCTACGAGTCGGCCGGCTTCCACGGCGTGCTGATCGAGAACACGCACGATCGGCCCTACCTGAAGGGAGAGGTCGGCCCCGAGATCGTCGCGGCGATGGCCGTCATCGGACATGAAGTGCGCAGGGCTGCGGCGCTGCCGCTCGGCGTCCAGGTGCTGGCCGGCGCCAACCGCAGCGCGATCGCCGTGGCGCTCGCGTGCGGCGCCAGCTTCGTGCGCGTCGAGGGCTTCGTCTTCGCCCACGTCGCCGACGAGGGGTTGATCGAGTCCAGCGCCGGCAACCTGCTGCGGTACCGGCGGGCGATCGGCGCCGACGGCATCCGCGTGTTCGCGGACATCAAGAAGAAGCACTCGGCGCACGCGCTCACCGCCGATGTCACCCTGGCGGAAACCGCCAGGGCGGCGGAATTCTTCCTCGTCGACGGCGTCATCGTTTCCGGCATCGCGACCGGGCAGCCCACCGATGCCGCCGACGTGCAATCGGTCGCGCGAGCCGTCAGTGTGCCGACGCTGGTCGGGTCGGGCGTGACGCCGGCGAACGTGCGCGAGTACGCCGACGCGGACGCGCTGATCGTCGGCTCGTCGACGAAGCAGGGCGGCGTCTGGTCCGGGCCGATCGACGAGTCGCGGGCCCGCGCGCTCGCACAGGCGTTCAATCAGCTCGCATTCAGATAGTAGCCGTGTGCCGCTCGTGCCCTGGCTCGTTCCTTTCTGGCAGTCGACGACGATGCACCGCGAGAGCGTGGTGTTCGTGAAGGACGAGGGCGGGCCGACGGAAGCATCGCTGCTGTTTCGTCCGGACACGATCCTTGCGGTAACGAACGCCTGCGGCGCCGAGACGTTTCGCGAGGCCGTCGACTACGGCATCGACCATGGGCGCGGG
>Ga0111538_10007554_pt1 | contig 14645 bp, 15 predicted proteins | sample SoiMethybrSBSTD1_FD_79669 | JGI IMG/M metagenome (GOLD analysis project Ga0111538, IMG submission 79669) | Bulk soil microbial communities from a Populus tree surrounding site in Tennessee, USA - Soil MetaG P. TD hybrid SBSTD1 (version 2)... | ecosystem: Environmental > Terrestrial > Soil >... | reverse complement strand
GCGATGAGCGCGGACACGTCGGCGGCGATGCGTGGCAGGCGCAAGCCTCCTGGGTAGACGAGATACCGCGATTCCCACACCGGATCGAACTTCTCCTTGAAGGCGCGCAGTCCCTGGAAGTTGTACAACCGCGCCCCGTGCTGATAGAGGAAGTGCCCGGCGCGTGAGCGCAGCGGCGCCACCGCCGACGCCTCGAAGCCGGACATCGGCGCAGTGCCCAACGAAAACCACCCATAGCCGTTCGACTGGCCCCACAGCATCGTGTGCACGATGAGCGCCTCCATCACGTTCTTCGGCGCGTCGTGGTGATAGCGCATCAGATCCAGCGACAACTCCTGGCCACTCCCGCCAGGCCACAACGTCGCGAACGCCACGAGGCGGCCCTCGAGCTCGACGATGGCCGCGGGAAACCTCGCGAGATAATCGCGATCGAAGTAGCCGACCGAGAAGCCCTTCTCCGCGACCGCTTTCTCGCGGAGCCAGTCGTCTGAAACGTTCGCGAGCGCCGGCACCATCGCTGGCACGCTGCCCGCCGGGATCACACGGAACGTACAGCCGTCTTTGGCGAACCGGCGCGTGACCTGACGGTAGCGGGCGCCTCGAGGGCCGTCGAGCGTGAACGCCGCGAGATCGACGCGCGCCTCCTCGCCGATCTTCGCCGTGGTGAAACCGAAGTCGGCGTAGTGATGCAGATACTGGGTTCCGACTTCGTAGAACGCCGGCGTGCCGCCGAAGTCATCGCAGCGCTCGATGAACAATCGAATCAGCTCGCAGGCGCGATCCGCCGGCCCGACCGGATCCTTCAGCGCGACCCAGGTTCGCCCCTGCACGCCGTACATGAGGAACGCCTCGCGCGCCTCGTCGAGCAGCACCGCCTTGTCGCGCAGGTACACCACGTTGGGATACGTCGCCGGCTGCGTCGCGATGATCGCGCCGGCGCGGGAGAGATCGTCGGCCGAGGGCTCCTCCACTTCGGCCGGCGCATGGCCGATCAGGCGGGCGACCGCGAACAGCAGGACGACTGTCGCCGCGCCGACGGTGCCGCGCAGAAAACGCGAGGCGTCGCCGTTCAAGGCGAAGTACCACCAGAGGTCGTGCGAGTACTCGACGTGCTTGAACGCGAAGAACCCGAGCCACACGGAGGCGGCCAGCACCGCCACCACCGAGGCGATCCACGCTGCCGAGAACCGGGTGGCGAAGAACGCCGCCGTGCGGGTGAAGGCGGTGCGCGCGCGCCGCAGCAGCAGGAGCAGGACGCCGAGAATCAGCGCCTCCTCCCATCCGCCCGCCCGGAGCAGCGAGGCGATCATTCCCGCGGCGAGCGCACCGACCGTGAGGTAGTACGCGGCATCCAGGCGGCGGGCCAGACCCTGCGACAGCAACAGCAGGACGGCGCCCGTAATGCTGCCGATGACGTGCGACGTCTCGATGATCCCGAGCGGCACGAGGTGGTGCAGCAGGGCGAGGCGATGCTCGGCCGCCGGCGTCGCACCCGAGAACAGCAGCACCATGCCGGCGGCGAACGTCAGCGCGGCCAGCAACCGCGGCGTGATCTGCTCGGCGAGTCGACCGATGAACGCCGCCGCGCGCACCGCGTGCGCCCGCCGCAGCCACGCTTCATCGACCAGCAGCGCCGACACCGCGATCGCCAGCGGGATCGCGTAGTAGAGCACGCGATACACGATCAAGGCCGGAACGAGCTGTGCCGACGGAAGGAATGGCTTCAACAGCAGGACCATCAGCCCTTCGAACACGCCGACGCCACCAGGCACGTGTGCCGCCAGCCCGAGCATCTGCGCGACCAGAAACGCGCCGAGCACGACGACGAACGAGGCGCCGCTCGGCGGCAGCAACACATACACGATGGACGCGGCCAGCGCCCACTCGACACTCGACGTCAGCACCTGCAGCGTCGCGAGACCGACGGACGGAAACCGCAGCTCGAATCCCCTGATGCACAACGGCGCGCGATGGCGCCACGCGGCCGCGACGTAGCCACCCGACGCACAGAGCAGTGCGGCGCCGACGACCGCCGCCGTGCGCGGAGCGGGCAGACCGAGCGCGTCGGGAAGCGGGCTCACCAGGAGCGTGAGGCCGCCGAGCGTCATCAAACCGAGCCAGAAGGTCACCGAGTAGGAGATGACCACCGACGACAGCTCCGCGGCGGTCAGGCCCCAACGCGTATAGAAGCGATAGCGGACCGACGCGCCCGACAGCATCGCGAACCCGACGTTGTTCGCGATCGCATACGCCAGGAACGACGCGCCGCCGACACGCCACGAGGGCAGCCGCCGGCCGATCGATCGCAGCGCGATGAAGTCGTAGGCCGTCAGCACGGCGTAGTTGATCGCCGTGACTCCGCTCGCCGCCAGCAACAGATGGACGGGCGTTCCGGCAATCGCGGCCGTCAGCGTGCGCCACGACACCGCGTGCAGCTCGCGCCGCAGCACTTCGAGCGCGACGAAGAAAAGGGCGAGGCCGATCAGCGCCGGCAGCGCGCGCAGCGCGCGTTCCCGCGCCGACGCGGACGTGGTCGGCGAGACGGGAGGACTTAGGTGGGACGCCGGCTCATCACCCAATCGATCGCTTGCAACAGCCGTCGATTCAGCTCCACCAGGTTGTTGCTGAACCGGTGATCGGCCGCCTCGATCATCCAGAGCCGCTTCGGATCGGCGGCGCGATCCATCATCGACTGTATCTGCGCCGCCGGCACGAACTCGTCGCGAGTGGAGTGGATCACGGCGAGCGGTAGCGGCGACACCCGTCCGACGAACGCCGCGGAGCTGAACGTCGGCTCGTTCGGCACGCCATGCGTCACGTAGATCCATGCATCCTTCCAGCGCCATCCAAGTTCATTCCGGTCGGGAAGTCCAATCGCCACGACCCCGCTGATCAGCGATTTGGTGACGTCATCGGCCGCGGCCAGCACCGACAGTCCAGCCCCTTCCGAAACGCCCACCAGCAGCGGACGCGTCGGGGACCCGCGCGCGGCATAGCGCACCAGCTCACGGTAGTCGGCGGCCACATCCTCCGGCCGCAGCGTCGACGCGCGCGACGTGAAGCTCTCGAGATAGGCGCGCGTGTCGAAGCCGATCACGAAGTACCCCCGGGCAGCGAGCGCCTCGGCCACCTGTGGTCCGAGGTGAATCCAGCCACCGTCTCCACTCGATACGATGACCGGCGCGCCCGCGCCCGGGGTGCCGAACAGACGAACCAGTTGGGAGTGTCCGCGAAGGGTGACCGTGTCCGCGGTCGCCGCCCGCGACGGCTCGGTTGCGAGCACGAGGGCAGCAATCGCAGCGATCATTTGCGGAGCGTCCTGGCTCTGTCGTTCGGCGTTACTTCTTCGCCTGCGTCTTGACGGCCTTGGCCGGCTGCGCGCTCACGGCCGTGGCGACCATCGAGCTCCCTTCGGACCGATAGCGCACCGACACCGGCGACCCCACCGCAGGCGCGCCGTCGCGCTTCGTGTCGGCGTTGAGCGTGAAGGTCATGTCGCCGCCGGCCTTGCCCGACTTCGTGATGACGAGTGACGACGCGTCGATCGACTTCACGACGCCTTTCACCGAATGACTGGCGGCCGTCGCGGGCTTGGCCGCCACTGGCGCCGCACTCTTCTTGCTCGGGGTCTGCGCCATCGCGGCGTACGCCCCGCTGGTCACGGCCAGCACGGCCGTCAGCACGATCGTGGTGAACACTCTTCGCATTGGATAACCTCTCTCGCTCTTCTCGTGTTGCGTTCCGTTGTCATCGCCTGGCCACCGCGCCTTCGGCGATCGTCCTTGTCAGCGTCTATTCAAGAAGGCGAACCTGAGGGCGAGATGAACGCTCGATTAAGAGTTGTTAATGAAGGGCGATCGAGCTGGACCAGCGGTTTCGCCCCTCCAGATTCGTGGCAGCATAGGGAGCGCATGCGAGTCCTGGTGATCGAGGACGACCGGAAGGTCGCCAGTTTCATCCAGACCGGCCTGCAGCAGGAAGGCTATGCCGTCGACGTGCTGCACGACGGCAACACCGCCGGCGAGCAAGCGGCCGCCGTCGACTACGACGCGGTGGTGCTCGACCTCATGCTGCCCGGACGCTCGGGCTTTCAGGTGTTGCGGGACATCCGGGCGCGGAAGCCGTCGCTGGCTGTGCTGATCCTCACCGCCAAGGATTCCCTCGACGAGCGCGTCGCCGGGCTCGATGCCGGCGCCGACGACTACATGGCCAAGCCGTTCGCGCTTGCGGAGCTGTCGGCGCGTCTGCGGGCGCTGCTCCGCCGCGGCGCGCCTCGTGAGAGCGTCCTTCGGGTCGCCGATCTCGAGATGGACACGATTCGGCGGCTGGTGCGGCGCAGCGGCCAGCTGATCGAGCTCAAGCCGAAAGAGTACGCCCTGCTCGAGTTCCTGATGCGCAACACCGATCGCCCGCTGACGCGCTCGCTGATCATCGAGCACGTCTGGGACGTTCACTTCGACAGCATCAGCAACGTCGTCGAGGTCCACATCAACTCGCTGAGGAACAAGATCGATCGCGGTTATGGCATCGCGCTGATTCACACCGTGAGAGGTGTCGGCTACATGCTGACCGACGCGCCGTCGTGAGGCTGCCGCTCCGTCTCCGCCTCGCAGTGATCTCGATGACCGTGTCGGGTCTGCTGCTCGGCGCCGTGAGCATCGTGTCGTACGGCGTGCTGGCGCGATGGCTCGACGAGGATGCCAGCACGCGGCTGCGCGAGCTGACCGAGGGGCTGCACGGGTACCTGCGCTTCACCGACGGTGAACCGTCGCTCGATTTCAATCCCAACGACAGCGATCAGGTCGAGTTCGTGCAGGAAGCGACGCGCTACTACCAGCTCTATGACATCGACAATGGACGCCTGGTCTTCCAGTCGGCCGGCCTGGTGCCGCTCGGACTCCACCTGACACCCGAGGAGGTGCAAACCTATCGATCGCGGCCGAGCCCGTTCGATATCGCCACCGACTACGGTCGTCTGCGGATCTCGAACGGCGTGATTCCCGGCGAACCGGGCCGCAGCTATCTGCTGCAGGTCGGTGTGTCGCTGCGGACCATCGACGCGGCGCTGGGGCGCTATCGCGACCTGCTGTTGTGGCTGGCGCTGCCGTCGCTGTTGGCCACCGCGCTCGGATCGTGGTGGTTGTCAGGCATTGCGCTCGCCCCGCTGTCGCGCCTGGCCGGTGCGGCGCGCGAGATCGACGTGTCGACGCTTCAGCGGCGACTCCCGACCCGCAACGTCCGGGACGAGCTCGACGACGTGGCGCGCGCGTTCAACGAGACGCTCGGGCGGTTGGAACACTCGGTCGCGGAGATGCGGCAATTCAGCGCGGCGCTCGCGCACGAGCTTCGGACGCCGCTGGCGGCACTCCGCGGTGAGATCGAGCTCGCGCTCCGCGTCGCCGCCACCGACGATCAGCGGCGCGCGCTCGCCAGTCAAATCGAAGAGCTCGACAAGCTGACGCGGCTGATCGACCAGGTGCTGATGCTCGCGCGCGCGGAGGCGGGCCAGATTCCGCTGACGTTTGCGCCGGTGAACGTCGGCGATCTCGCGGCGTCGCTCGTCGAGCAGCTCGAACCGGTGGCGCAGGCGCGCGGGATCGACCTGCTGTGCGAGCGCGCCGGGCCGGTCACGGTCGACGCCGACGCCGGATGGCTGCAACGGCTGATCCTCAACCTGCTCGACAACGCGATCAAGTTCACACGCGAGGGCGGACGCGTGCTGCTTCGCGTTTCGGCCGATGGCGGCAAAGGGCGGATCGAGGTCCGCGATACCGGCATCGGCATGTCGCCGGAGCAGGCAGGCCACGCGTTCGAGCGCTTCTACCAGGCCGACGCGTCACGTTCGGCGCCGAACGACGGCGTCGGGCTCGGACTGAGTCTGGTGAAGTGGATCGTCGATCGCCACCACGGGACGATCGAGATCAACAGCCGGCTCGGCGAGGGATCGACGTTCACGGTCACACTGCCGGGCAGCGGACGACGGATTCCCCCGCCGAGCGAGCCGCAGGACAGCGTCGCATCACCGCCGCATCGCCGTGCGACACGGTTCGGCGAGGGCGATGCGCGCGCGTGATTCAGGTCGAGGAGTGCGTATGCGTGTAATGCGTGCTGTGCTCATCTCGCTTACGGCCACGGCAATGTGGCTGCCGGCGACGGCATCGGCGCAGGGCCAGGATAGCCCGCAGGCGCTGCGACAGCAGATCGATCGTCTTCGCGCGGACTTCGACGCGATGCAGAAGGAGTATCGCGATCGATTGAGCGCCCTCGAAGCCGCGCTCGCCGCCGTCCAGACGCCGGCCGCACCGCAGCCGGCGCCTGCCGCCGCGCAGGCGCCGCCGGCGTCGCCGGGGCTTCAGGGTCCCGAGGCCGCAACGCTCGCCGGACTCCAACCGCAAGGGGCCGCAGGCGCATCGAAAGTTTTCAATCCCGACATGGCGGTGATCGGTAATTTCGTCGGAGCCACTGGTCACAACCCCATCGCGCCGGAGCCGGCGATGCAGGTCCGCGAAGCCGAAGCGTCGTTTCAGGCGATCGTCGATCCGTACGCACGCGCCGACTTCTTCACGGCATTCGGCGAATCCGGCGTCGAGCTCGAAGAAGGATACGTGACGTTTCCGGCGCTGCCTGGCGGACTGCTCGTGAAGGCCGGCAAGATGCGTGCGAGCTTTGGCAAGGTGAACACCTTCCACTCGCACACGATGACATGGGTGGATCGGCCGCTCGTCACCACCAATCTGCTCGGCGGCGAGGACGGCGTGAACGACGCCGGCTTCTCGGTGGCGCGACTCATTCCGAATCCGTGGATCTTCCTCGAAGCGACCGGCCAGGTGTATCGCGGCGACTCCGAGGGACTGTTTCACGCGAGCCAGCGGAGCGACCTCTCCTATGTGGGCCACCTGCGCGGGTACCACGACATCACGGAGAACAGCAACATCGATCTCGGCGCCTCGTTCGCCCGCGGCCACAACGACACCGGCGTCGTGGACGATGTCGACGTCGGGCGATTCGTGACGAAGCTGTATGGGTTCGATGCGACATTCCGCTGGCGGCCGCTGCAGCGCGCGATCTATCGATCGTTCGTCGCGCGCTCGGAACTGGCGTGGAGCCGCCGGCAGCAGCCCGATGGGCTGCAGTCCGCTTTCGGCTACTACGTCTCAGGTGACTATCAGCTGGCGCGCCGCTGGTTCGGCGGCGCGCGCTACGATGCGTCGGATCGCGCCGAGGCACAAGCATTGCAGGATCGGGGCATATCCCTGCTGGTGACGTACTGGCCGAGCGAGTTCAGCCAGGTACGCGGGCAGTACCGGCGAACCATGTACGCGGAAGGATCGGATGCCAATGAGTTCCTATTCCAGCTGCAGTTCTCGATCGGAGCACACGGTGCCCATCCGTTCTAGACACGCCTCAGGCCCAAGGCCCTGGGCCCTGGGGCCTATCGTCGCAGCCGTCGTCGCCATGGCGGCTCTGGCGGCGACGCCTGCGGCGGCACAGGGAAAGCTGAACGTCGTCGCCACGACCGAAGATCTGGCGTCGATCGCCCGCGAGGTCGGCGGCGATCGCGTGTCGGTCGAGGCGCTGGCGCGCGGGTATCAGGATCCGCACAACGTCGAAGCGAAACCGAGTTTCATTCTGAAGCTGCAGAAAACGGACCTCCTCGTCGTGGTCGGCCGCGAGCTCGAGATTGGCTGGCTGCCGCCGCTGATCACCCAGAGCCGCAACGGCCGCATTCAACCGGGCAGCCCCGGCTACGTCGACGCGTCGATGAACACGAAGATCATGGAGATTCCGCAGGGCCAGATCACCCGCGCGATGGGCGACGTGCACCCGCTCGGCAATCCGCATTACTGGCTCGACCCCGAAAACGGCAAGATCATCGCGCGGTCGCTGGCCGCATCGTTCACGCGGCTGCGTCCGAACGACAGCGCGGTGTTCGATCAGCGCCTGAAAGCGTTCGTCGACCGGGTGACCGCCGCTCAGGCGCGCTGGAGCGCGGCGATGGCGCCGTTCAAGGGAACGAAGATCGTGACCTACCATCGCTCCTTCCCGAACTTCGCCGATCGCTTCGGCCTCGACATCATCGGCTACGTCGAGCCGCGGCCGGGGATTCCACCGTCGCCGCAGCACACGCTCGACGTGATCACCGAGATGAAACGGCAGAACGTCAAATTGGTGCTGGTCGAGCCATACTTCGACTTGAAAACGCCGAACGCGATCGGCCGCGCCACGGGTGCGGCCGTTCTGGTGATGCCACCGTCGGTCGGCGGGGTGAAGGAGATCACCGATTACGTGTCGCTGTTCGACTACGACGTGAATCTGCTCGTCAACGCGCTCAAGAAGGCAGGCACTTAACAGAACATTTCTGATTTGTGATTGGTGATTGGTGATTGGTTGTTGATTGGGTGATTGTTGAATGTTGATTGAGAGCCCTCTGACACGCGTCGCCGCTTCCGTGTTGTCTTTCAATCGACAATCGCCAATCAACAATCAACAACGAATCATCAAATCAACGATCACGAAATCACCAATGACATGGACACACTCGCGTTCTTAGCCCCTCCTTTCGTCGCGAGCCTGATTCTCACCGGCATTCACGCCTATCTCGGCCTGCACGTCGTCGAGCGCGGCGTGATCTTCGTCGACCTGTCGCTCGCCCAATTCGCGGCGCTCGGCTCGGCCGTCGCGATTCTCATTCCGGCGTTCGACGCGGATCCGCACGGCTCCGGCGTGTACTGGATGAGCCTCGGCTTCACCTTGATTGGCGCGCTCGTCTTCTCGACCATCCGCGGCCATCGTGCACGCATTCCGCAGGAAGCGATCATCGGCATCTGCTACGCCGTGGCGTCGGCGGCGACCATCATCGCGATGAGCAAGGCGACGTCGGAGACCGAGCACCTCAAGGACATGCTCGTCGGCAACATCCTGGCGGTGTCGTGGAGCGAGGTGATCAAGACGGCGCTCGTCTACGGCGCGATCGGCGCGTTCCACTACGTCTTCCGCCGCCGCTTCCTGGCGATCTCGATGGATCACTCTCAGGCGATGGCAATGAAGGGCACGCGGCGATGGGATTTTCTGTTCTACGCCTCGTTCGGCTTCGTCGTCACCTCGTCGGTCGCGATCGCCGGCGTGCTGCTGGTGTTCTGCTATCTCATCGTGCCGTCGGTCGCGGCGATGTTGTACGCCGACCGCGTCGGCACGCGCCTGGCCCTGGGCTGGACGATGGGCACCATCGTATCGGCCATCGGCGTCTACCTGTCGTTGGTGCTCGACCTCCCGACCGGCGCGACCATCGTCTGCACCTTCGGCGCCGTGCTCGCCCTCATGGCACTCGCCCGGCCGTTTATCCGGCCGTCGAACGCTGTCGACGGATGACTCTGGTTCTCGGCTGTCGGCCCTCGACTCTCGCCTGTCTCACCGTTCCCGCCAATTCAGAGATTGTTCACCCAGAGTTCATCTCCGCTTAACGACTTCGCCGGCACACCGTCGTCTTAACCAGCAGGGGCACGTCATCGTGACGCGCCGAACAAAGGAGGCCGCCATGTGGCCGATTGCGAAGAAGGTGCTGGCGATCGGAGCGCTGTGTCTCGCCGGGATGAGCAGCCGCGCGTACGCCGGGTCGACGGTGATGGAGACCAAGATTCCGTTTCCGTTCGTGGTCAGCGGAAAAACGATGCCCGCCGGGCAGTACGCCATCGAACGCGATGACGACATGTCGGGCGCGCTGATCATCCGCGGCGAGCACGGCGTCAACGCCGCTGCCATTCTGAACACCAGGCCCGCCGAGCCGGCGCATGGCGGTTCTCACCCGTCGCTGGAATTCCGGCACGTGGAGAACCAGTACGTGCTCTCGAACGTGTGGACACGCGACGGCCTCGATCGCGTCGTGAGGTAACGGCGGCGGCGGCCTACGCCAGTTCGTCGGCCAATGCATAGCGCGGATCCGCGGCGAGGCAGCGCGCCTCGGGCAGACCGAGCTCGTTGCGGACGATGTTGGTGCCGCGCACGATCGACACCATCTTGAAGAAGGCGATGCGGCGGCTCATGCCCTCGCGGCCGAAGCCGCAGTCGCTCGAGAGGACCAACCGCTCGGCCGGGATGTGCTTCAACGCCTTGCGGATGAGCGCGGCCACCTGCTCGGGACGTTCCACCTGCAGGTTGCGGTGATCGACGACGCCGATGGCGATCTTCTTGTCGCTGATGTGGCGACCGATCAGCTCGAGATCCATCCCGTCGCTGGTGGCGCACTCGAACGTCAGGACGTCGACATCGAGCTGATTCAGATGCGGCAGCGCGTCCTTGTAGGACTGATTCGTGGCAAACAGCCGCTGCTGCGCCGGGTTGCCCCAGCACGTGTGGCACCAGACCTCGGTCAGATCGCGCAGCCCTCTGACCGTGTTGTTGAAGATGTTCACGAAAAACTCGACGGGCAGCGTGGCGCCGGTGCCGCCGCGCTGCACGCCGATCAGATGGATATTCGGCTCCTCCATCTGAATCACCGTGCAGCCGGCGCGCGCCACATCGAGCAGTTCCTCGCGCATCGCGCCGCTGATGTCGTAGAGCAGGTCTTCCTGGTTGGCGTAGTGGTCGTTGCCGATTGACGTGCCAATCAGCTCAGGCGTGATCGTGCCGAACTTCACCGGGCGCGTCGTCAGTCCTTGCGCGAGCTTCCACGTGGCGGTGTAGTGCAGCGGACCACGCGAGATCTTGTCGACGCAGCGCGGCATCACCCGGCTCTCCATCACCTCGAAGAGGATGTCGCCCTTCCCGGTGCCGCCGTAGCCCTTCCGTGTCTTGTAGTAATCCGATCCGCTCACGCCGTTGAAACGCCGCGCCGGGTACTGGAACCAGCTCATGCCGCCGACGTCGGCGTCGAGCCGCGCATCGCCGTCGGTCACGATGTCGAGTCCGGCACGTTCCTGGTCTTTGAGGTGAGCGCCGACGAGATCGGTGTATCGCTCGCGGAAGCGGGCATCGGCGATCGCGTCGCGAAACGCCCGCGGACCGATGTTCTCGGTGTACCAGCTCGGTCGCGGCAGCGACCCGGTGATTGTTGTGGGAAGCAGAACGTTCGCGGTGGCTGTGAGCATCGAGAACGAATTCTATTCGAGCGCTCGGGCGATCCGCGCCATGGACGGCGGGCCTTGCTTTTTAGGCCCGGCGTGTTGAGTTGCTACGCTAAACCCCGCTGTCCCCCGCAGCATCAAGAGTGCCGTGCATCGTCGTGAGCACCGCGTGCGACAGCAGCGTGGCGGCGGCACCGACGGCGAGGACGGTCATCGGATTGAACGGCAGGATCAGGACGCTCACCACCGTCATCACGCCGCAGCTGGCGAAATGCACGACGTCGGGCAAGCCGTCGCGCCAGAGCGGACGCGACTCCTGATCGATCCGCTCGCGCACCTCGGCTCGCCATCGGGCGCTGAGATGCGGCGCGACGAGGGTGTTCCTCAGTCCGGCATCAATCGTCATCTGTCGCGCGGCGAATGCCGCGCACGCCGGACACGAGGCGACGTGCTCGTCCACCGCGGGCGTCAGCGCGCTGCGCTCGATCAGCGAGTCGAGAATCGTGTCCTGGACGCGACGGCAGTCCATACGGCTACTCCAGCATATCGCCAAGCGCGCGGCGCGCGCGATGCAGATGGCTTTTCACGGTGCCCTCGGGCAGGTCGAGCAGCGCGGCCACCTCTTTGAGATTCCGCTCCTCGAAGTAGAACAGCGTGATGACCGCGCGCTGCATCTCGGGCAGCCGGGCCAGGCACTGCTCCCAATCGATGCCGGAGATCGGCGCGGCGTCAACCTGCGGCTCCGCCACCTGTTCCAGGGATGTCGTTCGTCGATGCGATTCGTGGCGCAGCCGGCTGAGACACGTGTTGCGGGCAATCGTGTAGAGCCAGGTCGACGCCGCGGCGCGGCCGTCATAGCCGGGCAGCGCTCGCCAGAGTTTCACGAACGCATCCTGTGTCGCCTCTTCCGCCCGTCCCCGGTCCCGCAGGAAGGCCAGCGCCATACGAAATACCCTCGGTCCGTAGACATCGAACAGGCGCTCCAGGGCTTCGTCGTACCGGCGCTGCTGGAGCAGTTCCTGGATGTCGTCACGCATCCGCGAACGTGATACGCATGGCGGCGGTTTCCGGTTGCAGGGAGATCGCCGGGCCGAGGGCACAACCGCCGCAACCGTATCCTGGCGTCGCGCGTATCAACCCGGTGAAAGGACGACACTTGCCATGGACGTCGCAATCGTCTGGGTCGCGATCATCGCTGCGGTATCGGGCACGTACGTGTTTCAGCTCTGGAGTAGACACCAGCGCCGGATGATGGTGCACCGCGAGCGGCTGGCGGCCATCGAGAAGGGCATCGAGCTGCCGCCGCTGGAGCAGGAGATCCGTCGCGGCAGCTGGAACGTCCAGCGCCTGCTCCTGCTCGCCGGGCTGATTTGGATCTCGATCGGCATCGCGGCGTTTCCGCTGCTCTTCTCGATCGCCAACCGCTCGTTTCGCATGCCGTGGGGGTACACGTATGACGGCAACCCGTTCTTCGCCGACATGATGATTCCCGACGGCACGCAGTGGATCGCGCTCGCGCCGATCGGCATCGGCATCTCGCACGTCATCGTCTATCTGCTTGGCAGGCAGAAGGACGGGCGCTAGGAGACCGGATGAAAACCAGGTTCGCACTCGTGATCGTCGTGTTAGCCGCCATCGTGACGGGCATCGCCGCGCAGGCACCGATCGCGTTCGATGCGGTGTCGATCAAGCCCAATCGCTCCGGCGAAACTGGAGGCACGAGTCGGGCGACTCCGGGGCGGTATCAGGGAACGAATGTCACGTTGATGCGCCTCATCCGCCTGGCGTACCGCCCGGTTCAGGAATTCGAGGGCGGGCCGGACTGGATCAACACCGAGTCCTTCGACGTCGACGCCAGGGCCGAAGGCACACCGACGCAGGAGCAGATGCTGGCGATGCTTCGGGCGATGCTCGTGGAGCGATTCGCGCTGCAGGTTCGTCAGGAAACACGTGAGCGCCAGGTCTACGCGCTCGCGCTGGCCAGACGCGACGGCAAGGGTGGCGCGCTGTTGAAGCGGGCTGATGACGCACCGTGCGCTGGCGGACCTGGAACGTGCGGCGTGCGCCTGGGCGACGGCACCCTGAACAGCCGAAGCATCACGATGGCGCGTCTCGCGGGGGAGCTCTCGTTCGTCGGCCGAAAGGTCATCGATCGCACCGGGCTCGACGGCGCATTCGACGTGAATCTACAGTGGACGCCCGACGCACCAGGGGCTGCGCCGGGAACGGACAGCAATCTCCCGTCGATCTTCACGGCGCTCCAGGAGCAGCTCGGATTGAAACTCGAACCGACGACCGGCCCGGTCGATGTGGTGGTGATTGTGCGCGCCGAGAAACCAACGGCGAACTGATCGACAACTTGCGACGACTTATGCCTCGCGAACGAAGTGAGCGCTCGCGCGAAGCGCGCCTGCACCTCGCGAGGCAGCCGAGCGTTAGCGACGCCTGTTCATTCCCCACTGCCAGCCGTCGCTGGCGCGCTGGATGCGCTTGAGGTGAAGCTTGTTGTCGGACGGCGTGCGGCTCGGGCTTCCCCACACGCGCACGACGTCGTTGGGCTTCAGCGTGTCCTTGGTGATCCCGTCGCGTTCGAGGCGCGTCGGGTTCGCCCATTCAGCCGAGTAGATCGTTTCCTTGCCGGCGCTGTCGCGCGTGGCCACGTGCAGCCACGCGTGCGGCGACTTGAACTCCATCTCCGAAACGGCCCCCTCGATGTCGATCATCTGATCTTCGAAGTAGTACGCCGCGAAGGAATGGTGGCCGCTGAGCGTCACGCTCAGACCGGCCGCGACGAACGCGAAGACGACCGTCAGCAATCGTGCGTTGGCCATAGCCTGAAATCTTAGCTCACGAACAGGCCTTGCCCGTTCAGCCAGGCGACGAACGGCTTCAAGTCGTTCATCGTGCGCGTGATGGTGTCGAGCGCTTTGCGGCTCGACAATTCCGGCCCGGGCGCCATCATCCTGCCGGCGTGGATGTCTTTCATCTGCAGCAGCTCCAGCCGCGGGTGATCGTTGGCGTAGCCGCGAGGCGCCGCTGCGAGACGCTCGTGCGTGTCGACCTGATACCCCTTGCGGCGCAACGCCGCGACGATCCTCGCCAGCTCACGTCCCGACTCGTCGCGATCGATCGCCGCGCGCAGACGCTCGAGGGTCGGTGAGTCGGGTCGGTAGAGGCCCGTGCCAACGTACAACCCCATCGACGAGATGGACAGGTAATAGCGGCCAACCCCTGCCGCGATGTGCGTCTTGTACGGTGGACGATTCTTGAAGAAGCGATTGTCGCGATTGATACGTGAGATCGAGCCTCGGCCGAGGTGCGGTTCGAATGCGCCGACGAGCGCCTTCATCGGCTCGCGCACCGCCTGCTCATACGTCTCCTTATGCGCCTGAAACCAATCGCGGTTGTTGTTCTTGACGAGGCCCGTGAAGAACGTCATCGCCTCTTTCGGGAATCCCTCGAAGCGCGCAGTCGCCGCGTCCGATGTCTTGGCCAAGGGCCTATGCTAACGCCCCTTGCCTGGGGTCAGAGCTGGAGTCGGAGCTGGGGTCGGAGCAGGGGTCAGACCCCGGGCCAGGCCTGGGG
>Ga0111538_10007553_pt1 | contig 14645 bp, 7 predicted proteins | sample SoiMethybrSBSTD1_FD_79669 | JGI IMG/M metagenome (GOLD analysis project Ga0111538, IMG submission 79669) | Bulk soil microbial communities from a Populus tree surrounding site in Tennessee, USA - Soil MetaG P. TD hybrid SBSTD1 (version 2)... | ecosystem: Environmental > Terrestrial > Soil > Tree... | reverse complement strand
TGATCCCGCCGCTGATGGTCGGGTCGTCGGTGTTGAGATTGACCGGGATCCCCGCGTCGAGCATCCGCCGAACGGGGTGCGCGGCAAATTCGCTGACGGTCGTCGTCTGGACATTGCTCGTGAGGTTCGCCTCGACCCCGATCCGGTGCTCTGCCATGTACGCGACCAGCGCCGGGTCCTCCATCGCGCGAACCCCGTGGCCGATCCGCACCGCGCCGAGATCCCGGATCGCCGACCACACGTTCTCGGGGCCAGCCGCTTCGCCGGCATGCACGGTCACCGGCCAGCCAGCGTCGCGCGCGCGGCGGAAATGATCGATGAACAGCGGACACGGAAAGTTGAGCTCGTCACCCGCGAGGTCGAGCGCGACGATCCGATCAGTGCGCGTGAGCAGCGCGTCGAGCTCCTGCCGGCACGCTTCGACGCCGTAGGTGCGACTCAGAACCCCGATCGCGCCGACCGGCAGCCCGGTCTCACGTGAGCCCTCGTCCAGACCTTCGAGCACCACCGCGGTCACCGCGGCCGGATCGAGCGCGTGCGGCACCGCCATGAAGCGCGGGCTGAACCGCACTTCGAGGAAGTCGAGTCCTTCCGCCTTCGCGTCGAGCACGCACTCGTACGCCATGCGCCGGCATGCGTCGAGATCGGCGAGCACCCACGTCACCAGCTCGATGCGGGCGATGAACGCCAGCACGCCGGGCTGCGGCTCGCTCACCTGGACATGCGGACGCAGCCGCTCGAGATCGTCGGCGGGAAGTCGTACGCGATGACGGCGGCCGAGATCGAGCACGGTCTCGAGCCGCACCGCGCCCTCGAGGTGTCGATGGAGGTCGATCCAGGGCAGCCGGGCTTCGCTCATGGGTGCGGGAGTCTGTCACAAGCCTGTGCCGAGGGGAACGCGTTTGCCGCTCGCGCATGGTTTGAGGCAGGCTGTCGGCATGACGGTCGACGCCAAGCCGACATGGCGCTTCCCCCGGACCTTCTGGATCGCGAACGCGGTCGAGCTGTGCGAGCGCGCCGCCTGGTACGGCACCTTCATCGCGCTCCGCACCTACCTGCTCCGGGTGGTCGGCTTCGACGACGTCACCGCCGGCTACGTGGCTGCCTTCTTCAGCGCCACCGTCTACCTGCTTCCGTTCTTCACCGGCGCCGCGGCCGACCGGATTGGATTCCGCGGCTCGCTGATGCTCGCCTTCCTGTTGCTGGCGGTCGGGTACGGCTCACTCGGGGTGTTCCACGACCAGGCACCGGTGCTGATCGGTCTTGCCGTGGTCGCGCTCGGCGGCGCGCTGGTGAAGCCGATCATCAGCGGCACTGCGGCTCGCTACTCGGACCAGGCGAATCGGGCCCGCGCCTTCAGCCTGTTCTACATGGTGGTGAACATCGGCTCGTTCACCGGCAAGACGATCGCGGCGCCGATCCGGATCGAGCTCGGCGTTCAGAACGTGCCGTGGTTCTCGGCCGGCGCCGCGCTGGTCGCCCTGGTGATCACCGCCCTGTTCTATCGCCCGAAGGAAACCGAGGCATCACGGCCTCAGAGCGTCCGTGAAACGCTGGCTGGAATGGGTGCCGCACTCGGGAACCTGCGGTTCCTCGCGCTGATCCTGATCACCGCCGGGTTCTGGGCGATCCAGGGGCAGCTGTACGCATCGATGCCGGACTACGTGATCCGGATGGCGGGTGAGACCTACAAGCCGGAGTGGTACGCGAACGTCAATCCGTTCGTGGTGGTGCTGTGTGTGGTGTGGATCACGCAGCTGGTTCGCAACTGGGCGCCCGAGCGCTCGATCGCGGTCGCGATGGCGATCATTCCGTTCACCGCCCTGATCATGGCGATGTCGGCATGGATCCATCAGCCGATCCACCTGCTGGGTGCGAACGTCCATCCGATCACGGCCATGATGGTGATCGGGATCGCCCTTCAGGGATTCGCCGAGTGCTTCCTGAGTCCCAAGTACCTCGAATACGCGTCGAAACAGGCGCCGCCCGGGCGCGAGGGTCTCTACCTCGGCTACGCGCACCTCAACACGTTCTTCGCCTGGCTGTTCGGGTTCATCTTCGCCGGCTACATGCTCAAGGCGTTCGTGCCCGATCCCAAGACCCTGTCGCCCGTCGTGCAGGCCCAGCACACCGCATGGCTCGCCGGTCAGGCGGCGATGCCCGACGCGTACAATCGCGCTCACTACCTGTGGTACGCGTTCGCGATCGTCGGCGCCGTGTCGTTTGCGTTCATGATGATCTACATCGCCTGGACCCGGCGCGCCGACGCCCGCCGGACGCACAGCGCCGCAGCCTAGACACCGCCTGTAATTTCCCCCCGGCCGGGCCGATAACGGGTGAATGCACACCGGTTCGGATTCGCTGTTCCTCGGCTCCCTCCTGCTGATGCTGCTGGCAGCCCTGCCGGTGGTGGTCACGCTGGTCGCGCGTCGCTACGCGCTGGAGCCGGGCCGCCGCCCTGCCGAGGCGTGGTTCGGGTTCAAGCTCCTGACCTCGTGGCTGATGACCGTCCAGTGGATGGTGTGGCCGATCCTGGTCTTCGAGCTGCCGGTGTTCCGGGCACTCGCCACCCTCGCAGCTCCGCTGGGCCGCGCCGGAATGTCCGCGGCCCTGCTCGCCGCCGCGCTGTTGCCGCTGCTGATCCCGAGCATCGCAACCATGATCATCAGCCGCGACCTGACGCGCCGGCTCCGCAGCGAAGACTGGAGTGAGGCAGAGAGCCGCGAGCAGGTGAGCCTGCAGGTGGCGGCGCTGGTGATCGCGGCGATCGGGCTCGGGATCGCCGCCGCGCTGGGCATGGGCGGACTGGCGCGGCCCGCGATCCTGATCGCGACGTTCGCGATCGTCGCGCTGTCGGCGTGCCTGGCACGCTATCGCCGGCTCGCAGGTCTCGAGCTCCACGCAGTCACCTGGGGCGAACTGCGCTCGCGGCTGTTCACGATGGCGGAGACGGTCAAGGTTCCGCTCAAGCAACTCCACATCATGCCGATGGCGCGCAGCCGGATCGCGAATGCGTTCGCGCTCAACGATCAGAGCGTGATTCTGACCGACTACCTGATCGACCGGCTGTCGCGGCGGGAGCTGGAAGCGGTGATGGCGCACGAGATCGCGCATCTGCGGCTCCGTCATCCGTGGAAGCTGGCGCTCACGATGCTGGCGGTCATCGTCCCCGCGGTCCTGCTGTTCTTCTATGTGCTCGGCGGTTACCGCTACCTGGGATTGATCGTGCTCGCCGCGCTGCTGGTGCGGATGGTGGCCAGCCGCCGCTTCGAATATCAGGCCGATGCCGAGGCGGTGCGGATCTGCGGCGATCCCGAGGCGCTGATCTCCGGCCTCGCGGCACTCGGCGCGGCCAACGCGATGCCGATGCACTGGGGACGCGGGATCGAGCTGCTGATGACGCACCCCTCCACCCAGCGCCGGATCGAGCGGATCGCCGCTCAGGCCGCGATTCCCGCGGATCGGCTGGCCGCTCTTCTGGGGCGCGAGGGCCTCGGCGATGCACCGTACGAACAGCCGCCGTCCCTGCTGCATGGCGGCAAGGCGTTCTCGTCGACCTACAAGCGCCGGGTGATCCAGCGCCTCAGCCTGACGCGGCTGATGGTCGCGGCCGGCGTGCCGGCACTGCTGATCGCGATCTCCGGCTTCCTGACCCCGCGACCGATCCTGATGTGGGCGGCCGGCGCGCTCGCGTTCGCGACCCTGCTGCTGTTCCACGAGCGCGGGGCGATGGCGATGATCGCCGCGCTCGAAGCCCGGGTGCGGTCGCGCGTGTCGGCCGGCGCGCCGGACTCCGATCGCCACTTCGTCGCCATCTCCCCCGGCGCCGAGACCCGCGTCTACGAAGGATTCATCGACTGGGATCTCGGGCTGCTATCGATCGGCGCGGATCGCATCGAGTATGCAGGCGAGGAGGTGCGCTTCACTCTGACCCCCGCGATGGTGACCGGCATCGAGGTCACGCGCGGCTTCGCGGCGTGGATCCGGGTGCCGTGGGTGCGGATCGACTGGCGCGACGCGTCCGGCACGCCGGGTTCGTTCTGCGTGCGGCCCGCCGACACGACCCGGCTCTCCCGGGCGCGCGCCGGCGCCCACCGACTGTTCGCGATGCTGGCGCACTGGCGGGCGTCCGCGGAGCCGGTCGCGTCCGCGACCATCCCGGACGAGGCGCCCGCCCTGCCCCCTCGCGCCGACGCGGTGACCGGCGAGTTGCTGGCGCGGGTGGTCTCGCCGCGTGCATTCGGGCCGGTGATCCCGTGGCTGCTGGTGGCGACGGCGGTCGCGTGCGCGGTGTTCGGGCTGCCGTTCGATCCATTCCGCGGACCGGGCTGGCTCGAGGCGGCGGGTGCCGCCCTGATCGCGATGGTGGCGTTCCAGCTTCCCTACTGGCTCGCGCGCGAACCGCGTCCCGACGCGGGACGCCAGCCGGCGTGACGTCTAGCGCAGAACGGTGACGCGGGCGGTGAACGTGTCGCCACCCTGCGCGACGCGTACCAGGTAGAGGCCAACCGGCAGATTGCGCGTTTCCTCGAGCCGGAACTGCTGCGGACCCGCCTCGATCGTTACCTGGTGGCGGGCGACCCGACGACCGGTCACGTCGAGCACCTCGACCTCGGCACGGCCCGCGACCGGCGCACGGAACGAAACTGTGAGCCCCGCACGGGTCGGATTGGGACTGACCGTCAGCGATCGGATCGAGGCCGGCTTGCCGGGCGGCACCGCGAGCGGAACCGTCGCGCCGCGGTTCATCAGCACCTCGATGTTGTTGCCGACCCGGCTCACGACCAGGTCCGGGCGCAAATCGCCGTTCACATCGCCGATCGCGATCGAGGTCGGGCTGCCGCTGATCCGGTAGTCGAGACGCGGTCCGAAGCCACCCGCCAGGTTGCGGCGCCAGATCGTGACCGAGCTGGAACCGTAGTTCGCGACCGCGAGGTCGGGAAGCCCGTTGCCGTCGAGGTCACCGACCGCGACGAAGTACGGCGTGTTGCCGACCGCCAGATCGGTCCGGGCGAGGAACGTCCGGTCCAGGTTGCTGCGCGCGTACGACACGGTGTGCGAGAACTGGTTGGTGAACACCAGGTAGGGCACGCCGGTCCCCGCCAGATCGGCGAACGTGACGCAGTTGGGTCCGTCGCCGGTCGCGACGTTCACTTTGGGCGCGAAGCCGCCGGCGCCATCGCCGAACAGGACCGCGAGGCTGTCGATCGAGGCGTTGGCGATCACCAGATCCGGATGCGCATCGCTGTCGAACAGGCCGGTTTCGATCCAGCTCGATCCGCTGCCGGTCGCGAAGTCGACCTTGGGGCCGAATGCGCCGCCCCCGAGCCCGAGCCGGACCGACGCGGTCGAGGATAGATTCGCGGTCGCCATGTCGAGGATCGTGTCGTGGTTCAGGTCGGCCAGCACACCCGCCTGGGCGATGCCCATCGCATGGGTGACCTGGGGCGAGAAGCCGCCCGAGCCGTCGCCGTTCAGGGTCGAGACCGCGCTCGAGGAACTGGCGGACGAGTTGGCGACCATCAGGTCGGTGCTGCCGTCGGCATTCACGGTTCCGGTCACGACGCAATTGGGACCGGTGCCGGTGGCAAAGTCGGTCTTCGCGGCGAACGTTCCATTGCCGTTGCCGAGCAGGACCGAGACGGTGTTCGCACTGCGATTGGCAGTCACCGCGTCGAGCGTTCCGTTGGCGTCGATGTAGGCGAGCCGCACGTGGTCGGGCAGCGTGCCGGTCGCGAACGCCGCGTTCGTCCCGAATGTCCCGTCGCCGTTGCCGAACACCACGTCGAGCAGCGTCGAGGTGGCGACCACCAGGTCGCGCTTGCCGTCGCCGTCGGCGTGTGTGACGACCAGGCAGTTGGGGGTCGGGCTCACGGGCACATCCGCACGGTTCGCGAATCCGCCCGCGCCGTTGCCGAACAGGATGGTCACGTCGTTCGAGGTGTTGTTGGCGGTCGCCAGATCGGGATTGCCGTCGTGATTCACGTCGGCGGCGACCACGAACCGCGGCGCGTCGTTCACCCGGTACGCGCTGCGAGGACCAAACCCGCCCGCTCCGTTGCCCATCATCACATTGAGCGAATCGACGTTGTTGTTCGCGACCGCGACGTCGAGGGTCGTGTCGCCGTCCAGCCGCGCGAGCGCCAGCGAATAGGTGCCGCTGCCGCTCGCGAAGGTGGTCGCGGTACCGAACGTGCCGTTGCCGTTCCCGAGCAGGACCGAAATCGAGCTGCTGCTCGAGTTGGCGGTCACGGCATCCAGCTTTCCGTCGGCGTTGAGATCACCGAGCGCCACCTGGATCGGCGTCGACGAGCTGGTCCCGTAGCCCGAGGGACCGGCGAGCACACCGGCGACGTTGAGCAGCACCGACACGGTTCCGGTGACGACCTGGTTCGCGATCACGACGTCCTGATCGCCATCGCCGTCGAGGTCGCCGACCGCGATCGAGGCCGGCTGGTTGCCGGCCGGATAGTCCACACGCGCGCCGAACGTGCGCACGCCGGTGGCCGGGAACACCGAGACCGAGGCAGCGCCGGAGTTCGCGACCACCAGGTCCTTACGTCCGTCGCCGTTCATGTCGGCGATCACCACGTCCTTGGGATTCGCGGCCGCCGTCAGCGTGAGCTTCGCGCTGTAGCTGCCGTCGCCTTCGCCCCAGAACAGGGTGACGCCGAACGAGATGGTGCCGTGGGTGGCGACGTAGTCGGGACGGTTGTCGCCGTCGACGTCACCGACCGCAACCCGCTGGGTGCCGTTCGCGACGTCGAAGAACATCGAGCGCGCCGAGAACACCGGCGCCGCGTCGGCATGGGCGCCGAAGCCAAGCAGGAACAGGGCAGCCGTCGCCGCCCGGAGAGTGCGCATGCATGGACATCAGGCAAGCGCCGCGCCATGCACGACCCGCGAAACGGACCACCGGAACTCCGCGTCGGACCCGGTTTCCCGGCGATTTCCGAACCATCCTCCGGGCTGTGTCCCCGTGGAGCGCGACGCTCCGGTGGCTTTGCCCCGCGGGCTGGGTGAAAACCCGGCCCGGCCCGCGGTCCACGCGCTCACGATCCGCGACCGAGCGGATCGGTTCCCTGGAGGATCCCCGACTCGATCCGCACTTCCTGGAACAGTGCGCGTCGCGCCGCGTCGATCATCGGGGCTTCCAGAGGCCACACCAGGGTCACGTCCCGGCACCGCGGGGCGAATGCGGGATGGTCGAGGAGCGGGTGGAGTTCGGGGATGAGGCGGGCGAACGTCTGCATCTGGAAACGAACCACCGGGCGGTCGGCCCAGCGCAGGGCTGCACCGAAATCCCCGACCTGGGCGCAGGCCGCCACGAGCGCCAATACGGTCGGCGCGATCGGGTGCAAGGCTCCTTCACCCTCGAGATCCTTCAGCCGTTCGCACGCCTCCTCGCGCTGTCCCTTCAGCACCGCGATCAGGGGCTCGACCGCACGAAGGTTGAGGGGTGCGGCCCCGTCGTCGAGTCCGTCGCGCAGAACCTGGCTGGCCGCGGCCAGATCGCGGCGGGCAATCTGGATCCATGCCCGGGTCACCCAGCAGAAGGTGATGAAGGCGGGCTCGGACGTGATGCTCCGGAGGTGATCGGTTGCCGCCCGGGCTTCTTCGAGACGTCCGGTGATCCACAGCCGCTCCGCAAACAGAGCACTCTGGAATGGACCCTGGGGGTCGATCTCCACCGTTCGTCGGTTCAGCCGCTCGGCCCCGGCCACATCGGCATGGTCGAACAAGGTCACCGACAGGTTCCCGAGGGCCGGGACATAGCGGGGGTTCATTTCGATCGCAGTACGCAGTGCCGCAACCGCCCCGGCCGAGTCTCCGGAGAACTTGAGCACCAGCGCATACGCCTTGTGTGCCTCGGCGAGGCGGGGCGCGATCTCGATCGCGCGCCGCGCCGCTTCCAGCCCGAGGCGGATCTGCTCGTCGGGTTGCGCGGCCCCCCACTGCACGAACTGGCCGTGGCAATCGGCGATGCCCGCCCAGGCGAGAGCGTAGTGCGGGTCGATCGTTACCGCCTGGCGGAACAGCTCCATCGCCTCGCGCATCAATGCCAGGGTGAAGCCCGCGTACTTTGCGCGGCCCTTCAGGTAGAGATCGTACGCGCGCACATCGCGCGGACGATCACGCACCAGATTGCTCGATTCGGAGGGAGTGAGCACCACGCTCATCGCGGACGCGATCGAGGCCGCGATTTCCTCCTGGACTGCGAACACGTCGTGAAGCGTGCGGTCGTAGCGGGCGGCCCACAACTGGAAGCCGTCCCGCGCATCGACCAGCTGGACCGTGATCCGCACGCGATCGTCCGCGCGGCGCACGCTCCCTTCCAGGACGGCGTTCACGCCGAGATCGGCGCCCACCTGCGGGATCGCGACCTGCGTGCCCCGGTACCGGGCCACGGCGTTGCGCGAGGCCACACGCATGCCGGTCAACCGGGACAGGTCGGTCAGGATGTCCTCGGTGACTCCGGCGCAGAAATACTCGCCTTCCGGGTCGTTGCCCAGGTTCTCGAAATAGAGAACGGCCAGCGATGGCGCAGTGGTGGAACCGCCGATCGCGAAACTCGCGGCGGACGCTCCGCCGGCCGCGATCTCGCCCAGGGCCCGCCGCAGGTCCCCGATGTCACGGGGGCGTTCGCGCGCTTCCTTGATCAGGCACCGTTGCACGAGTTCGCGCAGCCGGGGCGGCACCGCGGCCGGCAGGGCGGACCAGTCCGGGGCGCGCTCGAGGATGCGCGCGAGCACCTCGGCCACGGTCGCGGCTCCGAACGCCCTGCGCCCGGTGAGGCACTCGAACAGAACGCAACCGAATGCCCACACGTCGGCGCGGCGATCGACCGGCTCGCCACGCGCCTGCTCGGGACTCATGTACGGCGCGGTTCCCAGGACGAGTCCCTGTTCCGTTCGACTCAGCTCCGCGGTGGAGACATGGGAGCTGTCCTGAGCGGGGTTCGCGGCGGGACCCGTCTTCGCCAGACCGAAGTCGAGCACCTTCACCGAGCCGGACGGCGCGAGCATCACGTTCCCGGGCTTGAGATCGCGATGGACGATGCCGGCCTCGTGGGCCGCCTCGATCCCCGATCCGATCTGGATCGCGACGTCCAGCGCCTCTCGCACCGACAACGGGCCGCGCGCGAGACGCGACGCCAGCGTCTCGCCGCCGATATACTCGAGCACCAGGAAACGGGAGCCCTCGACTTCCTCGAGCCCGTAGATCGCCGCGATGTTCGGGTGGTTCAGCGAAGCGAGCAGCCGCGCTTCTCGATCGAAGCGTGCCTGGCGTTCGGGATCGCGGGCGAAGGCCTCCGGGAGCGCCTTGATCGCGACCGCGCGCGCGAGCCGCAGATCCCGCGCTTGATACACCTCACCCATGCCGCCGGAACCGAGTGGCGCCAGGATCTCGAAACTGCCGATTCGAGTGCCGGGTGCGAGGGCCATACGCCCGGGACTCTAGCCCCCGGCCCGAACCTCTTCTAGTGCGCGGGCAGCCCCATGTAGACGCCCGGTCCGATCGGCCAGTGGAACCCGTTGAACAGCAGCAGCAGGATCGTCCACAGAACGAGGAACGTGACCGAGTACGGGATCATGAGCGTCAGGATGGTGCCCGAGCCCGCCTTCGGGTCGTAGCGCTGGGCGGTCGAGATGATGAACGGGATGTACGGCAGCATCGGCGTGATGATGTTGGTGCACGAATCGCCGACCCGGAACACCGCCTGGGTGCCTTCCGGCGTGACGCCGAGCAGGATGAACATCGGCACGAACACCGGCGCGACCACCGCCCACTTGGCCGATGCCGACGTGATCAGGAGGTTGATGGTGGCGGTGAACAGCACGAACGCCACCAGCAGCGGCCCACCCTCGAGTCCAATCGATTTCAGGAAGGTGGCGCCCTTGATCGCGATGATCGCTCCGAGGTTCGACCAGGCGAAATAACTCACGAACTGGGCAGCGGCGAACGCGAGCACGATGTAGGTGCCCATGGTGCCGAGCGTCTCGCCGGTCATGGTGGCGACGTCCTTGTCGGAGCGGATCCTCTTCGCTGCGATTCCGTACGCGAGGCCGGGGACGAAGAACAGCACCATGATCAGGATGATCATGCTGTCGAAGGTCGGCTTGAGCTGCTCGAGTGTGGTCGCGCCCGGCCCCCGCAGGATGCCCCAGGGCGGCACGATCATGACCGCCAGCACCGCCAGCGTCGCGATCACCGCGATCAGGGCGGCACGCAGCCCGCGGCGCTCGTCCGCGGTCGGGGGGGTCAGGGTGTCGCTCGCGCCGTGCCACGCGCCGAGCCGCGGCTCGATGATGCGGTCGGTGACGAACGTTCCGGCGATCGTCAGGATCGGGAACACCGCGCACATGAAGTAATAGTTGCCCAGCACCTGGGCCTGGTATCCGGGCAGCAGCTTGGAGGCGTTGATCGCCTCCTGCGTGAACCCGATCAGCAGCACGTCGAGCGAGCTGGGCAGGAGATTGGCGCTGAATCCCCCGGTGACCCCCGCGAATGCCGCGCACATGCCCGCCAGCGGGTGGCGACCCGCCGCCAGGAACAGCATCGCGCCGATCGGCGGCATCAGGACGATGCCGGCATCGCCGGCCGCGTGCGACAGCATGGAGACGATGAGGATGGCCGGCGTGAGCATCCCGCGCGGGATCCGCATCACCATCGAGCGCAGTGTGACCGTGATCAGACCGCTGCGGTCTGCGACCCCGATGCCGATCATCGCCACCAGCACGATCCCGAGCGGGGCGAAGCCGGTGAAGTTCTTCACCGCGTCGGTGAAGATCCGGCGGACGCCCTCGCGGGTCAGCAGGTTGACCGCCTCGATCACCGAGCCATCCTTGGGATGGATGGCGCTGACGCCGGCGCGCGCCGCCAGCCACGACACGATCAGGATCGCGACTGCGATGATGACGAACAGGGTGGCCGTGTCGGGAAGCCGATTGCCGACCGCCTCGATGGTGTCGAGGGCGCGATTGACGAAGCCGCGTCGGGGTCGGGGGTTCTCGCGTGCGGTCATGCGCCGGTCACTCTATCACCGCAGGAACAGCACGATCACTCCGGCCACCGCGATCACCGCCCCGCCCATCGAGCGCAAGGTGATGCGTTCGCCGTGGACGCGCGAGGCGATCAGCATCGCCAGGATCGGGCTGATCGCGGTAATCGACGCCGCCACCGCCGCCTCGACGGTGACGAGGGCGACCAGCGACAGGGTGACGCCGAGGAACGGACCAAAGAACGCGCCGCCGAACATGAACCACGACGCCTTGCGGTCGCGCAGCGCCGCGAACGACTTTGCCGCCGCACCCTGGAAGACGGCGATCGTCCAGATGCCCACGCACGCCGCGGTGATGCGGATCACGGTCGCCGGCAGCGGATCGATGCCGGTCCGGAGCGCGATCTTGGACAGCACGTAGCCGCCCGACTGTCCGAGCGAGCCGAGGAATCCGGCGAGGATCCCGACCGCGACCGAGCCTTCGGTATGATCGATCTGGTTGTCGTGCCGTCCGCTCAGCACCCAGGTCACGCCCGCGGCGATCATCGCCATCCCGAGCAGCGCCATCGGACCCGGATGTTCGTGGAGCAGCGGCCACGCGATCGCCGCGGTGAAGACCGGCGTGACCGACGTGAACAGTGCGGCGCGTCCGGGGCCCAGGATCACGAGCGAGCGGAAGTACCAGGTGTCGCCGAACACGAACCCGATCAGGCCGCTCAGCGCCAGCACTCCGAACTGCATCGGTGTCGCCCAGTGCGGCCATGGCGATCCGCGCGTGATGAGCAGCGCGAGCGACAGCAGCACCATCGCCATGACGATGCGCATCCGATTCAGAACCACCGAACCAACGCGCCGGCCGGCGACTGCGAACAGGTTGGACCCGGTCGCCCAGCACGCGGCGGTGCCGAGCGCGGCCAGCTCGCCGGCGAATTTCACGCGGTGGGGGCCGCCGCGGTGCGGCTCAGGACTTCTCCTCCCACACCTGGCAGAGGTGGATGATCACCTCGGCCGCCTTCTCCATGTCCTGCGCCGACGTCCATTCGAGCTTCGAATGGAAGTTGTGCTCGCCGGCAAAGAGGTTCGGGGTGGGAAGACCCATGAAGGACAGTCGCGAGCCGTCGGTGCCGCCGCGGATCGCCTTCTCGCGCAGCGGGAGACCCGAGCGGCGAATCGCTTCGCGCGCGTACTCGACCACCTTGGGATGCTGGTCGAGGATTTCTTTCATGTTGCGGTACGACTCGTCGACCTTGACCGTCACCGACGCGCCCGGCCAGCTCTTCACCGTTTCACGCGCGAGCTGCTCGAGCAGCGTCTCCTTCTCCTTGAGCTTCGCCGCGTCGAAGTCGCGGATCAGGAACTTGACCGCCGTGTGATCGACCGACGCATCGATCACGTACGGATGCACGTAGCCTTCCGCGTCCGCGGTGGTCTCAGGTGACAGGCGGTCCTTGGGCAGGCGATGGATGAAGTCGGCCGCAATCTTGATCGAATTGATCATCTTCCCTTTGCCGAACCCGGGGTGCGTGTTGAAGCCCTGGAAGGTGATCGTCATCGAGTCGGCCGAGAACGTTTCGGCGTCGATCTGGCCGCGCGCCTCGCTGTCCATCGTGTACGCGCAGTAGGCGGCGAACTTCTTCACGTCGAAATGTCCGGTGCCGTTGCCGACCTCCTCGTCGGGCGTGAACCCGACCCGGATCGGGCCGTGCGCGATTTCGGGATGCGCCATCAGGTACTCGGCCGCGGCCATGATCGCCGCCACGCCCGCCTTGTTGTCGGCGCCCAGCAACGTGGTCCCGGACGCGGTCACGATGTCGTTGCCGATCTGCTCCTCGAGGTCGGGGATCTCGGCCCGCTTGAGGACGATCGATGGATCGTCGGGCAGCACGATGTCGCCGCCCTGCCAGTTCTTGTGGACGATCGGCTTCACGCCCGCGCCCGGCGACTCGGGCGAGGTGTCGACATGCGCGAGGAACCCGATCACCGGCACGCTCTTCTTCGAGGTGGCCGGGATGGTGCCGAACACGTAACCGTGCGCGTCACGCTCGACGTCCGCGAGCCCGAGGTCCCTCAGCTCCTCCGCGAGCTGATCGAGCAGAACGAGTTGCTTGAGCGTGCTGGGATAGGTGTCGGAGCCTTCCTGCGACTGGGTGTCATAGGTGACGTAACGCAGGAAGCGCTCGAGAACGCTGGTCTGGATCGAAGTCGCGGGCATGGCGGTCTCCCGGAACGGAATGAGCTCGGATGAGGGCCCCAGAAGGTACCGCGACCCATGGCCGCGACGCGAGTCGCGGACTGCGGTTCGACTCGGGCCCGCGAGTCATGCCATTTTCGGTCGCGTGAAACGATCCCCACGCTCCACGCGGCCGGCGGCGGCGGCCCCCGTGGCGAAAGCATCCCCCGTCGCCGGATGGATGGGCCTCGCGCTCCTGATCGCGTTGCTGGCGGTCGCATGGGGTTCGGCGCTGCCCGCGCGCGGGATGCTGCTGTGGGACGAGGCCGAGTACGCGGTGGTCGGCCGCGAGCTGCTGCGCGGGCATGGATTCACGATCAACGGTGAGGTGAACGTCCTGCGTCCGCCGGTGCCGGCGCTGACCGAGGCCGCGGCGCTCGCGGTCACGCCCTCCGACACCGATGTCGCCGCGCGGCTCCCCGCGCTGCTCCTGACGCTCGCGTGCATCGGCCTGACCGGCTGGGCACTTGCGCGCGCGATCGATCCCGCGACCGGGCTGGCGGCGGCGGCGTGCTTCGGTGCAATGCCGTTCACGGCCGACCTCGCAACCACCGCTCTGAGCGAGCCCCCGTTCCTGGTGTTCTTCACCGCCGCCATCTGGCAACTGCACTTCGCACTCGGCGGACGGTCGCGGGCCTGGCTGTGGAGCGGCGCGTTCGCGGCGCTCGCGCTGCTCACGCGCTACACCGGACTTCTGTTCCTGCCGATCGCGGGCGCGATGATCATCGCGTCGCACTGGTTTGGACGAGCCGCAATTCGCGCGCAGGTGGGACCCTCCTATCGTCGCGCGCAATGGCTGGCGGTCGGCGTTGCGCTGCTGGTCCTTGCGCCGTGGTTGATTCGCGAGCAACTGGTCGCCGGGAGTCCGTTCGCGGGCTTCCGGATCGCGGCGCGGCTGGTGCCGAACTGGGCCGACATGCCGTGGCATTTCTACTTCACGTCACTGCCGGCGGTCGTGTCGTGGCCGGTTGTCGCGCTGGCCGGAGTCGGCTTGATCGCGACGTTGCGCCGCCGCCTCCCGGCGGGCTGGACATGCTTGATCGTGGTCGCGTTCGTGATCGGATGGCACTCGCGCTACGCCTACAAGGACCCGCGCTTCATCGCCGCGGCGCTGCCATTCCTCGCGGGTCTGGCGGGAATCGGTGCCGGGCAGGTGATCCTGCCGGCGCTCGCCGCCCGGACCGGCCGCAGCGTCGCGAACGGGATCGGCGTGGCCGGGCTCGCTGCACTGCTGGTCTCGGGTGCACTGGCCCAGCAGTCACGCATTCGCACGGCGAGGACGCTCGGCGATCCGACGTTCCGCGAGGCGATGGCCGAGCTGCGCGAGCGATCGTCGGCCACCTCGCTCGTACTGGGGTCGAGCGGTCCACAGATCGCCTGGTACTCGGACCGAACCGTACGCCCATTCCCCGA
>Ga0111538_10007551_pt1 | contig 14647 bp, 15 predicted proteins | sample SoiMethybrSBSTD1_FD_79669 | JGI IMG/M metagenome (GOLD analysis project Ga0111538, IMG submission 79669) | Bulk soil microbial communities from a Populus tree surrounding site in Tennessee, USA - Soil MetaG P. TD hybrid SBSTD1 (version 2)... | ecosystem: Environmental > Terrestrial > Soil >... | reverse complement strand
GCCGGGTTCTTGTCGAGGATCTCGGTGATCGAGATTCCCGGGGCCGCGCCCGTCGCGGCGGCCGGTGCCGGATCCCCGGTCGGCGCCTTCGTGCTCACGTCGACGTTGCCGGAGGACTTGCCGTCCGGAGAGGGCGAGGCCGCGGCGGCCGCGTCCTGTCCCGGCGCCGCCGTCTTTCCCCCGCACGCGGCGGCCGTCAGCGCCAGCGCTGCGGCCAAGCCGATCCGGAAGCCCACGAACCTTGAATCGGACATCGCGTCACCTCAGCCGATCATTCTAACAGCCGGGCCACGGGGCGGCGGCTGAGCCTCACCACACGCACGATGAGGAGGACCGCCACCGCGGCGAGGCCGAGGACCAGACCGTCCCACACGCCCCGGGCTCCCGTGCCCGCCGGGAAGGCGAGGAGCCACCCGATCGGAAGACCGAAGAGCCAGTACCCCAGGACGTTGACGATCGCGGGGATCTTCACGTCCCCCGCGCCGCGCAGCACGCCGAAGGCCACGGCCTGGGTGCCGTCGAAGAGCTGGAAAGCGCCGGCGAGCGGAATGATCGCGGCCGCGACCGCAACGACCGCGGGGTCGCGCGTGTAGATCGTGGCGAGCGGGCGGGCGGCCGCGACGAACGCCAGCGCCGGAAGCAGCACGATGCCGGCACCCAGCCCGATCGCGATCGCCGCCGAGCGCCCCCAGGGAAAACCCGCTCCGACCAGATTCCCCACGCGCGTGGCGGCCGCGACCCCGACGCCGCTGGGAAGCATGAACGAGACGGTCGCGAGGTTGATCGCCACCGCGTGCGCCGCGAAGGTGACCGCTCCGAGGCGCCCCATCATGAACCCCGCCGCGTGGAACGCCCAGACCTCGACGCCGAACTGGAGCCCGAGAATGAGGCCCAGCCGGAGCATCGGGCGCAGGGGCTCCCAGGCGAACGCGCCCTGCCATCCCGGCCAGTAGGGGGCGATCGTGCTCCGCGAGAAGAGCAGGAGCGCCCCGAGCATCAGCCACTGCGCGATCGAGGTGGACACCGCCGATCCGACGGCGCCGAGCGAGGGGAATCCGAGCCAGCCGTACATGAAGATGCCGTTGCCCACCACGTTCGCGACGTTCGCGAGCAGGATCGCGTACGTCGCCGTGCGGACGACCCCGATCGCCTGGAGGAAATTCCTCACGACGACGAACGCCAGGATCGCCGGCATCCCGGGGATGAGCATCAGGCAGTACGCGCCCGCGGCGGGCACGAGCTCCGCGGGTTGACCGAGGAGCGTCAGCCCCCATCGCGCGGTCGCGTAGAGCGCGATCACCGGGACGCCCAGGATCGTCATCATCGCGAGCCCCCGCGTCAGCCCTAAGCCCGCCGCGCGGACGTCCCCCGCGCCGTACGCTTGCGCCACGATCGGGTCGAGCACGCGCGCAGCGCCGTAGGCGACGATCGCGACCGCGATCCCCCACGTGTGCCCCAGCGCGACCGAGCCCAGCGCCCTCGGGCCGAGCCGTCCGGCCATCATCGTGTCGATCGTTCCCATCGAGATCGTCCCGAGGTACGCGATCATTACGGGGCCGGCGAGGCGCAAGAGGCGGCGCAGCTCGTCGCGGCGCCCGGTGACGGGGGCGATCGGCTCGGTGCGGGCATCTCTCATGGAGGGGGCGCATATTAGAGCGCACGATGAGCGAGCCCGGCGACGACCCCGTGGAGCTCCCGCTGACGGACGCGCTGGACCTCCACGCGTTTCAGCCGAGGGACGTCAAGGACCTCGTCGCGCACTACCTGGACGAGGCGCACGCGAAGGGGTTCCGCGAGGTGCGGCTCATCCACGGCCGGGGGATCGGCGTGCAGCGCGAGACCGTGCGCTCCGTCCTCGCGCGCCATCCCAAGGTCTCCTCCTACGCCGACGCGCCCCCGGACCGCGGCGGGTGGGGGGCGACGATCGTCCGGCTCGCGGAGCGAGAGGGGGCCGTGTGACAATGGACGCGTGGAGCCTGGAATGAGCGGCAAGCTCGACGTCGATTGCCCCTGCTGCGGGACCAAGCTCGTCGTCGATCAAGCGACGGGCGTGATCCTCTCCGAGGAGCGTCCGAAGGTGGACCATGGGGCCACGTTCGACCAGGCGATGCATGACGTCCGATCGGGCGCCGCCCGGCGCGAGGACGCCTTCTCGAAGGCGTTCGAGCGCACGAAGAACCTCGATGATCTCCTCCAGAAGAAATTCGACGAGGCGAAGCGCAAAGCCGCCTCGGATCCGAGCAAGAAGCCGCGCAACCCGCTGGATTTCGACTGAGCCCGGCCCTAAGTTCACGACCGTGACTCGCACCTTTACCCTGACCCTCGCCGTCCTTCTCGCGGTCGCGTCGACCGGAAGCCCCGCCGACGCCGCGACGGGGAAGCGCCGTGCGCGCCGGCCGGCGACGCCTCCTTCGCTCGTGTGGCACGTCGAGACCGTCGACGGCCAGGTCCTCGATTCCAAGAGCGCGGACGTCGCGATCAATCCCGCCTCGGTCGTGAAGGTCGCCACGACCTGGTGGGCGCTCGAGCGGCTGGGGCCGCACTACCGGTTCACCACGCGCTTCGAGGCGCGCGGCACGCTCGACCCGAAGACGGGGACGCTCAAGGGCGACCTCGTCGTGCGCGGCTCGGGTGATCCGGACTTCCAAGCGGAGAACGCCTTCCTCGCGGCGGCGGCGCTGCGCGACGCGGGGATCAAGACGGTGAGCGGCGCGCTCGTGGTGGATGACGCCTTTTGGATGGGCTGGGAGAACGGGTCGCAGGGACGCAGGACGGACCCCTCCGCGCGCGGGCTCCTGATGGCGACACGCCTCCGCTCCGCCCTGGACGCGAAGCGCTGGACCCGCACGCAGCGCTCCGCCTGGAACCTGTTCGCCGCGCGCCGCGATCTTCCGTTGACCCCTGCCTCGGTGGTCGTGCGTGGCGGCGTGCGTTACGAGTCAAAGCTGAAGGGCGGGTCGCAGGTGCTCTTCGAGCACGTCTCCAAGCCGCTCGCCGAGACGCTGCGGCGGTTCAACTGCTTCTCGAACAACGACATCGAGCGGGTCGCGGCGTCCTTGGGCCCGGCCAGCGAGCTCTCCGTGCTGCTCGCGGACCGGCTGGCGCCGGGCACGACCCCCATCCAGATCGAGACGCCCTCGGGCCTCGGGACGAACCGCCTGACGCCACGGCAGATCGTGTCGCTCTTGCGGACGTTCCGGAAGACCGCCGACGAGCGCGGCCTGCCGGTCGAGGGCCTCCTCCCGGTCGCGGGGTGCGACCCCGGGACGGTGACCTCGGGATTCCCGCGCCTTTCGGGTGCCCCGTACGCGACGGCCCTCGTCGCGAAGACGGGAACGCTCACCTCCACCGACGGCGGCGTCACGGTGCTCGCGGGATTCCTGAACACGGCGGAGGGCGAGGTCGTGTTCTGCGTCGCCGCACCTCACGCCGCGGGCAAGATCCGCCTCGCGCGGCGCACGGAGGAGAGCTTCCTCCTCGACTTCATCGGCCGCCGCGGCGGCACGCTGCCGCGCACGTGCGCAGCACCGCTCTCGACGGCCGACGAAGGCTCGACGATCGTCGGTGCCGCCGGCGCCGCCGGTGCCCCGGCACCGTCGAGCGCCGCGCAAGCCTCGCGCTGACGCGTCCTCTCATTTGACAGGCGCGGGACCGCCCCGCACAATGCGGCCGCCCACGAACGGAGCGGCGCCGCCCGGTGCCGCGCCTCCACCCATGATCAGGAAAGGGAGCTGCATGCGTACTCTCCTCGTCGCGATCGCTCTGACCGCCGCCCCCCTCGCGCTCGCGCAAACGGAAACCACCCCACCGACCCCGACCTCGCACCCGACCCCCGTCCCGCCGTCGGGGATGTCCGACCGGCTCTTCCTGGCCTTCGCTCAGGACGCGGCCATCGTGCCGTCGCAGTGGTGGGAAGGACAGGTCGAGTACGACGACGGCGCGAAGGACATCCCGGTCGACGTTCTCCTCGCGCGGGCGGTCGTCGCCTTCCAGCCGTTCAGGAACATCGAAGTGGGAGGCCGTGTCGGCTTCGGCACGACCGACACCGACCCCTCGCTCCCCGACGGGTCCGGGGCGACGGACCTCGATGCGTACGCGAAGTACTACTTCGGAGGCGCGGCGGACAAGGCGGACTTCACCGCGGGCGCTCTCGTCACGGTCCCGACCGGCGACGACAACGTGGGGCTCGGCTACAACGCGTTCGCCGTCGAGGCATTCGGCGCCGCGCGTTACCGGCTTCAGAGCGCCGTGATCGGAGGGCACGTCGGCGTCCGCTTCAACGGCGACGGCGATCTCCTCGGCTTCCCGCTCGACGGGCAGACGTCGTTCGAGCTCGGCGTCATGGCGCTCGTGCCGATGGGAAGCGCGTTCTCGTTCGTGGGCGAAGCGCAGATCGAGACCGAGCGCTTCGACGGCTTCGACTCGGCCGCCGATCTTCTCGTGGGCGCGAACTGGAAGGCGTTCGGCCGCGGCATGCTTCGCGGCGCCTTCGGGATCGGCCTCACCGACGCGTCTCCCAACTTTCGCGCGCTCGTGGGCTACGCCTACACGTTCTGATGCCGACGAGGACGTCGCCGTGGTGGCCGGCCTCGGTCGCCCTCGCCGCCGTTCTCGTTTACCTCGGATCCCTCGGCAACGGCTTCGCCCTCGACGATGTCCCGCTCGTCCGTGACAACCCGGCGATCGCGTCGCTTTCGAACGTCCCGCACCTCCTGGTCTCGCCCTACTGGACGACCGCGGGCGAGCACTACGGACTCTTCCGTCCGCTGGCCGTCGTCTCGCTCGCGATCAACCGCGCGCTGACCGGCGCCGCTCCCTTCGGCTTCCACCTGGTCAACGTCCTGCTCCACGCCGGCGTCGCAGCGCTCGCGTGGTACGCGCTCCGCCGCGCGGGCGCGCACTACGGCACCGCGCTCCTGGGCGGCCTGATCTTCGCGGTGCACCCGATCCACGTGGAGGCCGTCGCGAACGTCGCCGGCCGGGCCGAGCTGCTCGCCGCCGTCTTCGCGATCGCCGCCTGGCTCGCTCACGGACGGGGATGGCGCTGGGGCGCCGCAGCGCTCTACCTCGGCGCCGTGCTCTCCAAGGAGAGCACGATCGCGGCCCCTCTCCTCTTCGCCGCCGACGACGCCACGCGCGGCGAGAGGACGCGCACGCTCCCTTCGCGCATGGGACCTTACGTTCTGGCGGCGATCGGGGCGCTCGTGCTGCGCGGCGTGGCCCTCGGAAGCCACCAGGCCGCGGAGGCGACGATCGCGCTCGACAACCCCGCGGCCGCGGCCGGCACGGTCCCTCGTGTCCTCACCGCGTTGTGGGTCCAGGTGCGCTACCTCGGATTGTGCGTCTGGCCGCGGCACCTCTCATCCGACTACTCGTTCGACGCCATCCCGGTCGTGCGCTCCCTCGCCGACCCGCGGGCGCTCGCGGGGATCGGCTTCGCCGGCCTCGTCGTCGTCGCGATCGCCTGGCTCGGGAAAAAAAGCCCTCCGGTCGCGCGCGGTGCTTGGATCTGGGTCGTCTTCATGCTCGCGTCGTCGAACGTCCTCTTCCCCTCGGGGACGCTCATGGGGGAGCGGCTCGCCTATCTCCCGTCGCTCGGCTTCTGCCTGATCGTGGGCCACGTGGGGGCGGCGCTCGCCGTTCGGAGGCCGTGGGCACGGTGGGCGGTCGGGACCGCGTCGGTGCTCGCCGTCGCCGCGCTCTCGGCGAGGACGTGGGCGCGCGTTCCCGCGTGGAAGGACAACCTCACGCTGGCGACGACGGACGTCGCGACGTACCCGCGCTCCGCGAAGCTCCAGGCCGGTGCGGGGATCTTCCTCGAGGAGGCGGGACGCGACGCCGAGGCCGAGGCCCATCTGCGCCGCGCGGTCGAGATCGACCCCGCGTACGCGCAGATGCACTACAACCTCGGCGTGCTCCTCGCGAGGCGCGGCGCCGACGACGAAGCCGCCGAGCATTTCCGTCGCGCGATCGAGCTCGTTCCCGGAAACCCCCTGCCGCGGCGCGCGCTCGCCGACCTCATGCGGAAAGCCAAGCCGGCAGCTCCGTGATCGACCTCAGGCGCGGCGCATCGATGTCGCCATAGAGGTCGTGCCGGTCGAGCAGCACCGCGGTGAGCCCCGCGGCCCGAGCACCCGCGACGTCCACGGCGGGCACGTCCCCGAGGAACAGCGCTTTCTCCGGCTCGATCCCCATCCTCTCGAGCGCGATGCGGAAGATCGCGGGATCGGGCTTCTCGACCCCGACGAGGTGCGAGTCCACGACGGTCTCGAAGAGCGTCGCGTACCCCGCGCTGTCGAGATCGCGCGCCACGCGTCCCTCCGCGTTGCTGACGACGCCGAGGCGGAAGCCCGCGTCCTTCAGCGCGCGGACCGTCGCGACGGCTCCGTCGATCGCCGCCGTCCAGAGCCCCGAGCGCTGGTGCGCCTCCCAGAGCAGGTCGATGATCCCCTCGATCTCCGCGGCGGGCGTCCCGACCTGATGGAGCAGGATGCGGAAGTAGTCGCGCCACGCGTCGCTCGTGCGACCCCCTTCGCGCACGCGCCGGTCGATCGCGGTGCGCGCGAGCGACTCCGCGCGGGCGAGGTCCGTAAGCGACGACTCCACGCGGTGGGCCTTCAGGGCGCGCGCCAGGAACGCGTAGTCGAGATCCAGCAGCACGCCGCCCGCGTCGAGCAGCACAGCATCGACGGGGCGCCGGCTCACTCGGCGAACTCGAGGCCGCAACCGGGGCACGCGCGATCGGAGGGTCCGACCGTCGCCCCGCACGCCGAGCAGTTGAACGACTCGTCCTGGGTGGGGGCGACCTCGTGCCGGCCGAGGATCGCGACCGCCGCCTTCATGTCGTCGGGAGAGATGCGCAGCCAGTACTCCTCCCCCTCCGCGGAATCGGAGATCACGATGAGAGCGCGCACGCCCCGCTCGGAGAGAGACCCGCGTGCGCCCCGCGCCTCCTCGAGGCCGAGGAATCCGCAGTAGGGAACGGTCAGCTCGACGGCGAGCGCCTGCCCGGCCGGCGCCTCGGGGGCGACGGCCGGCATCGGGCGGGGCGGGACCACCGGTGCTGCGACGTCGAGCGTCTCCACGAGATCGACGGAGCACGTGGCACAGCGCGTGAAGCCCTTCCGGTACTCGTCGCGACAAACGGGACAGATCATCGTGAGAGGATACCAGGCGTGTCCCGCCCGCTCGCGATCACGCTCGCGTTCATCCTCGGCGCCGCCCTGTACCTCCCGTCGCTCTCCTACGGGTACGTGTGGGACGACCGCACGCTGATCGCCGAGAACCGCTACCTGGCCGACACGCGCGAGATCGGACGCAACCTCACCGGCGATTTCTTCCGCCGGAGCACGGAGCCGTCGCAGATCGGGCACTGGAGGCCGGTCGTCACGGCGACCTACATGCTCGACCGCGCCTGGGGCGCGGGATCGCCGCGCGCCTTCCACGTGACGAACGTCTTGCTGCACGGGGCGGCCACGGCACTTCTCGCTCTCCTCGCCATCTCGCTGGGCGTTCCGAGCGCCGTAGCGCTCGCGGCGGCCGCGCTCTTCGCGACCCTTCCCGCCCACGTCGAGTCGGTCGCGTGGATCTCGGGGCGAACGGATCTGCTGTGCGGCGTCTTCGCCCTCGGAGCGCTCACGATCGACGCGCGCGGTGGGGCCGCCGCGTGGGTCGCGCTCGCGACGTTCCTCTCGGTCGGGTCGAAGGAGATGGCCGTCGCGATCCCGGTCGCGACCGCGCTGCGGTCGCTCCTCCTGCCGAGGCCTCACGAGAGGCGCTTCCGGGCGGCGGCCGCCCCCCTCGCCGCGATCGTGGTCTACGCGCTCCTGCGCTTCGGGGTGCTCGGGATCGTCCCGCGCGCCCCGGCCGCGGCGGAAGCGGGACGCATGGCCCTCTTCTGGACATGGTGGAGCGCCTTCACGGAGTACGTGCGGGTCCTCGTCTGGCCTCTTGAGCTCTCGATCGTGTCGCCGGTCGCGCTCGTGACGTCCGCGAAGGCCCTTTCGGTCGTCCTCGGCCTCACCCTGTTCGGCCTCACGGCGTTCGCCGCGTGGCGGCTTCGCCGGCGGCTCCCGGTCGTGAGCTTCGGGCTCGCGTGTTTCCTCGCGAGCCTTCTGCCGCTCGTCAACTTCATCGTCCCGGTGCGGGCGATCTCGAGCGTGGCGTTTCCGTGGGCGGAGCGGTTCCTGTTCGTCCCATCGATCTTCCTCGCGGTCGCGGCGGGTGGAGCGCTCGCGGCGCTGTCGGGCCGCGCGCGCGCCTTCGCTCTCGTGGCGGTCGCGGTCGTCGCGTCGCTGTTCGGCGCCAGAGCACTCGCGCGGGAGCGCGTCTGGTCGTCCCAGCGGTCTCTCTTCGAGGCGGCCGTGCGCGAGCATCCGGAGGACGGTTCCGCGCGGGTCAACCTCGGGGGAGCGCTCCTGGACGCGGGCGACGCGGCGCGAGCCGAGGCGGAGCTTCGGCGCGCCCTCGAGAGGAACCCCTCCGATCCCATCGCGCAGTACCTCCTCGGCAACGCGAGGCGTGCGCAGGACGACCTTCCGGGAGCCGAGGCGGCGTACCGCCGTGCGCTCGAGACGCGCCCGGTCTATCCGCAGGCGCTCATCAATCTCGGGCTTACGCTCGCGGCGCGCGGGGACCTCGACGGCGCTGCCGCCGCCTTCCAGAGCGCGGACACGCAGCTCGGCGGCGCGCCCGAGACGAAGGTCAATCTCGCGATCGTGATGCGCCTCCGCGGGAGGCAAGCGGAGGCGGCGGCGCTCTACCGCGAGGCTCTGGCCCTCGATCCGGACTTTGGGCCCGCCCGCGAGGGCTTGGCGAGCCTCACGCCGTAGCGCGCGCGGGCCAGTGCGAGCGAGGGAAGCTCCTGCCTCACGCGGTCGGAGTACCCGGGTACGATCGTCGCGACGACGATCCCCGTCCCCCTCTCGCGGCAGGCCACGACGTCCCCCCAGGGATCCACGATTGACGTGTGCCCGTACGAGCGCCGCGTTCCATGGTGATGCCCCCACTGCGCGGGCGCGACGACCCACGCCTGGCACTCGATCGCCCGCGCACGCAGGAGCACCGTCCAGTGCGCGCGTCCGGTGTACGCCGTGAAGGCCGACGGCACGAAGAGGATCTCGGCGCCGGAGAACGCGAGCGCGCGGTAGATCTCGGGGAAGCGCAGGTCATAGCAGATCGAGAGCCCCAGGGTCCCCCAAGGCGATTCCGCGACGACCGCTCGGTCCCCCGGCTCGACGAACCGCGACTCGCGGTGGCTCGCGCGCCCCGGAATCGCCACGTCGAAGAGGTGCACCTTCCGGTAGACGGCCGCGACCGTCCCGTCGGCACGGAAGAGCATCGACGTGTTGTACACGCGCCGCGACCGCGGGATCCGCTCGGCGATCGTCCCCGCGAGCACCCACGCCCGATGTCGCACCGCGATCTCGCGGAAGGACTCCGCCGTGGGACCGTCGAGGTCCTCCGCGGGCGGCCGCTCCAGGCCTTCGGGCCTCAGGTAGGCGACGTTCTCGGGGAAGGCGATGAGCTCGGCACCCTCGTCCGCCGCCCGACGCGCGTGAGCCGCGGCCCGTTTCAGGTTCCGCTCGCGATCGCCGGTCGACCGCATCTGGACCGCGGCGAGGCGCAGCGGCCGGGTCACCTCAGATGGCCCAGGCGCGCCACCGTGGTCTCGATCCGCTTCCGGTAGGTCTTCAGGTCCCCCGCGGAGATCGCCGCCCTCGCCTCGGCGACCAGCGCCGACAGCTCCTCTTTCCCGAGCGCCCCGCACGCCTGAGACGCCTCGTCGAGCTTCGCGCGGATCGCTTCGAGGTCGCCGAAGGAGAGGGAGTTCAGGAGCGCGATGATCTGCGTCGGCGTCGTCACGGCCGGATGGCGCCCTCGGCGACCGCGCGGGCCAGGTCGAGCGAGGAGACGATCCCCGTGACCCTGCCGTCGAGCACGATCGGGATGTGGTGGATCCTCATCCCCCACATCATCCGGCACAGCTCCACGATGTCCGTCTCCTCGGTCGCGCAAACCGCCGGGGACGTCATGATGTCGCGCACCCGCACGCCTCCGCCATCGTCGTCGCCGCGAGGCGGGGGCTCCTCGTCGGGGAGCCCCATGGAGCCGAAGATGACGTCCTCCTCGCTGACGATCCCGACCAGCTCGCCGATGGCATTGAGGACCGGAACCCCGTGGACGTGCGCCACCTGGAAGAGGTCGCACAGGAGGTCCACGTGGGAGTCCTCCCGGATCGTCACCACCTCGGTCTGCATCAGGTCGCGGGCGCGCATCTCGCAGAAAACATACCGAGCGGATGAGGGTCGATCAAGCGCGTAAGCGCCATTCGAAGCTATAGTTCCACGCGCATGGTTCTGAGGCGGCTCAAGGAGTTGCTCAAACGGGGGCCGGGGAAGAGCCCGGGGGGGGCCGGGGCGGCCGAGCCGGCGGCGCCCTCCGCGCCCCAGCCGCCCCCGCCGGTCCATCGCGGCCCCGAGCTGGTCCATCACCCGGTCGCGCTGCGCGATCTCGACCCCGACGCGGTCCGCATCATCAAGCGCCTGACCCGGTTCGATCACACGGCGTATCTCGTGGGCGGCTGCGTCCGCGACCTGCTGCTCGACCGTCAGCCCAAGGACTTCGACATCGGCACGTCCGCGACGCCGCGGCAGATCAAGAGGCTCTTCTCGAACTGCCGCATCATCGGCCGGCGTTTCCGCCTGGCGCACATCTACTTCCAGAACGGCAAGATCATCGAGGTCGCGACGTTTCGGGCGCGCGACGGCGGCGAGCCGGTCGAGCCGGTCGAAGAGACGGCGGCCGTCGCGATCGCTGAGGACGCCGACGATCTCCTCATTCGCGACGACAACGTCTTCGGCACGCCGGAGGAGGACGCGCTCCGCCGCGACTTCACCATCAACGCGCTGTTCTACGACGTCAACAAGGAGACGGTCCTCGATCATGCCGAGGGGCTCGCCGATCTCAGGCGCCGCTCGGTCCGGACGATCGGCGATCCCGCGACCCGCTTCCGCGAGGACCCGATCCGCATCCTGCGCGCGATCAAGTTCGCCGCGCGCCTCGACTTCGTCGTCGAGCCCAAGACGCTCGGAGCACTCCGCCAGACGCGCTCCGAGATCCCGAAGGCGGCCCCGCCCCGCGTCCTCGAGGAGCTGAACCGCTTCTGCCGCGGTGCCGCGGCCCGACGCTCGTTCGAGCTCATGCTCGAGACCGGCGTGTTCGAGGTCGTCCTCCCCGAGCTGCAGGCGCACTACGGCGTCGAGGGGGTCGAGCGCGACGCGCTGCTGGCGCTGCTGGGGGCGATCGACGCGCGGGTCGCGGGCGGCCTCGACGTCTCCGCGGGCGAGATCTTCGCGGCGCTCCTGTTCGCCCCACTCGCTCCGAGGCTCGGGTGGCCGCTCGCCGCGGGCGGCCCTGCCGCGAAGGGGCACGCGGACGCGCGCACCGTGGTGGACGACGTGCTGCGTCCGATCGCGCTGCGCCTGCGCGTCGCGCGCAAGGACCAGGAGCGTGCGCGCCAGGCGCTCGCCACCCTCCAGCGCATGGTGCCGTTGCGTCCGATGCGGCGCGGCTTTCGCGGCGCGATCCAGCGCCGCCCCGCCTTCGCCGACGCGTGGTGGATGCTCGAGGCGTTGGCGCCCGTTCTCGGGGGAGATTTCGACGCGGCGCGCGCCGGGTGGGCCGAGCAGCTCGCGCGCCCCACGAGTGAGCCGCTCGCCGCGGTCGATGAGGCCGCCGAGGACGAGCCGGCGGAGGCCGGCGACGCCCCGCGCCCGCGACGGCGACGCGGGCGCCGCGGCGGGCGCGGCCGCCGTCGAACCGCACCCGAGGGCGTTACATCTGCACCCGTCGCCGCGGCCGCAGCCCCCGCCGCTCCGGCGAAAAAGCTCCCCGCGGTGTGGAGCGACGATTACTTCTTCGCCGCGCTCCCTTCGGTCCCGGAGCTCGCCGCCGAGGACCTGGACACCGACCGTTACGGCGCCTCGCGCGTCGTCGCCGCCGAGGTGACCGCGCCCGTGCCGAGCGCTGCCGCCTCACCGGCGCGGCGCCGGAGCCGCCGCGGCGGTCGCCGCCATCGCAAACGTCCTTCTATAATCCCTTCGGACGACGCGTCGACTGAGTCCGAAGGAGATCCGTCATGAGATTTCGACCCGTCGCGCTCGCGACGATCGTCGTCGCATCCCTTCTCGGGTGCGGCGGCGGCAGCGACTCCGGCGGCTATGCCGTCACCTTCACTCCCAGCAATACGGCGACCGCGCCGCGGCTGGTCAAGCTCGTTCAGAAATCGAAGTCCGGTGGCCGGGTCGTCGTGCAAGTCGTGATCTACGGTCCCGACACCACGCTCGACATGTACTCGTTCGCCTTTGACGTCCTGATCGGCGACCCGAACGTGCTGCGCTTCGTCGGCAACAGCGATGTCGCCGGCAATGCCCTCGTCGCGACGGGGAGCCAGAGCATCGAATCGCTCGCCACCGTGGCCGACGGCGGCTCCGACCCCTCCACCGTCGTCGTCGGCGTCAGCAAGCTCTACGGCGGGACGGGGAACGGCGTCTCGGGCTCCTCGGCGGTCGTCGTCGAGATGGCTTTCGACGTGCGCTCGGCGGGGACGACGACCCTCACCTTGGCCGGGAGCGGGGGAAATCCCGCAAGGGTCTTCGACTCGAACGGGAGCGTGATCGGGTCGATCACCTTCGACACCGCCAGCGCGAGCGTCCAGGGAACCCCCACGGGCGGCGGGGGGTATTGACCCTGCGATAGACTGCGCGGGTTCCGTGGAGCCCGTGTGAGATCGCTCGTCCCGCTTGCGATGACCGTCAACGGCGAGCCCGTCGAGACCGCCGTCGCGCCCTACAAGACCCTGCTCGAAGTCCTCCGCGAGGACCTGGACCTCACCGGGACCAAGCACGGCTGCGAGCTCGGGGAGTGCGGCGCTTGTGCCGTGCTCCTGGACGGCAGGCCGGTGCTCTCGTGCCTCGTCGTCGGCCGCGAGTGCGACGGCCGCGCGGTCACGACGGTCGAAGGGATGGCCGGCCGCGACGGCGCCCTGCATCCGCTCCAGGAGTCCTTCGCCGACCTCGGCGGCTCGCAGTGCGGCTACTGCACGCCGGGGATCCTGCTCACCGCGAAGCGCCTGCTCGACGACATTCCTTCGCCTTCGCGCGACCAGATCGCCGACGCGCTGTCCGGGAACCTCTGCCGCTGCACCGGCTACAACCAGATCTTCGAGGCGGTCGAGGCCGCCGCGGCCAAGATGCGCGGACGATGAGCACGATCGGCAAGCCGCGCCGCCGGGTGGATGGCCGCGCGAAGGTCACGGGGCAGACGCGCTTCGCCGACGACCTGAACCTCCCGCGCACGGTCCACTGCAAGCTCCTGCGCTCGAAGGTCCCGCACGCGACCATCCGCTCGATCGACACGTCGCGCGCCGAAAAGCACACCGGCGTTCTGCTCGTCCTCACCGGCGCGCGCTTCCCGATCACGTTCGGCATCCTCCCCGTGAGCCAGGACGAGGATCCGCTCTGCCGCGACCGCGTGCGCTTCGTTGGCGATCCGGTGGCCGCGGTCATCGCGACCGAGGAGGCGATCGCGTCCGACGCCTGCGACCTGATCGACGTGGACTACGAGATCCTGCCCGGCCGCGCGACGCCGCTCGAGGCGTACGAGAACCCCGAGCCGCGCATCCACGAGTACGGCGAGGAGGGGAACGTCCACAAGCGCGTGTCCTTCCACTTCGGCGATACCGACGAGGGCTTTGCCGAGGCCGACCGCGTCTTCGAGGACGTCTTCTTCTTCCAGGGGAACACGCACCTCCCGATCGAGCAGCACGCGACGGTCGCCGCCCCCGACCCCGACGGGAAGCTCGTCGTCTGGTCCTCGACGCAGGTGCCGCACTACCTCCACCGCGCGCTGTCGCGGGCGCTCGCCCTGCCCGCCGCGCACATCCGCGTGATCGCGACGCCGAACGGCGGCGGCTTCGGCGGCAAGACCGACCCGTTCTCGCACGAGATCGTCGTCGCGAAGGCGGCCATGATCCTCGGCCGCCCCGTGAAGATCGGCCTCACGCGCGAGGAGGTCTTCTACTGCCACCGCGGCCGCCACCCGGTGCTCATGAAGTTCAAGACCGGCGTGAAGAAGGACGGCTCGATCACGTCGATGCACCTCAAGACGTTCATCGACGGCGGCGCGTACGGCAGCTACGGGGTCGCCTCGACGTTCTACACGGGCGCGCTCCAGACCGTGACGTACCGGATCCCGCGCTACCGCTTCGAAGCGTGCCGGATGTTCACGAACAAGCCGCCGTGCGGACCCAAGCGTGGCCACGGCACGCCGCAGCCGCGCTTCGGCCAGGAGGTGCAGCTCGACAAGATCGCGGTGGCCCCCGGGCTCGATACGGCGGACATCCGGCTCAAACAGCTGCTGACGGACGGGGCGGTCACGGCCAACTTCCTCAAGCTCGGGACCATCGGGCTGCGCGAGTGCATCGAGAAGGTCGTCGAGGGCTCGGGCTGGCGCGAGCGCCGCGGCAAGCTCGGGTACGGCCGCGGGCTCGGCCTCGCGTGCTCGTCGTACCTGTGCGGCGCGGGCCTGCCGATCTACTGGAACGAGCTGCCGCACTCGGGCGTGCAGCTCCGGCTGGATCGCTCCG
>Ga0111538_10007549_pt1 | contig 14647 bp, 11 predicted proteins | sample SoiMethybrSBSTD1_FD_79669 | JGI IMG/M metagenome (GOLD analysis project Ga0111538, IMG submission 79669) | Bulk soil microbial communities from a Populus tree surrounding site in Tennessee, USA - Soil MetaG P. TD hybrid SBSTD1 (version 2)... | ecosystem: Environmental > Terrestrial > Soil >... | reverse complement strand
TACGACCGCGAGCTGGTTCGCTGTGTCGAAGAGCGCGGTGCGAGCCGCCGCTGTTATCAGGAGTTCGAGCTCCGCCGCGGCGAACCGAGCGAGCGAGAGTTTCGGCCCGACTGAGCTTCAGGGCGGCGCCGCGCCAGCGTCGGGCTCCGGCTCGGCGGCGGGCGGCTCGACCTGTTTTTCCGGTGCCGGCGGGGGAGGCGGCGCCGGCTCGGCCGGGGGCTGGGCGACCTCTCGAGCGGCGAAGCCCGCCTGCCCGTCGATGCGGATTCGCGACAAAAGCGCGAAAAACGCCGGTTCCGTCGTCGCGACGTCCGCCGGCGAGCTGCAAACTGCGAGGACCAGGACCAGCGGGAACCGCCGATCTCCGCCGCGCGGATACTGGTGCGTCGCGCCGGTGCGCGTGAGCACGAAGGTGAGGCGCGCATCGACGCTGCTCGGATCGACCTTCAGCGTATCGACGTTGGAAACGTCGGCGCTGATCAGGTACGCGGGCTTGCCGGCGAGGGTGGCCTGCGCGCGCCGCTGGATCTTGGCCGCGTAATGGCGCTCCTTGTTGGTGACGTAGTCCACGCCGCGCAGCTGAATCACGAGGGTGCTGCCGCCCGATAGCGAGCTCACCACTTTTTCCGCGAGCACCCGCAGCTCGATGTCCTTCATCCCGACCTCGAGCGGGAGGCTACGCAGCCAGATTACGCCGCTATTTCTGCGGTGGACGAACTTCAAATCGAAGATGGGGTAAGTGCCCACGTTGTCGTTTTCGCCGTCCTCGTCGACGTCGAGCAACGAGATGGCTTGATAGTCCGATCCCTTTTTGGAGACGAACCCATCGCCGTCGTGCAAGAAGTTGTCGAGCCGCCAGTCTGGCGGCATCAAGCTCCCTTGCCGTGGGTCGACGACGGCGACTTCATAGCCGGCGTAGTCGGGCGCGTAGCCGGTCGGCGTCATCGCACCTTGGGAACGCGCGCAAGCTGACACCGTCAACGCGAGCAGCGCACCACCGGCGAACCCCCAGGCTCTCATCGGGCGCGAGACTAACACACGCTCGGTCGCGCGCGCCTTCGTCGTAGAGCGAGCACGAGGCCAAGCCCGAGCAGCGCGAGACCTTGCCGATCGCGTGTGCCCGCGGCTCGGCACGTGCAACCGGCGTCCGCCTCGAGCGCGGTGCCACTTCCGGACCCGTTGGGGCGGCCCGCGCTGCCACCGCTGCCGATCGCGCCGCTACCGGAAACGCCGGCCGATCCCGCCGGCCCAGTGCCGGCACTGCCGCCGGCGCCGCCCGTGCCGAGCGTCCCGCCGCTGCCCGCCGAACCGGCATTGCCCGCCGAGCCCGCGTCACCCGCCGAGCCCGCGTTGCCCGCCGAAGAGCCGCCCCTGCCGGAGCCGGCGCTTCCGCCCGATCCCGAGTCGCCGCCCGTGCCGCCGTTGCCCGCCGAGCCGCCGGATCCACCGGTACCGCCGCTGCCGCCGGTTCCGGTCGCGCCCGCGCTTCCGCCCGTGCCGCCGCTGCCGGCGGAGCCGCCCGTGCCGCCGCTACCCGCGCCTCCGCCCGTGCCCTCGCAGGTCGCCGCCGGCATCGAACGATGCGCGTTCTGCTGCACCCAGAGCGACGGCGTGGTCTGCGAGCAGGGGCCTTCGAAGGGATCGACCGGCACGCTCGAGCTCCCGTTGATTCGCCGCGGCTCGACGTGAATGTGAGCACCGGTGCTGCAGCCGGAGCTTCCGATCTGTCCGATCGGTTGCCCACATGTCACGGTCTGCCCGGGCTGCACGCGTATGCTGCCCATGCGCATGTGTCCGTAGATCGTGCGGTAACTTCCGTGGTTGATGATCACCTGGTTGGCGAAGCCGTTGCCGAAGTTGAGCCCGCAGTTGGCGCCGCCGCACTGCGTGCAGCGATCGTAGAAGCCGTCCATCGTGCTGACGACGACGCCGTCGGCCATCGCGACCACGTCGTTGCCGTTGGCGATCGAAGCGTTGCCACCTCGCAGCGAAAAGTCGCTGCCCACGTGGTCGTCGTAGGTCGAGCTCAGACAGTTCCAGTCGCGAACGCCGGAGCTCGGATCTTCATCGACGTAGTACCAGTAGTTGATGCAGTCGTCGCAGGCGACCGGTTTCCTGAAGCGCTGGGCGGCGGCCGGCGCGGTCAGTAGCAAGCCACCGAGCGCGAGCGCGACGATGCGCGCTTTCACGGCGCGCTCCGCAGCGTGACCGAATGGAGCTTGCCGTCGAAGCCCTGCCATTCGACTCGTTCGGCACGAACCGTGAGCGCCGCCGCGTCGCCCGGCGGCGGAACGAAGCGGTCGCCCCAGGGCTCGCCGGCCGTGAGCTCGCAGTTGGTGAGGCAGCGCGCCGTTCCGCCGCGGGTGATCCAGAGTCCGGCGACGCCGCCGTTTCGCGCTCCGACGAAGAACACGCTGCCGTCGGCCTGCGGCACGAGCATCCCGGCGCTGGCGAGACCGCTCGCGATCACGCGCTCGCTCCCGTCGGGCTCGAGGACCCGGAGCTCGGCCGCGAGATCACGCTGCGCGACGTAGAACAGCTCGCCACGAGCGCCCTGCGCCGGCGGAGCGCCCGCCTCTTCGGCGAGGACCCGGCGCGCGCCGTCAGCGGCGATCAAGACCAACCGGCGCTGCGCGTCGATCACCGCGACCCCCGCGCTCGATCGAGCGTGAGCGAGCGCGCGCTGCTCGAGCAGCCGCGAAGCACCCGCAGCCCGCAGCGTCAGTTCGAGGCGCGGTGGAGCGTCGTTTCCACCCGGGAGCTCGGACTCTGCCGTCGCGACCTCGATCTCGGCATTTTCGATCAGCGACGGGGAGCTCGGCTCGGAGGCGCACGCGGAGACGAGCACCGTCAAAAGCGCGCAGGCTGTTCCAACGATTCTGAGCACACCATCACCTCGCCCGTTCAGCGCGTGATCCACTCATCGCATCTCGACCTGCGACTTGGAAGCCGCTTGGCCCGCTAACGGCTCATGCTCGAGCAGGCTGAGCGCGCCGGAATCTGTTGTGAGCGCGACTGTCCCGCTATTGACCGCGTGCCGGGCATCGAATCAGCGCTGTCGCTTCGCGCCGCGGCCGGGCCGGCGAGAAAACTTCGATTTTGGCGGGCTTAGGAGCTGGAGTGGCTTCACGGGCGAAGCTTCTGTAGCGTGAGCGTTCGTGCAAGGTCCGCCTCAATACCCGCCCGGCGGTGCTCCCCACGTTCCACCTCCGCCTGGTGTTCCGCCCGCTCCGGGGATTCCGCCTGCGCCCGGGGGTTTCGCGCCGCCGCCCGCAGGCAGCTACGGCTACCCGCCGCCGCCGGTCACGCCGCAACCGTCGGGCGAGGCGATCGCGGCGCTGGTGTGCGGGATCATGGCGCTCTGGTGCTTTCCGATCGGCTTCGTCGCGATATGGCTCGGGGCGCGGGCGCGCCGCGCCGTACGCGAGAACCCCGGGCGTGTCGGCGGCGACGGGATGGCGCTGGCAGGAATGATCGCGGGCGGCGTGATCGGGGGGCTGTGGCTGCTGTTCTGGATCGGCTACGTGATCTTCATCGTGTTCATCGTCGGCACCGCGGTCGTGACTTCGCCTTGACCGGCGCGCTACGACTCGAACACGAAGCCGTCACCAACCAGCTTGACCTTGAGCAACGAGCCCTCGGGATAACCGCCGGCGAGCAGCGCTTCCGCCAGCGGATCCTGGAGCTGCCGCACCATCGCGCGCCGCAGCGGCCGCGCGCCGAGCGCCGGATCGTAGCCGATCTCGACCAGCCGATCTTTCGCGGCCGGCTCGAGCTCGAGCTTCAGGCGTCGATCGCCGAGCAGCGCTTCGAGCCGCTTCAGCTGGATATCGACGATCGCCCGCAGATGGTCGCGGCTCAGCGTGCGGAAAACCACGACGTCGTCGACGCGATTGAGAAACTCCGGCCGAAAGAACTGGCGCAGCTGGTCGAGCAAAACGTCGCGCAGCGCGTCGCGGCCGTCCTCGGTCTCGAACAACTTCGGGTCGGTTTGCAGGATCCGCTCCGAGCCGATGTTGCTGGTCATGATCACGACGGTGTTCGAAAAATCGGCGCTGCGGCCGCGACCGTCGGTCAAGCGTCCGTCGTCCAGCACCTGCAGCAGCAGATTGAACACGTCCTGATGGGCTTTTTCGACTTCGTCGAACAACAGCACCGAGTAGGGGCGGCGGCGTACGGCTTCGGTCAAAAAACCGCCGTGCTCGCTGTCGGCGTAGCCGGGCGGCGCGCCGATCAAGCGCTGCGCCATGTGGCGCTCCATGAACTCGCTCATATCGAGCCGGGTCAGCGCGAGCTCGTCGTCGAACAGGAACTCGGCGAGCGCCTTGGCGAGCTCGGTCTTGCCGACGCCGCTCGGGCCCAAAAATAGAAACGAGCCGATCGGTTTTCCCGGGTCGCGCAGCCCGACCCGTCCGCGGCGAACCGCGCGCGCGATCGCCTTGACCGCGTCGTCCTGTCCGACCACGCGCCGCGCCAGCCGCTCCTCCATCTTGAGCAGCTTGTCGGCCTCGCCTTCGAGCATTTTCTGCACCGGAATACCGGTCCAAATCGCCAGTGTGCGCGCGACGTCCTCGTCGGTGAGCACGCGGTTGCCGGAGTCCCCGCCGGCGCGCCGCGCGGCTTCGTCGGCCCGGCCCAGACGCGCCTCGAGGTCGGGAATCGTCACGTGTTCGAGCTCGCCGATCCGCGCCGAGTCCTTGGCCGCGCGCGCCGCATCGAGCGCCGTTCGCGCCTGATCGAGCTCGCTCTTCAGCGCGCGCGCGGCGGCTACTGCGCCGCGCCGCGACTCGAGATCGGCGCGCAAGCGCTGCACCTTGGGCTCGAGCTCGCTGGCTTCGGCGGTGAGCCGCGCCCGAGTGGCGTCGCTCGCCGTATCGTGGACGTCCGCCAGCGCCGTGAGCTGGGCCTTGACCGATTCGAGCCGGCGGATCGCGCCGTCGACCTCGGCCGGCATGCCGTCGGTTTCCACACGCTTGGCGGCCGCCGCCTCGTCCAGCAGGTCGAGCGCGCTGTCGGGCAAGAAGCGATCCTGCGCGTAGCGTTTGGCCAGGCGCACCGCCGCGACGACGGCGCTCTCGCTGATCTGCACCTTGTGATGCACCTCGAAGCGCCCGGCGCTGCCGCGCACGACGTCGAACGCTTGCTCGATGCTCGGCTCCTCGATGGGCAGCTGGGTGAACAGGCGCAAAACCGTGGGATCGCGATCCTGGATCTTGCGCACGCCCTCGGCGGTGGTCGTGCCGAGCAAGCGGATCGCGCCGCGTTCGAGCGCGGGCCGCAGGAGCTCGCCGACCGCGGTGCCGGCCGGGCCCTGGCCGAACAGCTGATCGATCGAGCGCGCCACCAGCACGGTCTCTCCGCTGCGCTCCGCGGCCGTCTGCAGCACTTTGCGCACGCGCTCTTCGATCTCGCCGCGCAGCCGCGCCCCGGCCACGAGCGCGCCGGTATCGAGCTCGACCAGGCGCACGCCGGCCAGGCTCGTCGGCACGTCGCCGCCGGCGACGCGCAGCGCCACCTGACCGATCACGGCGCTCTTGCCGACGCCCGGTTCCCCGACCAGAAGCGGATGGCTCTTTTGACGGCGCTCCAGAATCGTGAGCAGCCGCCGCACCTCCGCGTCGCGGCCGATCACCGGGTCGATGCGTCCCTGGCGCGCGTCGTCCACCAGGTCGCGCGTGTATTGCTCGATCGGCGCGGTCGAGGCACCGGAGCGAGCGGCGGGACGTGGCACCTCGCGCAGCGCGGAGACGTGGGCGCGCAGCGAGCCGGGAGCGACCCCGAAGGCGCCGAGCAGCTCGCCCGCCGGTCCGCGGATCTCCTGCGAAAGCGCGTTGAGCAAGTGCTCGAGCTGAACCGTGCGCGCGCGTTCGCGCTCCGCCTCGCGTTCGGCGCGCTCCAGCAGATCGAGCATCGCGGGCGCGAGGTACGCCGGTTCGTTGCTCTTCGGCAGCGCAGCGAGCGAGCGCTGCGCGGCGGCCGCGAGCTCGACGACGTTCGCCGACGCGCGCCGGAACAGCTCGAGCACGCCGGGATCGCGCTCGAGCCCGCGCGCCAGCAAGTGCAGCGGCTGGACCTCGGCGTGCTTGCGCTCGTCGGCGAGGGCCTGGGCGCCCGCCACCAGCGCCTTCGCGTCCGGCGCGAAACGCTCGAGGCCGAGGGTGGTCGTGGTGTCCGCCTTCGGAGACATCGCCGTGAAGATCTAGCAGCGCCGCCGCCCCGCGAACACTCGTGACGATTTGCCTAGCGCGGCCTAGGCTTCGCTTAGTGCCGACCCTCGCCGATCTCCCGCCCGCCCTCCTTTTGGGGTTCGCGGTCGCGTTCGGCTTGCTGTTCGGCAGCTTCTTGAACGTCGTGATCTACCGCCTGCCGCGCGACGAAAGCGTGGTTTCGCCCGGTTCGCGCTGTCCAGCCTGCGGCACTCCAATTCGCGCCTACGACAACGTTCCCGTGCTGAGCTGGCTTTTGCTGCGCGGGCGCTCGCGCTGCTGCAAGGCTCGGATCTCGCCCCGCTATCCGCTGGTCGAGCTTTTGGGCGGGCTGTTCGCGTGGGCGCTGGTCGAGACCGTGATCGCGGACCTTTCGCCGGATACGCCGTGGTGGCGGGTGGTCCTGATCTTCGCCGTCCACCTCGCGCTCGGGCTGGGTTTGATCGCCGCCGCCTTCATCGATCTCGAGCACATGTATTTGCCCGACGAGATCACGCTCGGCGGTACGGTGCTCGGTCTGGTCACGGTGCCGTTGCGCGAGGGCGCGACCTGGCTCGGTGCGCTGGGCGGCGCAGCGTTCGGCTTCGTGCTGATCTGGCTGCCGTTCGACTTCTTGTACCGAAACCTGCGCGGTCATCCTGGCATGGGCCTCGGCGACGCGAAGCTGGTGATGCTGGCGGGCGCGTGGTTCGGCTGGCCCGGCGCGCTGTTCGCGTTGCTCGCGGGCGCGGTGCAGGGCACGGTCGCGGCGCTGGTGCTGTTTTTGACCCAGGGTCGGATCGAGGAGCCGGAAGCGGTGAAGCGCGAGCGCGCGGAGCTGATGCGCGAGCTCGAGCAGCTGGAGGGCGATGCGCGACGCGAGCTCGAAGCCGAGCTCGCGAAGGATCCGATTGCCGGCGAGCCGGAGCCGGGACTGGCGAAGGCGCGCCTGGCGTTCGGCCCGTTCCTGGCGCTCTCGACCCTGGAGTTTTTGTTGTTCGGCAGGGTGCTGATGCGCGACTACCTTCAATTCATCGTACCGGGCTTCTGAGGTGGTGCGCGTACCCGCTGCCGGCTTGTTGCTGCTCGGGCTCGCCTTCTGCGGCTCGACGCTGAAGACGGCTCCGCTCGGCCCGCACGCCGAATACGCGCAGCAGCACGAGGTCGACTACCCGCCGCCACCGGCCAAGGTCGAGCTCGTGCCGCCGGCTCCCGGCGAGCAATGCGTCTGGGTCGACGGCAACTGGGAGTGGCGAGGGCGCCAGTGGGATTGGCAGAGCGGCAAGTGGGTCGTGCCCCCGCCGGGCTGTCACTACGCCGCCGCGCGTCTTTCGTGGATCGACAGTGCTCGCGGCGGCACGCTCTACTTCACGCCGCCGAACTGGTACCCGGACGAAAAGGTCGAGCAGAGCAAGGCCAAGACCGCTTGCAAGCCCGTGCCGTGTTCGGCGAGCGGCGCGAGCGAGGGTCAAGGCGCCGTCGACGGGGGTTAGCAGCGAGTTACGGATTCAACGCGCGCGCGATGGCTTCCGCGCGTTCTAGCGCGCCAGTTTCCTCCGCGCTCAAGGTGATTCTCACCACCCCGTCTTTGATTTCACCGATTATGATCGGCGCGATCTCGACCTTGCCGTCGAGCAGGATCGCCAGTCGCTCGTGGAGGTGCTCGCGCGTGACTTGCGCGAGACGAGCCGCCGCGCCCGGACTCAGCGTGATCGCGATGAAGGCAGAGGTCTCGTCCTCGCCGGCCTTCGCTTCGGTGATGTCGGGGGTCGTGATCACCGGTTCGCCCGTTAGCAGGTAGCTGCGTGCGCCTGCGCCCGTCGACGGGGCAAAGTCGTTCGGATCGGCGTCGACTGGGCCGAACGCGAGCCGCGTGGGCGGCGGAAGCTTCAGGGCTCGCATCCAGGGACGGATGCGGCCGAGCGCGGCGTCGGCGCTCTCGCCGGCTTGGGGTGTGATCCGCAAGTAGCGCGCCGAGCGCCGTTCGACTCCCCGGCCCACGGTCTCGGACGCGAAGGCGACGCCCTCCGGCAGCTTACCTCCCGTCGGGAAGGGATCGACGCTGTCGTCGACGCGAGTGATTTCGAGCTTGACCGTCGGCGCATTGGACGCGCTGCGGAGTGGCGCGACGATCGTGAGGCCGAGCGCGGCGATCGCGACGCCGGCGAGGAGCGGTAGCTGCAATCCCTCGCGCTGCGCAGGTTCGCGTCGAGCGCCCGCGCTCGCTTCGGATGGCGCGGATGAAGCTGCCTTCACCGACCCGAGCAAGTGGCGCTCGAGCAGCTCGCGCGCGCGCTCACGCGCCTCGGCCGGCACCCAGATTTCCACTGCCACGTAGGGCGCAAAGAAACGAAAGAGATTCTGCTGGCCCTCGTGAAGGATCGCGGCTTTGATCCCGTGCTCGACGAAAAGCGCGCGCAAGTGGGGCAAGAGGTACGGCCGGCGCTCTTCCCAGATCGGCACGAGATCCGCGTGACGGCGTTGGTCCTTCAGCGCGCGCGACAAGTCCCAGACCACTACTGCCAGCAAGACCATGAAAGTCAGCGCCGAGAACGCCTGCATCGGTAGCGGCTTCGGCAACCGTTCGAGCGCCGCGTTGCAGAGCAGGAGCGCGGCCAGAAATAATAGCGTTGGCAACAGTGCTCGCCGCGAAGCGTGCGTGACGTCTTCCGGCTCGACGGGCGGTGCGCCGGCAGCCGCCAGGACGCTCGCGACGCCGCGCGGTCGCTGAAACAGCCACGCGAGGACGAGGGCCGACGCGAGCGTCGCCGCGGACATCACCAAAAATCGTATGGGGAAGGCCGTCAAACGAGCGACAGACGGTGCAGCTTCCGGAAAGAAATTGGCAAAAGCAGCCGGAAAACCCAACACGCTGATACCGATCGAAAAGGGCTGCACCGAACTGGCTGGCACCGGGACCAACGCGCGCTGCCGCGAAGCGAGAAGCGGGGTGGACAGGGCCAGCCCGGTTGCGGCGGCAGCCAGGAGCAAGCTTGCCGTCGCGATCGCGATTCCGCGCGCGTCCAAGCTCCGCCCCAAAGGGTCGGTCGTGTGGAGCAACGAACTCAGGAGCGTGTCTCCGGTTTCGAACAGCGTGATCAGCACGAAACCGTTGGCCAGACCTTGACTGCTGATCCAGCGCGCGGCGAGCAGCGTCACGCAGGCTCCGGCGCAAACGCTGCCCGTGAACAACCACCGTCCCGAGGGGTCGATGGGCAAATCCGGGATCTGGAGCTCGAGACTGGCGAGATACATGGACATGCCGAAGGCCTGCGTGGCCGCCAGCACGACGGTGAGCACGTTCGCCGCGCGCTGGAGCTTCAGGCGTGCCGCGGGGCCACCGTGGCGCAGCGGCCTGAGCCGCGGGATCAACAGAGCCACGAGCTCGACCGTGAGGTAAGCGCTCAGCGCAGGAGCAATTCCGAGCGCCAGGATGCCGAGCACCCTGCTGTCGAGCGTGGCCTGCAGTTCTGGATTCACGCCCGCGGCGGGGATCCGAGCCGCCGCCAGGAGCCCCACGGGCACGCCTAGCGTGATCGCGATCCTGAGCCCGAGCGAGTGCGGGCGGTTGGCGTCTCCCTGCATCCTTTTCCGCGCATATCACACGAGCAGGCAATGGCACGTCGATTGCTGTGCTGCGAGACGTCCGGCCCGCTGCCGGAGGGAGCTCGCGATGAACCTTCGGATTTTTCTGGGCGTTTCCGCCTTCGTTTTCGCAGTCACTGGGTGCGGGGGTGGCGACGGACAGGGCGCAGGTGGCAGCGGCGGTGTGCCAGGTGGCACAGGTGGACAGACGTACGAAGAGCCCGGCTCTCCCGTGACGCCAGGCGAGCCGGAGGCTGCGAAGCAGGAGCGGGCGGCGCTCAGTGCCGCGCTCTCCGAGGCGCAAGGTTTGACGGCGGAGGGATTGCTCGAAAAGTACACCGTGCCGTTCAAGGCGGCGCCGAGTTACGAGCTCTCGGCCGTTGCCGGGCTTTCGCTGATTCAGGACTCGAGCCTCAAGTTGACCGACGCCGAGCTCTCGGCGCTCGGGCAGCGCGGATTCGTCGTCAGCGATCGCTGGAGATCCCCGAGCTTCGTTCACGGCTATGCCACGATCTACCTGCAGGATCTGCCGGTCTACGTATCGGCGGATTCGATGCTGTTCGCGATTCACCGCTCGTACGACAAGATCCTGGCCGCGGTCGAAGCGGGGATCCTGATGCCGGATCTGGCCGCGCTGCTCGAAGGCATGCGCGGGCGGCTTGCCGGTGGTGCGGCGGCGAGCTTTCCCGCGAACGTACGGGCCGACGCCGACCTCTACCTCGCAGTCGCTGCTGGTTTGTTGTCGGGGATCGAGGTCGCTCCGGTGGCAGGGGCGAACGCTGCGTCCGTCCACGAGCTGTTCCAGAAGGCCAACCAGGCCTCCGGCTGGCAAAAGATCGAGCTCTTCGGCGTGGCGAGGGACGAGGATTTTTCCCAGTACAAGCCGCGCGGCCACTATGACGACTCCGCCGAGCTCAGGCGCTACTTCCGATCGATGATGTGGCTCGGGCGCACGGACTTTCGCCTGCTCGAGACGCAGGAGGATGGCTCGCAGGTGTTCCGGCGCCGGCAGCTCGAGGCGGCCTTCGCGCTGCACGCGCTGATCGACGCGGCGCTGCGCCCGCACTTCGATCGCATCGATCGCACCGTGACCGCGTTCGTCGGAGAGCACGACTACATGCGCCTCGATCAGCTAGGGGCGCTCTTGGCGGACCTCGGGATCGAGTCGCCCGCCGGTCTCGCGGCGCTTCCGGACGCCACGATCGCCCAGGCCATCCTCGACGGCGGCTACGGCACCCAGCGCATCTCGAGCCACATCATGATCAACGGGCTCGGGCAAGGGACCTTGCCGCTGTCGTCGTCCTTCGCGCTGCTCGGCCAGCGCTACGTGATCGACAGTCACGTGTTCTCGAACGTCGTCTACGACCGGGCAGGCGGAGGCGGCGTGAAGCGCATGATGCCGAATCCGCTCGACGCGGGCTTTGCCGCGCTCGCGAACGACCAGGCGGCGGCGCTGCTCGCGCCGGAGCTCCACCAGTTTCCGTACGCGCCGGATCTGGCGAGCATGCGCGTGCTGGCCGACGCGCACCCGGCCGCTTTCTGGCAAGGCAATCTCTACAATCAGTGGCTGGGCGCGCTGCGCGAGCTGTCGCCGAGCGCGGAAGCCCTCGGCAATACGAGCTCGGGGCTTCCACCTATCGCGCGCTCGGAAGCGTGGGGAAGAAGGCTGCTCGGGACCCAGCTCGCTTCGTGGGCCGAGCTCCGTCACGACACGATTCTCTACGCCAAGCAGTCCTACACCGGCGGAGGCTCGTGCGATTTTCCGGATGCCTACGTCGACCCGTACCCGCACTTTTACGAGCGGGTCGGCGCCTATGCTGCCTTCGGCAAGGAGCTCGCGACGGAGCTCGCGGCTGCCCCGAGCGCGACCCCGAACCTCGCCGCATCGATCGCTTCCCACTTCGAGGTTCTCGGCGACGTCGCGCTCCGGCTGCAGCAGATGGCCGAGCACGAGCTCACGGGCGCCGCGTTCACGCCCGAGATGTTGAGCTTCATCAACCAGGCCGTGGTCGTGCAGGATCTCTGCGGCAGCTCCGCGCTTTCCGAGCCGGGCTGGTACGGTAAGCTGTTCTTCGACCAGCAGGCGAGCACCGAGTACGACCCGACGATCGCGGACGTACACACCCAGCCGACGGACGAGGTCGGCACTCCCGTGGGCAAGGTGCTGCACGTGGGCACGGGGTTCGTGCGGCTGATGGTCGTGGTTACGGAAGGCTGCAGTGGTCCGCGGGCCTACGCCGGGCTCGCGTCGTCCTACTTCGAGCACGTCACCGAGAATTTCCAGCGCCTGAGCGATCAGGAATGGAAGCCGATGGCTCCGCAGGCGGTGAGTCCGCCGTGGCTCGAGGAGATCGTCGCGCGCTAGACGGACGTCGACGAATTCCTCACTCCTCATCGACGACGGTTTCACGCGTTGCGCTCAGCGCTGACCGCTCGCAACCAATCACACCGCGAGTCGCGACGAAAAAAGGGCTTGTAGATTTGGGTTTGTAGATTTGTGCGCGCGGAAAACCCGCGAGGAAGATCGAAGGGTGGTTTCGCCGTATCCGGAATATCGCGCGTTCTCGCGCGGCACCGGAGGTCGCTTCGCATGTTCAAACTTCGAGCTTCTATCTGCACAGTGGCCGTTGTCGTCCTGTCCGTGACCGCTTGTTCCGACGACGAGGGCGAAACGTCCAAACCCGCGTCGCCGGGAGGAAGCGCCGGCGTGGGTGGAAGCGGCGGTGGCGCCGGCACTAGTGGCAGCGGCGGTAGCGCCGGATCGGGCGGCAGCGCCGGCACTAGTGGCAGCGGCGGGCGCGGCGGCAGCGGCGGCACGGGTGGCAGTGCGGGCACCGCGGCGACGGGTGGAAGCGGCGGCAGCGCGGGCGGAGCCGACGCCGGCGGTTGCACCAAGGCCTCCGACTGCGGAGCGAGCGAAGCTTGCTGCGTGTCGATGAGCATCGAGTCCGACGCGCTCGAGAGCGCCAGCGCGGAATGCACGAGCACGTGCTCGATCAGCGCCGGCTCGACCGGCTCGGGCGCCGTGATCGAAAGCGTCGCCTGTGCCGCGGCCGCCGACTGCAGAGGCGTGCGCAACGAGTTCGGTGTGGCCTACAATCGCTGTTGTTCGATTTCGGGGTTCGCCGTCGGCGTTTGCGTCAGCGAAACGCACGCGTTTTCGACGTTCGAGCCCGCTGGCGGCACCTGTCTGTAGTCGGCGAGCCGCCCCGCCACTAGCAGCAGCGGCTTGCGTCCGGCAAAGCCGGCTTTGACGCTACGAAAGTCGCTGACATTCGAGCGCCTACGTTCGAGCAGGGGAACCCTGAATCAGAGCTCGTCGGTCGAAATGACGTAGGCAGCGCCCGCAAAGTGAGCGCTTTCGTCGAGCAGATCGGCGTCGGGCCCCGTTTGGCTCCCCGATTCGTAGGGCGCACTGATCACCAGGCGCTCCGGCGTGAGGGCCACTGAAAGCCCGAAGATGTCGTTGGCTCCAAAGTTCGGTGCTTTGAGGTATTGGCGTGGTTTCCAAACGCCGCTCGCGTCTCGGTCGTAGATGTAAGCAGCGCCTGCATATGGTCGTGACGCGTCGGTGGGATCACCCACCACACCGCTGTTGTCCCACGCCGCGCCCACCACCAGTCGGTCGCCGCGCATCGCCAGGCCGCCGCCGTACAAGACCGGTTCGCGACCGCTGCCGGAAGAAAGGCACTGCTCGATGGCCCAGCCGCCGGTCTTGCCCACCACGTAAGCTGCCCCGCCTGCGCTCGCATTTTCGGGACAGCCGGAAGAATTTCCGGGGGCTCCAACGACGAAGCGGCCGTCGGAAATGGAAATGGCTCCCCCAAAGGCACCGAAAGCCGACGGTCGCTGGGGCTCTAGCCGGGCCTCGAGCTCCCATCCGTCGAGAAACCAATGATAAACATAGGCTGCACCGGCTCCTTTCAGGGACGTACCACCGGGATCACCGTTGATAGCTGCGCTCTCGTCGCTCTCACCGGGCGCGCCAACGACGAGCAGATTGCCGTCGATTTCGAGCGTGGCCCCGAGCTGGTCGCCGTCGCGGGCGCCATCCGGCCGGAGCCGGCGCGGATGCAAAGCATCGAAGCGGCCGTCGCGCAGCTCGTACACGTAAGCGGCGCCGCTGTCCGGTGCGTCGGGGTTGTCTTCTACGACGGCGCCGACGGCGAGCCTCGAGCCCGAGATCGAAACACACGAGCCAAACAGAGCAAACGTCTCGATTGTCGGTGCCTTGATGCGCTGCACCGGCTTATCGAGGTTGCTGCGTTCGTAAACATACACCGCGCCCGAGGCTGGCGCGCGGTCGTCCGGTGGCTCGTCGGTGTCCGAGCCGTTCGAGCCGCTTTCGGTCGGGACACCGATCACCACGAATTGTTCGCTCATTGCCACACGCAGGCTCCCCCAGTCGCCTTGGGGAAATCCCTTGGGAATGGCTTCGTAAGGGATCAGGCCGTCCATGGCTTTGGCGTAGGGCACGGCGATACGCACGGGAGGTCGGGCCGGCCGCGTGAGATCGAAGTAGTAGATCGCGCCGACCTTGGGCAACGTGGGCCAACCGTTGCTGTTCTCGAACGGGGCGGTGGCGAGCAGTCCCGTGGCGTCCATCGCCAGCGTGTATCCGAAATTCGCTTCGGGCTGCGGGGTCAGGGCTTTCAGGTAAGACGCGCTCCTTTCCTCCTCGACCGGTTGGCGCGCCCGCGGATCGTCGAAATCCGCCCCGACCAGCTGCGCGCAGCCCGTGATCGGGAGGAAAATGGCGAGGCCGAGCCAGCAGAGCAGGGAGCGTTCGACCATGGTCGTCTCTCAGAAGCTGCCGCGTACGGCGAGCTCCGCGTCGCGGCCTTGCGAAGATCGTGCCGTGATTGCCAGATACGCGG
>Ga0111538_10007548_pt1 | contig 14648 bp, 14 predicted proteins | sample SoiMethybrSBSTD1_FD_79669 | JGI IMG/M metagenome (GOLD analysis project Ga0111538, IMG submission 79669) | Bulk soil microbial communities from a Populus tree surrounding site in Tennessee, USA - Soil MetaG P. TD hybrid SBSTD1 (version 2)... | ecosystem: Environmental > Terrestrial > Soil >... | reverse complement strand
GGCGCGGACGGCCTCGCCGCGATCGAGATCGCCATTCCGGAGATCGGCCGCGGCGCCGCCGCCCTGCTGATCCAGGCGCAGGCGGGGAAGGACGTGGCCGAGATCAAGCAGTCGATCGGCCAGGTGCCGGCCCGTGCCAGCGCGTCCTGAAGGCCCCGTGCACCTGCGATTGAACGGACGGGACGCCGAGGCGCCCGAGGGGTCGACCCTGGCCGCGCTCCTGGTATCCCTCGGGATCGCCTCCGGCCGGATCGCCGTCGAGCGGAACGGCCGGGTCGTGCCGCGTGGCGAGTTCGGGACCGTGGTCCTCAGCGAGGGGGACGTCCTCGAGGTCGTGCAGCTGGTGGGAGGAGGTTAGGAGCGTGAAGGGAAAGTCCCTGGCGTTCGCCGGGCGGGAGCTTTCGTCCCGGCTCATCGTCGGCACCGGGAAGTACCCGAGCCTGGACGTGGCGCGCCGCGCCATCGAGGCCTCCGGGGCGTCGATGGTGACGGTGGCGGTGCGGCGCGTCGATCTCGGCAAGCGGGGCGGGGAGTCGATCCTCGACGTGCTGGCCGACCTCAAGGTACAGATCCTGCCGAACACCGCCGGGTGCTACACCGCCGACGAGGCGGTGCGCGTGGCGCGCCTGGGGCGCGAAGCGGGACTGTCCGACCTCGTCAAGGTCGAGGTGATCGGCGACGAGAAGACGCTCCTGCCGGACAACGAGGGGCTCCTGCAGGCGACGCGCACCCTCGTCAAGGAGGGGTTCGTCGTCCTCCCGTATACCAACGACGATCTGGTGGTGGCGCGGCGTCTGCGCGACGCCGGAGCGGCCGCGGTGATGCCGCTCGGGGCGCCGATCGGATCGGGTCTCGGCATCCAGAACGCGCTGAGCCTGCGCCTGCTCATCGAGGCGATCCCGGAGATCCCGGTGATCGTAGATGCCGGAGTCGGCACGGCGTCCGACGCCGCCATCGCCATGGAGCTGGGGGCGGACGGCGTGCTCATGAACACCGGCATCGCCGGCGCGAAGGATCCGGTGGCGATGGCGCGCGCGATGCGTCTGGCGGTCGAGGCCGGACGGCTCGCCTTTCAAGCGGGACGCATCGCGGCGAAAACCTACGCCACCGCCAGCAGCCCGCAGGCCGGGCGGGTCGGCGAAACGCCGTAGTCAGTCGTCGCCGTCGAAGCTGCGCGCGGCGCGCCCGCGGGCGTCGCGGGCTTCGCGCTCCTGCTCGCGCTCCCGCTCGGTGGCCCGCTTGTCCCAGTCCTTCTTGCCGCGCGCCACGGCGATCTCGACCTTCACCCGACCCTTCTTGAGATAGAGCCGCAGCGGGATGAGGGTCGTGCCGCCCGACTTCGTGCGTCCGGCGAGCTTGAGGATCTCCTCGCGGTGCATCAGGAGCTTGCGGGTGCGGAGTGGGTCGTGGTCGGCGTAGCCGCGGTGCGAGTAGGGCGGGATGTGGCAGTTGTGCAGGAACAGCTCCCCCCGCTCGATGCGCGCGAAGGCGTCCTGCAGGCTGGCCTTCCCCGAGCGCAGCGCCTTCACCTCGGTGCCGAGGAGCGCGATGCCGGCCTCGTGACGCTCGCCGATGAGGTAGTCGTGGAAGGCGCGCCGGTTCGAGGCGAGGTTCTTCTCGTCCTCGGTGTTTTTCGCGGGTTTCTGGGGAGGCATGCGGCCGATTGCGCTTGACGCGTTTCGGATCGCGAGCATAGCATGCAGTTCGCACCATCCGGACGCCCGCCCGCGTCCGTTCTCGGCCGCACACGGAGGATCGCCCGCGATGGAACCGCCCCAGACGCCGACGGAGGAGCCGGCTCCTCCGGCCGCTGCGCCCCGGCCCGGTGCCGCCAGCTGCGGCTGCGACGATGCCGACAAGCTCCCGGACGGCTCGGTCACCGTGGTCGGGGTGCGCCTGCAGGATCGCGTGCGCGTGTCGCAGTACAACGCGCGCGGGGTCTCCTTCGAACTCGGCGAGCGCGTGGTGGTCGAGAGCGAGCGCGGCTGGGAGGTCGGGGAGGTCGCGCAGGCGACCACCCGTTCGCGGCGCGGCTGCTCCATCTCCTGCATGAAATCGGTCCTGCGGCGCGCCGGCGACGAAGACCTGCAGGAGTCGGCCGCCCAGCACGAGCGGGAGAGTTCGGCGCTCGCCTTCTGCCGCGAGCGCGTCAAGGAGCGGAGCCTCGGCATGCGCCTGGTGCGCGTCGAACAGGTCCCGGAGACCAAGAAGCTCGTCTTCCTGTTCACCGCCGAAGGGCGCGTCGATTTCCGGGAGCTGGTGCGCGACCTCGCCGCCCACTTCCGCACGCGGATCGAGATGAAACAGGTCGGGGTGCGCGACGAGGCGGGGGCGATGGGCGGCTACGGACCGTGCGGCCGCACCCTCTGCTGCTCCACCTTCCTCAAGGGGTTCGCGCCGATCTCCATCAAGATGGCCAAGGCGCAGAAGCTCAGCCTCAATCCCTCGAAGCTGTCGGGGATGTGCGGGCGCCTGAAGTGCTGTCTGCGCTATGAGTACGAGCCGCCGCGGGGGGAGACCGTCGCCCCCGAGGACGAGGCGCTCCCGGCCTAGGCTCCTAGGGCCGTTTCCGGCGCACCAGGTGATCGTAGAGGGCGCGGCGCGGGACGCCGCGCTGCCGGGCCACCCGCTTCAGCGCCGTCCCCCGATCGATCCCCGCTTCGACCAGGCGGGCCACCTCGTCGGCGGCGGCGTCGAGCTGGTCCGCGCCGGCGGCCCCGTCTTCCTCCGCCCCCGCTCCGGCTGCGGTCCCGGCCCCGGGCGCGACGATCAGCGTGAACTCGCCCCGGATGGTGCGCGCGGCGAGGCGCTCGCGAATCTCCTGAAGGCTGCCGGCGATCACCTCCTCGTGGATCTTCGTCAGCTCCCGGCCGGCGAGCGCGCGCCGCTCCCCCAGGACCGCAGCGGCGTCTTCCAGCATCGCGAGGATCCGGTGGGGCGATTCGTAGAAGACCAGCGGCCGCGGCTCCGAGGCGAGCCCCGCGAGGGCCCGCTGTCTCTCGCCGTGGCGCTGCGGCAGGAAGCCGATGAAGGTGAAGGGGCCTTCGAGGCCGCTCACCGACCACAGCGCCGCGACCGCCGAGGGGCCGGGGACCGGCGACACGGCGAGTCCCGCGGCGCGCGCCGCGCGCACCACCGCCGCGCCGGGGTCCGACACCCCGGGCGTGCCGGAATCGGTGACGAGCGCCACGTCGCTCCCGCCCGCGAGCACCTGCAGGATCCGCTCGGAGCGCGAGTGCTCGTTGAAGCGGTGGCAGGAGACGACCGGAACCTGGATGCCGTGCCGATCGAGGAGGACGCGGGTCACCCGGGTGTCCTCGCACGCCACGAGGGCGCAGCCGCGCAGGGTGGCGACCGCGCGCGGCGACAGGTCGTCGAGGTTCCCGATCGGCGTGCCGACCACCCGCAGCACCCCCTCGGGGCGCGCCGCCGGCGGCGGAGGAGCGCCGGCGGACTCCCGCCGGCTCACGATCCCCAGTCGCGCGGGTAGCGGAAATCGATGTTGACGGCGCGGCGCGTCAGCTTGGCGATGATCGGCGGCCGGCGCTTGAACTGCGAGCGGGTCATGCGCCGGTGCAGGCCCCGCACCATCCGCTCCGGGAAGCCGGCGGCGACGACGTCCCCGGGCCGGTCGCGGCGCTCCACCAGGCGCAGCAGGACCCGGTCGATGTCGCGGTAGCGGTAGCCGAGGTCCGATTCGTCCGACTGGCCGGCCCACAGGTCGGCCGAGGCGGTCTTCCAGATGATCGCGTCGGGGAGCCCGAGCGCCGCGGCCACCTGCCGCACCTGCGTCTTGTACAGGTCGCCGAGCGGGTTGACCCCCGATGCCAGGTCGCCGTGCAGCGTGCCGTAGCCGATCAGGATCTCCGTCTTGTTGCTGGTGCCGATCACCATGCGCCGATCGCGCAGCGACAGGTCGTACAGGATGGCCATCCGCTCGCGCGCCATCTTGTTGCCGCGCCGCAGCCGCGTCGCCTGCGGCGTCTTCCGGAAGTACGCGTCGATCATCGGCGTGATCGGGATCGTCTCGACCGGGGTCCCGAGCCGCCGCGCCACCACCTTCGCGTCGGCCGCGCTCTTCGGGTCGGAGGACCGGTACGGCATGAGGACGCTCAGGACGTTCTTCGCTCCGAGCGCCCGCACCGCCAGCGCCGCGCTCACCGCCGAATCGATCCCCCCCGACAGGCCCAGGAGGACCTTCCGGAACCCCGTCCGCCGCACCTCGTCCCGGATCACGTCGACGAGGATCGCGATGGTCCCTTCGGCGTCGATCCGGAGCTCCTCCGGGATCTCGCTCTCGAGGGGGGCGGCCTGCCGGGACATGCGCGAAAGCCTACTCCAACTGTCCCGGCCTCGATGGGCCGGCCCCCGGTTGCAGGGCACTCCGGTTATACTTCGGCCTCACTCGAAGCGATTCGGAGGGGCAGTGCACATCCAGGCAACCCAGTTGCGTTCCGGCAACGCCGTCATCCACGAGGGGAATCTCTGCCGCGTCGTGAGCGTCTATCACCTCACGCCGGGCAACTGGCGGGGGATGGTGCAGGCGAAGCTCCGGAACCTCAAGACCGGCAACAGCTTCGAGCACCGCTTCCGCTCGGAGGATCGGGTGGAGAAGGCGGACCTCGAGGAGCACGAGATGGAGTTCCTGTACGCCTCCGGCGACGAGTTCCACTTCATGAACACCGAGACCTTCGACCAGGTGGCGATCCAGCGCGAGGATCTCGGCACGGCGGTGAACTACATCACTCCCAACACCAAGGTCATGGTCGAGTTCTACGAGCACCGGCCGGTCGGCGTGGACCTCCCGACCACGGTCGACCTTCTGGTCGTCGAGACCCCTCCGGGAATGAAAGGGGCGACGGCGAGCAACAGCGGCAAGCCGGCGACGCTCGAGACCGGGCTGCAGGTCCAGGTGCCGCAGTTCATCCAGACCGGCGAGAAGGTGCGGGTCGACACCGCCGAGGGGAAATACCTCGAGCGGGCGAAGTAGCCCCCCCTCCATGTCGTCCGCCGTCCCGGCCTTCGCCCGCCTCGCCGCGCCGGGCCGGAGCCCCTTCTACGCCGTCGTCGAGAACGATCGCTACCGCGAGGCCGACGGCGACCCGTTCGCCGGCCTCGTCGCGCGCGGCCCGTCGCGGCCGCTCGAGGAGGCGGCCTTCGCGGTCCCGGTCGTGCCGCAGAAGATCGTCTGCGTCGGCCGCAACTACCGGGCGCACGCGGCCGAGCTGGGGCACGAGGTCCCCAAGGAGCCGCTGCTGTTCTTCAAGCCGCCGTCGTCGCTGCTGCCGCACCTCGGGACGATCCGGCTGCCCCGGGACAGCGCGCGCGTCGATCACGAGGGGGAGCTGGGGGTCGTCGTCGGGACGAGGCTGCGCCACGTCGACGCGGCGCGGGCGCGCGCGGGGGTGCTCGGGTTCACGTGCCTCAACGACGTGACGGCGCGCGATCTGCAGAAAAGGGACGTGCAGTTCACCCGCGCCAAGGGGTTCGACACCTTCTGCCCGCTCGGCCCGGTCGTGGTGCCGGGCCTCGACCCGCAGGAACTGACGGTCGAGACGTTCGTGAACGGGACGATGCGGCAGTCGGCGCCGGCCCGGCAGATGATCTTCGACGTCGGGACCCTGCTCGCCTACATCTCCCGCGTCATGACCCTCGAGCCGGGGGACGTCGTGGCGACCGGGACGCCGGAGGGAGTCGGCCCGCTCGCCGCGGGGGACGAGGTCAGCGTCTCCATCGCCGGCATCGGGCGCCTGGTCAACCGGGTCGAAGCCGACCGCGGCTGAGCCCGGAGGCTCTTCTTCGCCGCGCGCAGCATCTCCGCGGCGTGCCGGAACGCCGGGACGATCCGCACCGCCGCCTCGTAGTGCTCCACCGCCTCCGCGAAGCGGCGCCGGCGCGTCGCGACGTGCCCCAGCCGCATGCGGGCCCAGAGGCTTCGCGGCGTCTCCCGCAGCAGCGCCGCGTACTCCTCGCGCGCCGAGAGCAGCCGGCCGCGCCGCGCGTGAGCCTCGCCGGCGGCGAGCCGCAGCGTTGCGCAGTCCCCGACGAGCGCGCGCTGCCGCGCGAAATCCTCCGGGCCGTACGCCGCCGCGCGGCCGACCCGGCGGAGCGTGGCCTGCAGGGTGCGCACGGCGCGCCGCGTCCACGGGTCGCGGCGGACGAAGAACGCCTCCTCGCGGCTGGTGACCCAGAAGTCGTCGGTGAGGCCGAGGCGCCGCTTCGCCTCCTCGTGCAGCCCGGTGCCCGGGTAGACGGTGAGGGGGGAGACCAGCCCGTCGTGCGGCCGGATCTCCTCGATGAGACGCACCGTCGAGGCGAGATCCTCGTCGGTCTCCCCGTCGATGCCGGTGATGAGGTAGATCGACAGCCCGAGCCCGACCTTGCGGGTCAGGGCCGCGGCGCGGCGGATCTCGTCCACCCCGATCCCCTTGTTCAGCCGCTGCAGCATCCGCGGCGAGCCGGATTCGACACCGTACTGGATGTGCGTGCAGCCGGCGCGGCGCATGGCGACGAGGCGCTCCTCGTCCACGATGTTGACGCGCGACTGGCAGTCCCACAGGAGATCGATCCCCGCCGCCTCGAGACCGCGGCAGAAATCGAGCACCCGCTGCCGGTGCGCCGTGAAGGTGTCGTCGCGGATGGAGAGGTAGACGACGCCGTGCTGCTCGCGCAGCAGCCGGACCTCCTCGATCATGTGGGCGGCGGAGCGGAACCGGAGCCCGCGCCCCCAGAACTCCGGCGAGGAGCAGAAGGTGCAGGCGGCGGGGCAGCCGCGCGAGGTGATGACGAACTCGAACTGCGACTCCGCCTCGACACCGACCAGGTGCGGGTCGGCGGCCGGGTGGGGCAGTTGATCCAGATTCTGGATGACCGGCCGATCGAGGCTGTCGCGGCAGCCGTCCGGGGCGCGCCAGGAGAGGCCGGCGATCGCCTGCGGGCCGCCGAGGGAGCCGGCGCCGGTGAGGTCGTCTCCCCGCGCCGGCGCCGCGCCGAGATCCGGCCGAACGAGCGCGCCGGCCGCCGCGGCGCGGGCGATCGCCAGCATCGTCTCCTCCCCCTCGCCGCGCACCACGAGATCCACTTGAGGATAGCGCTCGAGGAGATGGTGCGGCATGTGGGTGGCGTGCGGGCCGCCGGCGAGGACGAGGCAGCGCGGATTGGCGGCGCGCGCCAGGGCGGCCACCCGCATCGCCTCGTGCCGGTTGAAGGTGAAGGCGGACACGCCGACGACGTCGGGGCGCTCGGCGGCGAAGTACCGCTGCACCCTGGGCCACGACCAGGCGCTCAGGTTGACGAGCGTGGCGTCGAACCCCTCACGGCGCAGGCACGCCGTGATCGTGCCGAGCCCGAGCGGCGTGAAGCGGGAGTAGAACTCCATCCGCCCGAGGTCGTGGCACTTGTAGGCGAGATGGATCTTCACGATCCCCCCGGGCCGCGCGCCGCCTCGCTCGCGGCGAGCAGGCGGCCGATCTCGCGCTGCAGGACCGGCAGTCGCTCGTCGCGCAAGAGCGGGTAGAAGGTGCGCGCGCGCCGCAGCGCACGGCGATCGAGATCGCAGACCACGAGGTCCTCGCCGAGCATCCGGCCCTCCGCCAGCACCTCGCCGAGGGGATCGACGGCCGCCGACGCCCCGGAGAAGGAGATGCCGTCCTCGCAGCCGGCCCGGTTGGTCAGGAGCACGTACACCGTCTGCAGCTGCGCCGTCACGCGGATGAGGTCGCGCCAGGTCTCGTGGTTGCGCTGCCCGCCCGCGCCCTGGCCCGCCTGCACCGGGCTGTTGGCGAGGACGAGGAGGTAGTCGGCGCCGTCCTGCGCCAGGAGCAGCGCGCTGGCCGGGTGCCACAGGTCCTCGCAGACGAGCATCCCGATGCGGCCGAGCCGGCTGCGGAACGCCGTGAAGGCGTCCCCCGCGGCGAAGTAGCGGCCCTCCTCGAACATCCCGTAGGTCGGCAGGTACACCTTGCGGTGCACGTGGCGCACCTTCCCCCCTTCGAGGAAGACGGCGCTGTTGTAGTAGCGGTGCCCTTCCGACTCCTCCACCATGCCGAACGCGATGGAGATGCGCCGGCTCAGGGCGTAGAGCGGCCGCAGCGGCCCGCCGGGATCGATCGGCATCGCCACCTCCGGCACCAGGTCCTGCAGGCGGTAGCCGGTCAGGCTGAGCTCCGGGAAGACCACCAGATCGGCCCCCGCCTTCACGGCGCGGCGCGCGGTCTGGAGGTGCAGCCGGAGGCTTCCCGCCGGATCGCCGAGGGGCGGGGCGATTTGTGCCAAAGCGATGCGCATGGAGTCGCGGATTGTAGCACGCCGGCCCGCGGCGCATCAACGCAAGTGATTGTGTTTCTTTACTTTGGAGCGATCGTTTGCTAGCATCGCGCGGCCCGGAGAGGCCCCCGGGGAGTCGTTTTTCCGGGGCGCCGCGGGTGGGGACGGCGATGATCAGAAGGCCCGCTGTGGCCGGGATGTTCTATCCGGCCGCGGAGGAGTCGCTCCGCAGCGAGCTTCAGGCGCTCACCCGCGGCGGGAGCCCGGCGGACTCCGCCCCCCTCGCTCTCCTCGTTCCGCACGCCGGCTACGTCTACTCCGGGCGGATCGCGGCGCGGACGTTCCTGTCGGGAAGGCTGGCCGATCGCATCGTCGTTCTGGGACCGAACCACACGGGGGAAGGGGAGGCGATCGCCGTGCAGGCGGAAGGGGCCTGGCGCACGCCGCTCGGGGACGCGCCGATCGACGCGCCGCTCGCCGCCGCGATCCTCGCGCGCGTGCCGCGGGCGCGGGTGGACGATCGCGCCCACCGGCGCGAGCACGCGATCGAGGTGCAGGTGCCGCTGCTGCAGCACCTCCGGGCCGGATTCCGCTTCGTGCCGATCTGCGTCGGCACGCACGACCTCACGGCGCTGCTCGATCTCGGGCGCGGGCTGGCGGGGGCGATCGCCGACGCGCGGGAACGGGTCCTCCTCGTCCTGAGCAGCGACATGACCCACTACGAGCCGGCCGAGGCGGCGGCGCGGCGCGACCGGCTGGCGCTCGAGCGCATCCTGGCGATCGATCCGGAGGGGCTCCTGCGCGTGGTGCGCGATGAGGCGATCACCATGTGCGGCGTCGCCCCGGCGGTGGCGGGGCTCGAGGCGGCGCGCGGACTGGGCGCGTCGCGGGCCACGCTCGTCGCCTACGGCCACTCGGGCGAGCGGACCGGCGACGACACGTCGGTCGTCGCCTACGCCGGGGTCGCCGTCCACTGATGCCGACGCCGCGCGCCGCGACCGCGGCCGTCCTCCTCGCCGCGGCGCTTTTCGCCCCGATCGCCCGCGCCGCCGCGCCGGCGCCGGCGGAGGGGACCACGCACGCGCGTCAGCCCTTCGGCACCGGTCCCGGCGGGTGCAACCTGGAGATCGCCGCCGGCCCCGGGTCGGTGCTCGACAAGGACGAGCTGATCCTCAAGGACTACGTCGACATCAAGTGCGGCGATCTGAGGTTGCAGGCGGACCTGGTGCGCTACACTCCGTCGACCCACGAGGCGCACGCGGAGGGGAACGTCGTCCTCGACCAGGCGCGCGTGCGGATCACCGCCGACAGCATTGACTACAATCTCGAATCGTCCACCGGGCAGTTCTTCAACGCGCGCGGCTACGCCGAGCCGACCATCCTGTTCGAGGCGGCGCGTGTCGAGCAGACGTCCCCCGAGCAGATGGTCCTGTACGACGCCACCTTCACCGCCTGCACCCAGCCGACGCCCTACTGGTCGTTCAAGCTGGGGCGCGGCGTCCTGGAGCTGGGGGATTACGCCTACCTCCACAACCTGTCGTTCAAGCTGGGGAAGGCGACGGTCTTCTACACGCCGTACCTCATCTGGCCGATCAAGACCGACCGGGCCTCGGGACTCCTCTTCCCGGAGTTCGGCTTCTCGGAACGGAGCGGCACGATCCTGAGCGAAGCCTGGTACTGGGTCATCGGCCGCAGCGTGGACACCACCTTCTACTTCGACTACATGTCCGAGTCCGGCTACGGCTTCGGCAACGAGTTCCGCTACAAGCCGTCGGAGACCGGCCGCGGCCAGTTCACCGGCTACTACATCCGCGACCAGGTGGCGAAGGAGGAGAACCAGCCGGGGGTCCCGACCGACCGCTGGAGCATCGACTACGCCCACCAGCAGCAGCTCGATCCGGAGTGGCGCTTCGTCACCAACATGACGTTCATCAGCGACTTCGACTACTTCCTCGACTTCGAGCGCGACATCCGGGTGAGCAGCAACTCGCAGGCGGTCAGCAAGGCGTACCTGACGCGCAACTGGGGATTCAACTCTCTCAACATGTGGGCGGAACGGCGCGAGCAGCTGGTGCAGGACCCGATCATCCCGACCGCCTACGGGCAGCCGATCATCGCCTTCGCCAACCGCACCTTCGTGCGCTGGACCGAGCCGGAGATCGAGTTCCGCACCCGCCGACGGCGCATCGGCGACTCGCCCCTGTTCTTCACGCTCGAGTCGTCGGTGGACTACTTCGACAAGGGGGACCGCGAAGCGGTGTACGGGCGGGCCGACGCCTACCCGCTGCTCTCCTCGCAGCTCTCGCCGGTTCCGTGGATCGACATCGACGCCAGCGCCGGGCTGCGCGACACGTTCTACACCAAGAGCCAGCGGCTCGATCTCGGCTGCGACAACGTCCCGGACACCGGCGACTTCGGCGAGGGGAACGGGCTCGTGGACTCCGAGCGGGACAACGCGCCGCTCGGCGTGTTCGGCGCCGAGGACGACCTCGGGTGCGACAACCTCGCCGGCACCGGCGACTTCGGCGAGGGGGACGGGCTGCGGAACCTGGAGCGCACCCTCATCGTGGACGACGCCTTCAACCGCCGCATCTACCAGGCGGGCCTCAACCTCGTCGGCCCGAAGCTGTCGCGCGTCTTCGACACGCCGGAATCGGACTTCTCCCCCCAGTTCAAGAACAGCATCGAGCCGACGCTGCGCTACGCGTACTTCTCGGAGGTGCAGGACCCCCAGAACGTGATCCTCTTCGACGACATCGATACGCTCGCCGGCAACACCAACCGGCTGACCTACGGCCTGACCACGCGGCTCTACGCCAAGCGCCAGGCCGGGGGCATGCTCTCGCTCGGCTTCCCGACGGGCCCCGCGAGCGGGGACGGGTCGTCGCAGGACTCCCTCGCCAAAGCACTCGAGCGGGTCCGGCAGCAGACGCTCGCCGAGGAGACGGCGGAGGGGGCGCCGGGCGCTCCGGGGGAGTCGAAGGAGAAGAAGCTGAGCACCGTCGAGATCGCCTCCTTCGAGATCACCCAGGACTACTCGTTCCTCGGCCCTCTCTCCGCCTCCTTCGCGCTCGACGAGCAGCGCCCGATCTCGCCGGTCATGGGGACGCTGCGCGTCAACCCGTCGATCAACACCAGCGTGGACCTGCGCACCTCGTTCGACGTGTTGTTCCGGGAGATCCGCGACGCCTCGCTCAGCGCCAATCTGCGCTCGCCGGGGCGCGGCTTCCTCGATTTCACCTGGAGCATCAGCCGCGATCTCGAGGGGAAGGCCCTGCAGGAACAGGGGCAGGCGTTCACCAACCCCTTCAATCGCAACCAGCTCGGCGTCCACGGCGAGGGGGTCTTCTTCCAGCGCAAGGTGCTCCTCGGGTTCCAGGCGAACTACGAGCTGGGGGATCTCCTGCCCGGGGAGCCGCGCTTCCGCGATCAGCGGTACCGGGCCGGCTACAACACGCAGTGCTGCGGCTTCCAGTTCGAGTACCTGAACCGCAACTTCGTCGGATCCGACCTGACCGAGGTGCGCTTCCTCGTCAACCTCAAGGGGGTCGGCAACGTCGTGGACCTGCACCAGCGCGTCGGGGCGGGGGGATTATGACCGACGGGGGCCGGCCGGCCGCGATCCGGCCGCTGGTGATCGGCGCCGGCGGCATGCTGGGGCGGGCGCTGGTGCGCCGGCTCGAGGCGGAGTTCCCCGACGCTATCGGAGCGACCCGCGCCGAGATCGACATCCTCGATCGCTTCCGGATGGAGGCGGAGATCGAGCGACTCGAGCCGACCGTGGTGATCAACAGCGCCGCCTGGACCGACGTGGACGGCTGCACGCGCGATCCCGCCCGCGCCCTCGAGGTGAACGCCGAGGGGGCGGAGCACGTGGCGCGCGCCGCCGCCGCGTCGGGGTGCCGGGTGGTGCAGATCAGCACCGACTTCGTCTTCGACGGGCGCCTGGGGCGGCCCTACGTCGAGGGGGACGTGACGGCGCCGATTCAGGCCTATGGCCTCTCCAAGCTCGAGGGGGAGCGGCGCGTCGCGGTGGCGGCGCCCGATCACCTCATCGTCCGCACCGCCTGGCTCTACGGCGAGGGGGGGGACCACTTCGTGGGGCGCATCCTCGATCGGGCGCGGCGCGGCGAGGCGCTGCGGGTGGTCGAGGATCAGCGGGGCTCGCCGACGCTCGTGGACGATCTCGCCGACGGTATCGCGTCGCTCCTCCGGACCGATCACCGCGGCGTCGTGCACCTGGTGAACGCCGGCGTGGCGTCACGCTACGAGCTGGCGCGCGCCGCGCTCGAAGCCGTCGGTTTGGGTGGCGCGAGCCGGCTCGAGGCGATCCGCACCGTCGTGCCTCCCGGGGGAACGGCCCGCCCGGCGCAGTCGGCCCTCGACACCGCGCTCTTCACGCGCCTCACCGGCGCGACGCCGCGTCCCTGGAAGGAGGCGCTCGAGGACTACCTCGGCAGCGCGCCCCGGGACGCGGAGGCATGAGCGCGGGCCACAACCCGGCGGCGCGCCGCATCGTCCACGCCGGATCGGGGCTCCTCGCCCTCCTGCTGAAGCGCCTGAGCGTGCCGCAGGCGGCCCTCGTCGCGGGGGTCGCGTGCCTGTTCAACTACTTCGTCCTGCCGCGCATCGGCGCGTCGCTGTTCCGCAGCGCCGAGCGCCGGCGCCCGCTCGAGTCCGGCATCCACCTGTATCCGTTCGCGGTGCTGCTGCTCATCCTGCTCTTCGGATGGCGCATGGAGGTGGCGGCCGCGGCCTGGGTGATCTTCGCGGCGGGGGACCCGGCGGCGTCGTTCGCCGGAGAGCGTTTCGGCCGGCTCCGCCTGCCGTGGAACCACGCCAAGTCCTGGGCCGGGAGCGCCGCCTTCCTGATCGCTGCCGGCCTCGCTGGCTGGGGGATGCTCGTGTACATGGGGCGGCCGGTGGGGGAGGCCGCCTGGCTCATGGCGCCGACCGCCTGCTTCGCGGCCTTCGTCGAGTCGCTGCCGTGGCGGCTCAACGACAACCTGTCGGTGCCCCTCCTGTCCGCCCTGTTCCTCTGCGCCCTCATCGAGGGCGACGCGATGCGGCTGCCGGTGGTGGCCGCCGCGCTCGCCCCGGCGTTCGCCGTCGGGGCCGCGGTCAACGTCGTGCTCGCGCTGGTCTTCCGCGCCGCGGGGGCGGTCGATCGATCGGGGGCGGCGGGCGGCTTCGCGGTCGGGACGCTGACGTGGGGGTTCGGCGGCTGGCGCGCCTTCGCGATCCTCGTCGCCTTCTTCGTGCTGGGGACGCTCGCCACCCGACTGGGGCGCGGCCGCAAGGAGCGGCTCGGCGTCGCGCAGGAGAAGCGCGGCGCCCGGTCGGCGCGCCATGCCATCGCCAACTGCGGCGTGGCGGTGGTGCTGGCCCTCCTGACCGCGACCGCGCCGGCTCCGGGGATCTTCGTGCTGGCGTTCGTGTGCGCCTACGCCACCGCGGCGTTCGACACGGTGTCGAGCGAGGTGGGGCAGGCGTGGGGCGGCAAGCCGGTCCTGATCACGACGCTCAAGCGGGTGCCGATCGGCACCGACGGGGCGGTCACGCTGCTCGGCACGCTCGCGGGGCTCGCGGCCGCCTCCTTCGTCGGCGGGCTGGCGATCGCCACCGGGTTGATGCCGGCCTCCCTCCTGCCGCTCGTGCTGTTCGCCGCCTTCGTCGGTTCGAGCGCCGACTCGCTGCTCGGGGCCACTCTCGAGCGCCGGGGACTCCTCGACAACGAGGCGGTCAACTTCTCCAACACGCTCATCGGCGCCCTCGCCGGCGTCGTCGGAGCGCTCCTGCCGGTCCGCCTGTGAGCCCGCGCCCCTCGTTCGCGGCGCGGGCGCGCCTGTACTTCGCCTTCACGCGCCCCTTCACGCTCCTGCCGCCGACCTTCGGTGTGGTGTCCGGGGCGCTCACCGCCTTCGGCAGCGCCCACAACCCGGACCCGGAGCGCCGCTTCACCGCGGCGGTCGTCCTGACCATCGCGCTGGGCTCGCTGTGCGCGGCGCTCCTGAACGCGGCGAGCAACGTGCTGAACCAGATCCACGACCTGGAGATCGACCGACGCAACAAGCCGGCCCGCCCGCTGCCGTCCGGCACCATCTCGCTCGAGGCGTCGCGGCGGTTCGCGCTCCTTCTGTACGTCCTGGCGATCGTGCCGACGTGGCTCGTGGTGGTCTACCCGTACACCGAATGGGGGGCGCGCCTGACCGCGCCGCTCAGGGCGCACGAGTGCTTCTTCATCTACCTCGCCGGGATGATCCTGACGCTCGTGTACTCGGACCCGAAGTGGGGACGGACCAAGCGATTCGGGCTCTGGGCCAATGTGACGATCGCCGTGCCACGCGGCTGCCTGCTGAAGGTCGCCGGCTGGTCGATGGTCG
>Ga0111538_10007547_pt1 | contig 14651 bp, 7 predicted proteins | sample SoiMethybrSBSTD1_FD_79669 | JGI IMG/M metagenome (GOLD analysis project Ga0111538, IMG submission 79669) | Bulk soil microbial communities from a Populus tree surrounding site in Tennessee, USA - Soil MetaG P. TD hybrid SBSTD1 (version 2)... | ecosystem: Environmental > Terrestrial > Soil > Tree... | reverse complement strand
AATCGTAGAACTCGTCTTAAAGCCAGAAGAGGCTTTCGATGAAGGAAAATTTAATGCACTCCTATATAGCAAACTTGGATTTAAGCAAGATGGAAGTGTCTTCGTGCGTCCCGTCAAACGATCTGTCGATGCCCGATCAAAAAACGTTGTTGTTCGTATTCAATGTGAAATTGTGAGACCTGAAGAGGCCACTCCGGAATTATCCTACGAAAAAATATTCAAAGAGGTAAGCAATAGCAAACCCGTTGTGGTCGTCGGCAGCGGTCCCGCGGGGCTTTTCGCGGCCTTGCGACTGATTGAATTGGGATTTAAGCCGATCGTATTAGAGCGGGGCAATGATGTGCAGACTCGAAGAAGGGACCTTGCAGCGATAAATAAGGATCACCTTGTTAACCCCGAGTCAAATTATTGTTTTGGCGAAGGAGGTGCTGGCACCTATTCGGACGGAAAACTGTATACGCGCTCAAAAAAAAGGGGCGACGTTAGGCGCATCCTTGAAATTCTTGTTGCACACGGAGCAATGGATGAGATTTTGTTCGATGCTCATCCCCATATCGGAACAAACAAATTACCACGGGTGGTTGCTACACTCCGGCAAAGTATTTTGGATGCTGGCGGTGAAATTCATTTTAACACGAGAGTAGATGACCTGATTTTACAAGGTGATGTGATCAAAGGTGTCGTAACGCAGGATGGCAATAGCGTTGCAGGTGAGGCCGTCATTCTTGCAACCGGTCATTCCGCCCGTGATATATTTCAGCTGTTACACCGTAAACACATTTTGCTTGAGGCAAAGCCGTTTGCGCTGGGTGTTAGGGTTGAACATCAGCAAAATTTAATCGACCAGGTGCAGTATCATTGTTTTCCCGATAGGGGAGAATACTTGCCGGCGTCATCCTATGCGCTGGTGCACCAGGCTTCTGTGAGCGGACAGGAGCGAGGTGTATTTTCTTTTTGTATGTGCCCGGGAGGATTCATCGTGCCCGCCGCAACGGCACCTGGTGAGATCGTTGTCAACGGGATGAGTCCTTCACGCAGAGATTCAAAATTTGCAAATTCGGGAATTGTCGTGTCAGTGGATCACAATGACTTTAAGGATTTTAAAGAACATGGGCCACTGTCAGGATTGTTTTTTCAGGCCGCTATTGAGCAGAAAGCCTGCCAGGTCGCCGGCGGAACACAAGCCGCGCCAGCCCAGCGTTTGGTGGATTTTGTCGAAAACAGGATATCCTCTACGTTGCTTGAAACGTCGTACCAACCTGGTTTGAGTTCCGTTGACTTGAAAGACGTTTTACCCCGAAACATCATTATTGCACTTCAGCAAGGCTTCAAAAACTTTGGAACAAAAATGAAAGGCTATCTGACTAACGATGCCCAGGTCGTGGGCGTTGAAAGCCGGACGTCATCTCCGGTAAAAATACCACGGGATGCAGTGACATTGCAGCATCCTCAGATTAGCAGATTATTTCCCTGTGGCGAAGGAGCCGGTTATGCAGGCGGAATTGTATCCGCTGCAATGGACGGAGAACGATGTGCCGAAGCCGTTTTGATGAAAGTGAAGCCGACCTGAACCTATTTGTTTATCCAGGATTGCCTTAACGCAAGTTGGGCAGGTGTGGCCTGGTCGTCAAAGCCTAGTAGATGCTTCACCTCGCGGTCAACCATCATGGTATCTGCCGAGAGTTCTGCTTCCTGCGCAGTACCACCTTCGTTTTTCCTAAGGACTGTATAAGAAAGTTTTTTTCCCAGCTGCAGACCTTGTTGCTGGCGTTCAAAAAAGGCTTTGAATTGATCATTGTAGGGAATGACTTCCCCGTTGATTTTGATGAGAATGTCTCCGTCCTTGAATCCCAGTGCCTTGCCTTGCGCATTGAGAAGATCTGCCTTTGCAATTGCAAGTTTGGGTGTTCCGCCTTCTTCGGTGATAGTCACAGCGTTGCTTTCCAAGCCCAGTGTCAGCTCGGGGCTAATGAATTTTTCGATGTATTTTACACCAACTAATCCGAATATTTCCTTCAAAGGAAGCCTTTCCGGACCGCTGACATACTTCTTTAAAAACTCTCCTATTTCTGGCTTCGTTAGGGCCGTAATCTCATCAAACAGCTTAGCGTCCTCAAAGGGTTTTGCTTTGCCGTACTTTTTAGAGAGATCGGCAACAAGATTTTGAAGACCATACTTGCCTTCGGAAAGTTGTCTGAGTTTAATATCGAGGCACATTCCGATGAGGGCCCCTTTTTGATAAACATTATAATATTGTTCCTTGTACTCTGTAAGTGTAAACTTGCTGATGTCTGTGAAAGGGACCGTATCGTAAAAGGTTTCAGCAGTGAGAATTTTTTCGCGCACCACGTCCAGGTATTGATCAGGCGTAATCAACCCATACTTTACTTGCATATTGCCAGCAAAATATTCGGTAACACCTTCATACAACCACAAATGCTGAGACATTTTCGGGTCGTTGTAATCGAAATTATCGATCTCTTCCGAGTGAATGGTCAGTGGTGTAACGATGTGGAAAAATTCATGCGCCGCGAAATCGCGGAGTTGCTGATTCATCTCTTCGATCGGCCGTTCAGGCATAAAATAAAAAGAAGAGCCGGAATGCTCCAATGCTCCATAAGAATAGACGGGTTTGTCTGTAAAATAAAATATGAAGGCATATTTGTTAACCGGCAAGTTGCCGCCAAGATATTCCTTTTGGGCCAGCAAAACTTCACGAACACTGTTGGCAATATCTTTTGCCTTTATCATTTGCGTGGGAGAATATGAGCCAATTAATACCTCTGTATTTCCAACTTTGATAATAGCGGTATCAGGCTTACTATACATCAGAGGAGAGTCAATAAGCTCACTATAATCGCCCGCTACGTAAGTGTCAACGCGTTGGTCCGAGGCAGCAGATCCTTTTTCAATCTTGATTGAAGTTACCGGTTCACCTGCTTTTTGCGGAATGAGCCCGGTAGATCCGTAAAAATCCTTCGAACGTATCACATTTAAAACAATAGGCGATTCTTTCATATTTTCGAAGTATCCGAAGTACCCCGCGCTGTTGATGAGATAGTTTTTGTTTTCTTCTATATTTGTACCTGCATGTTCAAATATTTTTGGACCGTCTATTTCTGTGTCATAAGAGTCATTAACCCAATAGGTAATTTTATGTAGGCGCGTGGCATTCTTGATTTTCCAGGCATTGTCATTTATCTTTTCAACGGGAAGGGCCTTTCCTTTTTTGTCGAGTGCATTAAAATCGGCCACATACCTCCCGTAGTCTGCAATGGCATACGTACCCGGGACAATTTTAGGTAGGTAAAACGTTATTTCGCTTGATGAAATTCGAGGGGCTAAAAGCTCAACTTTTACTTTGTCGTCTACCACGTGGGTCAAGTCAACAGTATACTGATAGTTGCTTGCTTTTTTGGATTGGCCTGATGCGGGTAATGCAAGACCAGCGATGAGAAGGAGTAAAATAGCCTGATACTTTTTCATAAACTGAAATAAAACCCTAAAAGTATGCACTTTATTTGAATTGGGATGTTTTATTAGGCTATTGGTTCAATAGCAGAAGGTTATTTACAGATTTTAAAAAACAGCAACGTTGAAAAAAACAGTAGTGGTGGGAGCAACACCTAATCAATCCCGATATGCGTATTTAGCGGCAACGATGTTAGCTGAATATAAGCATGATACCGTATTGTTAGGTATCAAGAAAGGAGAGATCGAGGGTAATAAAATTCTAAATATCCGAGAGAAGCCCACGCTAACATATATCGACACCATTACACTTTATATAGGCCCTCATCGCCAGCCCGAATGGTATGATTACTTACTTAGTCTAAAACCAAAACGCATCATTTTTAATCCCGGAACGGAAAATGAGGAGTTTGAAGATCTTGCCCGTCAACACGGAGTAGAAGTTCTTCACGCATGTACGATGGTCATGCTACGATCCCGACAATACTAGATCATTGTTTTAAAGTTTAGGCTGGTTATCTTTTTCAATGGCTATAACAGTTACGACAACAATCTTCCAGTCACCTTTTATTTTTTCCAGGACGCGAACCTGAGCTTGAGGTGGGCGGGCAGTGTTATCATGAACAATTTGCGTATAGCGAGCATAGGCAGCGTTACCCCAGACTTTTACTTCCAACCACTTCCGATCAACCGTGACCTTCGCGGGTTTAGCGGTCTGAAAATATTCAGTGAATGCAGCATTGATAGTTTGCCATCCTGAAAAGGAATTAACGTCGGTGGTATCCGCAAAAGACCAAAAAGCATAGGGAGTTTGTGACCAAGTCGAGGCCCATGTTTTATAATCGATTTCGTTAAAGGCTTGGGTTTCTTTTTCGATTAAACTCTTTATTGCATCAATTTCATTTTTTTGAGCAGACGTCGAAACCACAATACAAACCAGGATGCATACACAGAAAATTCGGGCGATTTTTTTCATGGCATTTGGGTTTTGTTGGATATAACAATTTACTTGAAAATTCTTGCTATTCAATCGATTTCTAGTGCTTTATTTTAATTTAAAATTGCGTGTCAGGAAATAAATTGTCGCGTGGTTTTTTTCAACAATTTTTAATTTGTAAAAGGAAATGTGATGGCCGAATTATTACCTGCGATTTCATATTTTAGAATGTATATCCACAATTATGCTTACAGAGGAAGATTTTATTGAGATCAATAAACTCAAGATAGAGCCCGGCACGAAGGTAAATCTTGAAAATTATCCAACTGATTACGAAGGAAAGAGGTTGAATAAAAAGGCTGCAGGGGAATTGCTTGAAATGGGTCGTCAACACCTGGCTGAGATTCAAGAAAAGCTATATGCGCAGAATCAATATAGTGTGCTGATTATCCTGCAAGCGATGGATGCGGCCGGAAAAGACAGTGCAGTAAAACACATCATGTCCGGGTTTAATCCATTGGGAGTAAAGGTTTTTAGTTTTAAATCGCCGACACCGCAGGAGCTTGATCATCACTATTTGTGGCGCCACAACCTAGCACTACCTGGCCGCGGTGAAATCGCCATTCATAACCGATCGCATTACGAAAATGTCCTGGTGACTCGTGTACATCCGGAACTCGTCCTTAAAGAGCAGCTGCCTGGCATAGACTCGGTCAAAAAGGTTGATAAAAAATTCTGGACGCAACGATTCAAGCAAATCAATCGCTTTGAAAAAAATATCTCGCAGAATGGGACGATCATTCTTAAATTTTTTCTTCATCTATCGAAAGCCGAACAAAAGAAACGTTTTTTGGAACGTATTGACGAAGCCGACAAGCACTGGAAGTTTTCAATCGACGATCTGCATGAACGTACGCGCTGGGATGACTACTACAAGGCTTATGAAGAAGCTATTAGCGCGACTTCTGCCGCATACGCTCCCTGGTATGTGATCCCCGCTGATGATAAATGGTACACGCGCCTCGCGATCGCCGGCGTCATCTATAGGCAACTAAAAGTCTTGAAAATTGACTATCCCGGCGTCGGTGAAGAACTCCGGGCAGATTTGATCAAAGGAAGAGAATTGCTTATGAAGGAATAACATTTAGCTCCATTAAAAAGGAAGCCTTCGGGACAAAATTAGGAGTGCTTGAGAACCCTGCTGAGACAATTTTACGAGACGTAAACCACCGCTACGCACGGGCCGGAACACCTTTAAAATCCCCTCAATATTTGTCCAAAATAATCTCTTTTTATAACCCCAAAAGCATTATTTTTGACGGTTCTAACAAGTTAACATGAGTGAAAATACAGGTAAAGTTCCGGCTGATTATTCAGCCAATAATATTCAGGTTCTAGAAGGGTTGGAAGCAGTGCGTAAAAGGCCTGCGATGTATATCGGGGACGTTAGTGTAAAGGGTTTGCATCACCTTGTTTGGGAGGTCGTTGATAATTCAATTGACGAAGCTTTAGGCGGTTATTGTGATGATATTAAAGTGACCATTCTGGAGGGTGATTCCATACGTGTAGAAGATAACGGCCGGGGTATTCCTACCGATATGCACGAGAAGGAAAAACGATCAGCCCTGGAAGTGGTAATGACCGTATTGCACGCGGGTGGAAAATTTGATAAAAACACCTACAAAGTTTCCGGTGGTCTACACGGCGTTGGTGTTTCGTGTGTCAATGCATTATCCGAAATGCTTCATGTTACCGTTTTCCGAGACGGTAAAACGTCTGAACAGGAATATGAACGTGGCGTTCCAAAATATTCCGTTCGTGTGATTGGGCCATCAAATAAGAAGGGAACCACCGTGCACTTTTTGCCTGACAAACAGATTTTCCCGGTCACAATATACAATTACGAGACGATTGCGACTCGCCTTCGTGAGCTGTCGTTTTTGAACCCAAGGATCCGAATTTCCCTGACCGACCTCCGCGAGAAGGATGAGAAGGGCGAACCGCGGCGCGATGAATTTTTCTCCGAGGGAGGTCTGCGGGAATTTGTGGAATACATCGATTCTACCCGTGAGAAACTTATCCAGACGCCGATCTACATTGAAAATGATAAAGGGGAAATCCCTATTCAGGTAGCTATGAGCTACAACACGTCGTTTACTGAAAATCTCGTCTCGTATGTTAACAACATCAATACCCACGAAGGTGGAACGCACGTGGCTGGATTTCGCAGGGCATTGACACGCACATTAAAAAATTATGCCGATAAATCAGGCCTGCTCGACAAAGTAAAAATTGATATCAGTGGTGATGATTTCCGCGAAGGACTCACATCAGTTATCTCTGTGAAAGTGCAGGAACCGCAGTTCGAAGGTCAAACTAAAACCAAGCTTGGGAATTCCGATGTTATGGGTGCGGTAGACCAGGCGGTAGGTGAAGCGTTGCAAAATTTTCTTGAGGAAAATCCTCGTGAGGCCAAGCTTATTGTCAACAAGGTAATATTGGCTGCACAGGCACGCCATGCGGCGCGGAAAGCACGTGAAATGGTGCAGCGAAAAAATGTTTTGTCGGGTACAGGACTTCCTGGAAAACTTGCTGATTGCTCCAGCGCTGATCCTAGTATTTGCGAGTTATATCTGGTGGAAGGTGATTCCGCTGGCGGCTCAGCGAAACAGGGAAGGGACAGGAACTTTCAAGCCATACTTCCACTCCGCGGTAAGATCTTAAATGTTGAAAAAGCACAGGAACATCGGATTTACGACAACGAAGAAATCAAGAACATGATCACGGCTTTAGGCGTGAGTTTTGGAACGCCGGAAGATGATAAAGCCCTCAACATGAACAAACTTCGGTATCATAAGATTATTATTATGACCGATGCCGATGTGGATGGAAGTCATATTCGTACACTGATTCTTACGTTTTTCTTTCGGTACATGAAAGACCTGATTGAGAATGGTTATGTGTACATCGCGCTTCCGCCGCTTTATTTGGTTAAGAAAGGGCGTGAGGAGCGCTATTGTTGGACGGAGGAAGAACGTGAAGCTATCGTTAAAGAGTTAGCAGGAGGAAAGGAGGATTCCGTTGGCGTGCAACGTTACAAAGGTCTTGGAGAAATGAATCCAGAGCAATTGTGGACGACTACGATGGATCCTGCTAAACGTTCATTAAAGCAAGTGAGCATAGAATCCGCGGCAGAGGCAGATCACCTGTTTTCCATGCTTATGGGCGACGAGGTTGCGCCTCGCAGAGAGTTTATCGAGAAAAACGCCAAGTATGCCCGCGTTGATATTTAGTTTTTATTTTTAGCGGAGTTCTATGGAGGAAGTAGTAGCAGAAGAAAAAATTGCTCACCTGATTGAGGAAAGTAATTATATAAGTCGGGATTTAAGCTGGATCAAGTTTAATTATCGCGTACTCGATCAGGCTATGCATCCTGATCGAAGTATTTTCGACCGGTTGAAATTCCTGTCCATAACGTCTTCAAATTTAGACGAATTTTGTACGATCCGTTTAGGGAGTCTATACAACTACCTTGACTACGGCAAGGAGCGATTTGATTATAGTGGATTACGGGAAGAGCCGTTTAGAATTCTGTTGCTTAACGAGACGAGGAACTTTTGCCGCGCTCAAAGTGAATACTACAAGAATCACTTGCGTCCGTTATTTCTTAATAATGGCTTCGCTATTGTTTGTTATGATGAGTTGTCGGTCGAGCATACGCAAAAGGTAAACGATTATTTTAGCAAGACCATCTTTCCGATGTTAACGCCGATGGTCTTTGATAGTTATCATACTTTTCCGATTTTAATGAACAACCGGCTTTTGCTGGGTGTGGTGTCCAGAAATCCAACGGAAAACCAAAATCAGCAAAAAGTTTCTTTTATTCAAATACCACAAAACCTCCCGAGATTTTATGAATTGTGGGAAGGTGAGACACTTCGATTCATACCAATAGAAGAAATTATCCGGAACAATGTGCATTCGCTTTTCCGGAACGTCGAAATCATTAGTACAAATTTATTTCGGATAAATCGAAATGGAGATTTTACTTTGGAGGAGAGCGAAGATATCGAATCAAATTTCCTGGAAGACTTACGTGTTAAATTAAAGACAAGAAGAACAGGCAGGGTAGTGCGGATGGAGGTGGAGGCGAACCCGGACCCATGGATGATGCGACTTCTACGCATCCAATGGGATTTGGACGAACACAATATTTTTTACACGCCTTCGGAGAGTATGATCGATTTTTCCGGATTGCTCCAAATCATCGGTCATAAGGAATTCAAAGCCAAACGCGCACATTTGCCTGAGCCGATCAAGCCATTGAATTTTCCAGAGCATGGTACGCGCGACCTTTTTGAAGTGCTGAAGGAAAGGGATATTTTATTGCATCATCCCTATAATTCCATGGAGCCGGTGTTGGAACTGGTAGAAAAAGCGGCCGATGATCCTGATGTGTTGTCTATTAAAATAACCATTTATCGCGTTGCCCGAGAATCGCGGATAACCTCTGCGTTGCTCAAAGCCGCGGAAAACGGAAAGCACGTTTCGGTACTATTTGAAGTGAAGGCGCGCTTCGATGAAGAAAACAATTTAAGGGAAGCTCAACGATTGCAGAAAGCAGGATGTTTTGTCATTTACGGTGTTAGCAGTTTAAAAACACATACCAAACTACTTTTAATAGTTCGAAAAGAGGAAGAAGACAAAGTATACCGTTATGTTCACCTGTCCAGCGGAAATTACAACGAATCAACATCAAGGTTATATGTCGACATCGGGTTGCTGACCACGAAAGAGGTTTATGCAAATGATGTCTCGGAATTTTTTAATGTTATCACCGGGCATTCCCAACCCTCAACCTACAGAAATCTGATCACGTCGCCGCGGGATATGAGAATACAACTCTCTAATCTGGTAAAACGTGAAGCAGAAAACGCGCGTAATGGAATTCCCGGGGGTGTCGTGATCAAATTGAATTCGTTACAGGACAAAGAATTTATCGATGAGCTTTACGAAGCTTCAAAGGCTGGCGTAAAGGTAAAACTTGTAGTACGCGGCATGTGTTGCCTTCGACCGGGTAGAAAAGGACTAAGTGAAAATATTGAAGTAATTTCCATTGTGGGAGAATACCTTGAACATTCGCGAATTTATTATTTTCATAATGCTGGCAATCCCAAGGTATATATCGGAAGCGCCGATGCCATGGTGCGCAGCTTTGACCGTAGAATAGAATCCCTTTTTTTACTCGACGAAGAAATATTAAAGAAGCAGGCAATCAATAACCTTCGTTACAACTTAAAGGACAACCAGAATGCCTACATATTGAAGGAAGATGGGACTTACATTAAAAAACAGGACGGGCAACCACCCTTTAATATTCATAAAGAGTTTTATCATGTGACGAGGGAGATTGTAATGGACGCTAAGTTGTTTTAGTTGCTAATCGGTAATCAGTAATCAGTGTTCGGTGATCGGTGGCGCTTATAACATTGTTCGTGAGTACCAGTTAGTATGCGTTGGCATTCTCGACCTTGTGAACGCGTGAAGGTTTTGGATTCCTTTGTGAGGATACGCGAACGCACTACTTACTTCTTACCTCTAACCTCTAACTAGAACCATTTACGATTAGAATTGCCCGATTGGAATAACAGCCACCGGCTACTGATTACCTCTTACTGATTACCACGTACGTCTTACCTCTACATACCAACCAACTACCTATAGCTATAGTAGTGCGGGCACTCCGGATTCTTATGAACCCCTCTGATGCGGGTACGGTAATTTAGCATGAACTCATGGGTTCCATTTGAAAAGCGATTCAGATCTGATTGGGTCCAATCGTAAGAATATCCAAAGTGAAATTTCTCACTGATCTTTAAGTCGATAAAGGATATAAAGGAATCGCCTGTGCGATATGAGACTCCGGCACTGAATACATCGTAAAAAATAATCGCAGTGTTGAGGTCGACGCTCAACGGCTGACCTTCCTGCTGACGTATCAAAAACGAAGGGTTGACCTTCACTTTATTAAGTCTGTCCAACGGTAGCACTGCGCCAGCACGAAGGAAATAATAACGCGCTTCCTTTAACTGGCCCATTAATCCCTCGACGTTGTTCGCAATCTTGTTATTAAGAATAAAAGGAACCGAAAATCCGACAAAGAAATTCTTTTTACTGTAAAACAGACCTGCTCCAAAATTCGGTTTTACAACGTTCAATATGTTGTAAAAGGCTGCGTCACCTGGAGTTTGCAAATCGAGTTTGCTGTAATCAGCACCTAGTAAATTAATTCCCGCCTGAAGGCCCATGGCCAGCGTTGAATTCTGAAAATGAATTTTATAGGCATAGTTCGCATAAATGTGTTCGTTCTTGTAACTACCGATTTCATCATGGTTGACCAGGAGGCCTACACCAACTTTGTTTTTTGCGAGTGCGGTGTGACCACTGATGCTAAAAGTTTTGGGCGCGCCAGGGAAGTTTACCCATTGATTACGATACATGGCAGTAAGACTCAATTGTACCTGGCTACCGGCATATGCCGGATTTATCACAAGTTCATTGAAGTAGTACTGGGTAAACACCGGGTATTGCTGTGCAAGCCCGTGCACAACAATTACTAGTGTGAGAAATGCAGTTAAAAAAATGCTCTTGCGAGTCGTAGTCATATGACTTTAATTTACAATTTCCAGGTAGCCCGCGATTGGCTTAGAACCATCACGTTTGTCGATGATATAAAAATATGTTCCACCAGGCAGCACGGTTCCCATTACACTTATCCCTCTGTTCGATTGGCCGTCAAAGTAAGTTCCGTTGTTATCATAGCCTTCCGCCTCATAGACCATTGTACCAGCTCTATTAAAGATCTTCACCATGTTAGAAGGGAAGCTTTCAATACAGTTGATGTGGAAAATATCATTTTGGCCGTCATTGTTCCTTGATACCCCGTTGAAAGGATGTATGTCAGTTTTCACCTCAAACGTCTTGGTCGTTTCACAACCCAACGAGGAAATAACAGTGACATCATACAGCCCGGCATCCAAATCTGTAATAAGCGGACCAGTAGCGATTACGGAGCCGTTCATTCTCCAGATGATGGAATCTGTATCCACGCTGTTCGTCATGAACAGAGCGGCAAAACCGGTGCCCGGTTCACTTGAGTCTTCACGACACACGGTGGGAATCGTCGTGACACTAAAGTCTGGGTATCTAGGCTCATGAAGTATTTCTTCTGTAGCAATTGGCGATTTACAGCCGGTGATCGTGCTCGTCGCGGTAACAGAGTATGGTCCAATCGCCAGGCTATCATAGATTTCTCCCACGAAATCCGGAGTGCTCTTTTCAACGGTTCCAATATACCAATCAAATATATAGTCGGAGGTATTGCCATCTACGGCGGCCGAAAGCGCTCCGTTGTCCGAGATACAGCTAGTCACCATCGATAAAATTTCAATTTGAGGCATCGGAATTGGAACCTGCATAATATCAATGTTCACCTGTGTTGTATCGGAACAGCCACTCACTACGTTGGTTGCGATAATTGAGTATAAGCCTGCTTGCAGGCTTGAAGCATGCGAGCCAGTGAAGAAAGGTGCGCCAGTAGGTGGCACGTTATTGAACCAGTCAAATTGATGGTAAATAATGTCACCACCAACATTGGCAGCCGCCACACCATCCGGACGCGCAGGATCACAAATGGTGACTGGCGCAAGGGGCTCGGCAGTAGCAATGGGGAAAAGCCTTCTGTCGTCAACCCGAACGGTATCTGAAGTTACGCACGCAGCGTCCATCAGGTCAGCGATTTTTACAATATAGTCTCCTACTCCAAGGCCACTGACCGGTGCGAGCGGCGTGCTGATAAAGTCTGCTGTGACCTTTACAGTACCGGCATACCAGTTATAGGTATAGTCGTTTTTGCTACCATTGGTTACAGTGGCAAATACACTTCCGTCTTTTTGCGTATCGATACAGACAGTAAGTGGTTCTGCTGAGGCAGTCATTGAAATCGGCATTACGTCCAGCTGTAATTCATAGGTGTCTGTTACATCGCACTGTGTTGTATTGTTCAATACATTAACCGTGTAAAAGTCAGCAGCAAGATTCTGAGCAAGTGGACCTGTTGTTAACGGGGTGCCTGTTGCTGATTGTCCCGTGTACCAGGTATACGTGTAGCTTGCGCCATTTCCGTTCGCTAAAACTTCAAGGGAACCAGCAATGTTGGAAGGTTTTAAACACTGCGTGGGGGTCACAAAAGAAATTAAATCCACGCCCACGGTATTCATTGTTTTGTCGAGAATGTTAAACTCGATCAATTCGCCTCCGCTACATTTACTTACCTTATTAATTGCTTTTACATAGTACGTTCCAGGAGCTTGATTTGAAAGTACATTGGTTGTCGGACCTACGATGAGTTGGGGCCCCGACCCACTAGAAGAGTACCATTCGAAGTCGTAGTTCGCGACTGGCGCCTGACTTCCTGATTCCGTAACGAAGTTCACCGTGGCGGTACCCGCATTCATGGCGTTACATGCTACGATGTCTGTGATTGTGATGTCTGCAGCGGCAATTGAAATAACCGGAAGATCATCGAATATTTCATAGGTGGCAGTTGAAAAGCACCCTGCTGAATTTCCTGAATTTTTAGTGACCTGGACAGTGTATTTTCCTGCTACAAGGTTCGTAGCTGTGGCTGCTGTTGAAAACACAGGGGTAGATACATCAGTGCCTACATGCCATGCATACGAGTAGTTTGCCGGATTTGTAATGTTTACTGAAAGCTGACCCGTGCCTGTTGCACCCATACAGTTCACATTATTCACGGACGGATTGGCTGTAAATGCGGGGTTCACAGTTTGCTGTTGTACTTCTACTGTTACGGGTACTGAACGGCAATTAAATGTAGCGCGTGCAGGATTAGTGGTCACAGCAACAAATGTGTAGAATTTCGGCTCTAAGCCTGACCAATTGTAAAGTGCTTGAGTACCTACACCATTAGCCGACGAAAATACCGGGGCTGCGGCGCCAAGATCGTTCTGGCCTTCATAAACGTCAATGCGATAGTCACTATCGACGTAGCCCGTCGTAGGCGTAAGTCTAACTTCAATAAATCCATTGTTGCCAGGTACACAGTTGTCGACATTCAGCTTGCTTTGGAAAGTCAATACTTGCGCATCATCAAATGGAAGACTGAAGACTTCTGAAGCTGAACATCCAGTTTGGCGGTTTGTGGCGATCAACGTATAAATGCCTGTCATCAATGATGTTGCCGTACTTGTAGTTGCGGTGTGGGATACCGTTGTAAGTGCTGGCCCGGAAAAAGGTTGTTGACCCAGGCGCCATTCAAAGTTAAATCCTGTTGTGTTACCTGGAGCAGATACTGCAACCGTTATTTCTCCGTGATTGTCATTACAATCACTTGGCCGGATAATATTGGTTGGATTAAAGGTTATTTTAGGTGAATTGTCATTAATAGTAATCGTTAATGGCGCAGTTTGACAATGACGGGAATTGAAGACTCCTTTAACCGTATATGTTCCAGCAGGTAAACCGCTCAACGTTTCATCTGTATCCGAAAAGTCAGGCGTCACTTTTACGCCGTTACCATTATACCAAGAGAATGTATAGTCGGCTGGCGTCCCCGGACTTACAGAAACCGTAATGGATCCGTTAGCAGGCACGCATGTGGTCGAATTAGATGATGAGCCAAGTGCTATTGTAGGAGTGACCACCGCAAAAGGAATGGTTACTTCCTCCGTGTCAGAACATCCGGTAGCAACACTCGTTGCCTTAACAGTGTAAGGAGTTCCCGATTTCAAGTCAGTAGCCAGGCCAGTCGTTGAAATACGATTAGCAAGCAAAGTGTTTTGTCCCTTGAACCATTCAAACGTATAACCAGCAGTCACGCCGCCCACTGCAGCAGAGGCTGATCCATTGGATTGATTCGGATCACATGAGGTCTGAGGTGATACAACAGTTGTTGTCACAACCGGAGGGGCAGTGGTCGTAATTGTGATTGTAACAGGAGCAGAGGTACATTGAGTAGAGTTGCGTGTAGCGACTACCGTGTATTGTCCGGCCGGAAGGTTACTATAAGTTACGCCCGCAAAATTTGGAACGGCCTTCACAGTGTTGCCATTAGACCATTCAAAGGTGTATCCGGCTGTTGTTCCACCAACATTCGCTGATGCGCTTCCGAGCGCTGTCGCCAAACAGGTCGCATCCGTTTTTGTAACGGCGGCAACAGGTT
>Ga0111538_10007546_pt1 | contig 14652 bp, 13 predicted proteins | sample SoiMethybrSBSTD1_FD_79669 | JGI IMG/M metagenome (GOLD analysis project Ga0111538, IMG submission 79669) | Bulk soil microbial communities from a Populus tree surrounding site in Tennessee, USA - Soil MetaG P. TD hybrid SBSTD1 (version 2)... | ecosystem: Environmental > Terrestrial > Soil >... | reverse complement strand
TCGCCGCTTCAGCCCCGGTACTGCGCGGAAGTCGAGACATCGGCCTTGCGCACAAAAAACAGGCAGCATCCCGCAAACGCCCGCGGGACGGCGCTTGTGGGGCGAATGGCGGAGCTTGTGCACCGACTTATCCACAGAATTTGTGGATTTTTTTGCGCCGTCGATTCTTTTTCGTCCCGCAGCGCTTTTCGCGACCGTCAACGCTCCGGCGGCGGCTCGTTGAGCGTCGACCAGTACGCCGCGAGGCGGCGCACGGTTTCGGCGAGCTCCCCGGCGTCGACGGGCTTCCGCACGTAGCTGTTGGCGCCCTCGGCGTACGCGCACCGGATGTCTTCCTCCTGCAGGGACGAGCTGAAGATCACCACCGGCAGGCAGCGGATCGCGTAGTCGGCCCGGATGCATCGCAGGAGCTCGAGCCCGTCCACGCCCGGGAGGCTGAGATCCAGGAAGACGGCGCACGGCCGCGGAGCCACGCCGTGCGCCGGGCTGCCGGCCGGTAACAGGTGGCTCATGGCCTCGCCGGCATCTCGCGCCACGACGACCTCGCCGGCGAAATCGCTCTTTTGAAGCGCCCGCAACAGCAGCGCTTCGCAATTTCGATCGTCTTCGATCAGCAGGATGGATCTCGCCGTCATCGCTCAGGAGTCCGCTCGGGGGAAGACAGGTTTCGACAGGTCCGGGATTCGTTTGTTCGCGTCCGGTTCGGCTGCCGAGTCCCCTATCGCGTGGCTATGCCGGTCTCAGTCACGACCTTGCGCCAGCGATCCGCCTCTATTACCAGTTGGCGGGCGAAATGCTCGGGCGTGCTGCCGAGCGGCTCCGCGCCGTCCGACGAGAGCTTGTCCGCAAGGTCCGGCGCCCGCGCGTTTTTCGCGAGCTCCGCGTTCAACCTGCTGATGACCGCCGGCGGGGTGGCGGCGGGCGCGAGCCATCCGTGCCAGGTCGTCGACTCGTAGCCCGGCACGCCCGATTCCGCGACGGTCGGGAGGTCCGGCAGAACCCTGGAGCGTGTCGCGCTGGTCACCGCCAGCGCGCGCAACCTGCCCGCCTTGGCGTACACCAGGCTCGACAGCGGATTGCCGAAGTACCCGTGCACCTGGCCAGCGAGCGTGTCCACCAGCGCCTGCCCGATGCCCTTGTACGGGACATGCGTGATCTTCGCGCGCGCCATGATCCGGAAGAGATCCAGGGCCATCCCGGTGGAAGTGCCGTGACCCGCGGAGCCGAAATCGATCATACCGGGCCGCGCGTGGGCGAGCGACACGAGGTCTCGTACCGACTTTGCCGGTACCGACGGATGCACGAGCAGCAGGAACGGCGCCTGCACCAGCAGCGAGACGGGAGCGAAATCCTTGAACGGATCGTAGGGGAGCTTCGGATAGAAGAGCGGCGTACTCGAGAACCCGCTCGCGGCCGCAACCAGCGTGTATCCGTCCGGCGGTGATTTTGCAACGATTGCGTAGGCGATCGTGCCGCCGGCGCCGGCGCGGTTCTCGACGACGAAGGGCCGGCCCATGCTCTCGGTCAGCTTCTGCGCGAAGAGCCGCGCCTGGATGTCGGTCGCACCGCCCGGCGCGAGTCCGACGATCACGCGAACCGGGCGCGCGGGATACGTTTCCGTCTGCGAACGGCTCGGAGTGGCACAAAGGGCAGACATGGCCAGGACGCCACAGACGATGAGCGCGCGCGCGATGTCCAAGCGTTCCTTCCGGCGCGGCATGCTCACGGCTCGAGCGTGATGCCGGCTTCCTTGATGACCTTGCCCCAGCGCGCAGTTTCAGTCGCGATGAGCCGTGCGAATTGCTCGGGCGTGCTGCTAACGCCCTCCCCGCCGTCGGCTGCCAGCTTTTCCGCGAGATCGGGCGCCTGCGCGGCTTTGACGAGCTCTGCATTCAGCCGGTTCACGATCGCGGGCGGCACGCCGGCCGGCGCGAGCCAGCCGTGCCATGTGCTGTTCTCGTAGGCAGGCACGCCCGATTCGGCGATCGTCGGCAGCTCGGGCAGCACCTTCGAGCGCCGGTCCGTCGTCACGGCGAGCGCGCGCAGGCGTCCGCTTTTCACGTGCGTGAACATCGAGAGCACGTTGCCGAAGAGCATGTGCACCTGGCCGGCCATGGCATCCACCAGCGCCGGGCCGGTGCCTTTGTACGGCACGTGCGTGATTTTGACGCCGGCGAGCGCCTTGAAGAGCTCAAACGCCATGTGGGTCGAGCTGCCGAGGCCCGCCGAAGCGCAGTTGAGCGCACCGGGTTGGGCCTTGGCGAGCGCGAGCAGGTCCCTGACCGATTTCGCTGGCAGCGAGGGATGCACGGCCAGCACGAACGGAGCCCGAACGACCAGCGCAATCGGCGTGAAGTCCTTCGCCGGGTCGTAGGGAAGCTTCCTGTAGATGTGGGGGGTGATCGTGAAGCCGCCGGTAATGCCCATCAGCGTATGGCCGTCCGCCGGCGCCTTGGCGAGCTGCGCGTAGGCGACCGTGCCGCCCGCGCCGGGCCGGTTCTCAACGACGAAGGGCCGGTTGAAGGCCTCGGTCAGCTTCTGCGCAAAGAGCCGCGTCTGGATGTCGGTGGCGCCGCCGGGCGCGAGCCCCACCAACACGCGCACGGGCCTGGACGGGTACGCGTCCTGCGCCTGCGCGACGACGGGCAGCAGCAACGCCGCCGCGAGAAAGGATGAAGGATGAAGGCGGAAGGATGACCTGTTCCAGGGCGCAGGGCGGCCCATGAGTTCACCGGTCACGGGTCACTGGTCACGCTTCATCAGGCCAGCCCGCAGCGCGCATAGTAGCGGACCGCGTTGTCCCAGAAGAGCTTGCGCCTGCGCGTCTCCGACATCTTCCACCCCATCACCATCTCGACCGAGTGCGGAAAGTGGCTCTCGCCGTGCGGGTAATCGGACGCATACATGAGCACGTCCTCGCCCACCAGGTCGATGACCGAGTTCGTGAGATCCGATCCCTCCGGCGGTTCGATGCTCTGGAAGTAGCGGCCGTTGCGGACGTAGCTGCTCGGCAATCCCTTCAGTTCCGGCAGGGCGGCCTTGATCGTCTTCGCGTGCTCGTCGAGGCGCGCCATCCAAAACGGCAGCCAGCCGTGGCCTGCTTCGAGCGTGCCGATGCGCAACCGCGGATAGCGGTCCATCAGGCCCGCGCCGATCAGCGCGGCCATGTTGCGCATGCCGCACCAGGGATGTGCCGCGGAGCGCTGCAGGAAAAGGTTGTCCCAGGTGTCGAGCCCGCCCGGCGCGTACGGCGGCATCACGGTAAACGTGTGGAGCGCGATCGAGAGGTCGTATTCCTGGCACGCGGCCCACAGCGGCTCGAGGTCGGGATGGTCGAGCGGTGCGCCGCCGTAGGGCGCGTACACCATGAGACCCCACGCCCAGCGCGACTTGCCCCAGCGCTTGATTTCCTCGAGGCTGCCGGGAATGTCCCGGGCGCTCGTCAGTATCACGCCGCCCAGCCGGGTCGGATACGCGCCGCAGTACTCTTCCATCCAGCGATGATAGGCGCGGTACATGCCCATCTCGAGCGCCACGTCCTCGCCGGCGTTCCACGTGCCGAACCAGCCGGAGGGCAGCGTGAGATTCACGTCCACGCCCTCGTAATCCATGTCCTTGATGCGCTCCGCCGGATCGTCGTCCACGCGCGGTGAGGGCTTTCTCGCGCCGTGTGCTCCCGTGAAGCCCGCCATGTACTGGCCCTTGGTGTCCTCCGGCGCGTCCTTGCCCAGCCTGCGCCGGTACTGGCGCGCTCCCTTGTTGTAAACCGTATGCCCGTCCTTGTTTTTGGAAGCAAACTTCTCCCATGCCGGCAGCTTGGCTTTCTCCCCTGCCGTCAGGTGCTTGTCCAGCACGTCCATGAACGGGCCGACGTGCGTATCGCTGTCGAAGATCTTGTAGCCGTTCTTTGCCATTGCAGTTGCTCCTTCCGTTAAAGCGCCGGACAAGTACTGTCAGGCGCCCTGATGTAGGGGAGTATGAGGGGAGAGCGTAGCGAATGGCCATCCCCTCATTCGTACTTTCACTCTCTGTTGAATCCGGCCGGAACCGGGGCGACATCGCGCAGCGACTCCAGCATCCACAGCCGCTCGAGCATCGCATTCGCGCGCGCGGCTCCCAGGAAGTCCTCCGTGAGTCCCCGGAACTTCTCCGATATCTGCGCATCGCTCTTGCGCTCCGAGAGATCGCCCTGGTCGCCGCCGGCTTCGCCGGTAACGCGCTCGCCGCCGCGCATTGCGACGTGGACGCGCGTCCGGTGCTCCACCGGGAGCTTCTCGTATGCGCGGGTGAACTCGTCGTTCGATACCACCTCGATTTTTGCCAGCAGCGCGCGCAGTTCCGGGCTGCGCAGATGCGCGTCGTCGAACTGGCGCGGCGTCACGGTCCCGTCCATCAACGCTGCCGCCACCACGTAGGGAATGCTGTGATCGGCGGTCTCGCGCGAGTCCGGATTCCAGTGGTGCTCGCCGGTGCCCATACCGGTCTTCGCGCGCTCGTAGGTTTCGACCGTGACGCGCTCCACCTCGGCCAGCCGCCGCATGACGGAAGACGCGGCTTTCTCCGCGGCCAGTATCGAGGAGATCGTCGTCGCGCAGGAGGAACGCGGCTTGATCAGGGTGTCCAGTATCTTGAACTCGACGCCGTGCCCGCCCATCACATCCAGGGAAAACGGTTTTCCGGCGACGCTGTCGCACCAGCCTTCCCTTCCTTCGAAGGGCATGCCGGGCGCGTCCATGCCCTCCCGCGCGAGAAGCGCAGCAAACACGGCCTCCTTGCCCGCATGGCCGGCCGCGACCGCTTTCCACATCGAGAGATGTCCGGTGCGCACCCGCTTCAGGATGTTATTGGGAACGGCAGCCATCGAAACAGCATGCGCGAGCCGGTCGGTTGAAAGTCCCATCAGCCGGCCACTCGCGGCAGCGGCGCCGATACACGCGAAGTTCGCGCAATCGAACGCGCTCCCGCCGATGGCGTCGGACAGGCGCAGGTAGATTTCGTACCCGAGCACCACCGCGGCGATGAATTCTCGACCGCCCGCGTGCGTATGCTCGGCCGCAGCGAGGATGGGCATCACGACGTCACTCGGGTGACCCCCGGCGCTTCCGGGCCAGTGGTAGACATCGTTCATCTCGACATAGCGCGCTGCCGTCGCGTTGGCGAAAGCGGCCATCTCGGGCGTTGTCTTTGCCGCCGTCCCGACGATGGTTGCGCCTTCGGGATCCGCGTGGCGGGCGGCCATCCTGCGCGCGATGCGGCAGGGCTCGCCCTCGAAACCGCCGAGGAGCGCGCCAAGGGTATCGATAACGCGCACTTTCGCGGCGTGGATCGTCTCCGCCGTAAGGTCCGCGTAGGAGAGCGCGTTCGCGTAGCCCGCGATGCGCTGCTGGATGCCGTCTACCGCATTTCTCGCCGTCATGCTCAGGCTGCTTTCTCGAGCGGCTTCGTCGACGTCCCGCCCGTAATCACGACTTCGTCACCTTCGACCGAAAAGCTGTGGTCGAATCCTTCGGAGGCCCAGTCCATGTAACGCACCATGTCGTCGAAGCGCGGGTCGCCCCTGCGCAGCACCTCCGGCCGGTAGAGGTGGTCGATCATCATCGGCAGGAACGAAACCTGCTTCACGCCGGACCTGGTGAGGATCGCCTTCGCGAGCAACGAGCGCCTCGCGTCGCGGCCGTACGGCAGCAGGGGCATGTCGGGATTCTGGTCGGCGTGGTTGCGCAGCGCCCCATGCTTCCACGGCTCTTCCTTCCACTTCGGGGAGGGAAACGGCTTGGTCATGCAGAAATTGCTCAGGCTGTAAAAGATCGCCTTTCCCCTGTACATCTCGATCGCCTTCGGCACGTGCGCGTGGTGGCCGAGGATCATGTCCGCGCCGGCATCGATACAGGCGTGGGCCACGGTGACCTGATAGTCTGCGATCACGCGCGGCACCCAGATCACGCCCCAGTGGAATACCGGGATCACGATGTCCACGCGCTCCTTCAGCGCGGCGATGTCCTCCAGGATCATCTTCATGTCCTGACCATCGGGCTCCGTCAGGATCCGCGCCGGCGCGTGCGGCCCGCGCGGCTCGTAGTCGGTCTTCACGCGCAGCGGGGCGATGCCGGCCTTCGCGGGCCCCGCCTCGCCGCCTTCCGGAATCACCGAGCAATAGCCGAGGAAACCGACCTTGATCCCGTTCTTCTCCACGATCGCGGGCTCGCGCGCCTCGGCGAGGTTCCTGCCGGCGCCCGTGACCTTGATCCCCTTTTCCAGCAGCAGCGAGCGGGTATCGAGCAGCGCATCGGGGCCGTAGTCGTACATGTGATTGTTGGCGATCGTCACCGCGTCGAAGCCGCAATCGGTGAAGATCTTCGCCATTTCCGGCGGCTGGCGTCCGTGGGGCGCGCGCTCGCTGCTCGTGCCGCGCGAGGAGTACTGGCGCTCGCAGTTGGCGAAGCGCAGGTCCACCTGCGCGAGTACGGGGCGCACGAGCTCCGTATAGCGCTCGACGGGGAAGCCGTCTGCGGGGCCGTGCACCGGCCCGCAGTCACCGGTGCCGATGAAAGAGACTTCCTGTGCCATGTTTTTCCGCTCCTCGCTTCTCCTATATCAGTGCGCCGGACGCTCATCTTGTTAGGCGCTCTGAGGCTACGCCAGCAAGCGGACGACCCCGGTCGCGTCTGCTGCGTCCTCGAGATTCCTGATGAATGCAATCGCGCGATCGGCGTTCGCCACGGACACCGGCTGGGCCGAGAACGATATGCAGTCCCGGAACTTCGCTTCGAGCGCTTCCCAGTTCACCGGGTTCTTCGGGTCGCCCGGCACACCCGTCGACCGGTGCTCGAAGCGCCTGCCGTCCTTCGTTAAGATCTCGACGGCAGTGCGGGAAACATCGGACGAGCCGCCCTTGCCGGTAATCGCTTCGGTGCCGGCCCGGTAGGTTATGCGATCTGCCATGGCCAGCACGGCAGTGTCGGCAAGGCCCGCCGCCGTGTAGTCACCGAGCGTGACGTTGCCTTTCGCCATCATGACCGCAGTAGTGAATGGAATGCTGAACTTGCCGTCTATGCTGGTCTGCGGCCGGCGCTTCCTTTCGAGTGGCTCGCACAGCTGCTGTGTGCCGCCCGTGCCGCCGACGATCGTGATCGACTCGACGTCCTCGGGGCGCAATCCGTGTTTCCCGCGCAGATACAGCGTGGAGGCGTTGGTGGTGCGAGTATAGCCGCAGGCCGGCCACACCTTGAAGCCGTGCTTCTCGATGAGCGGAAAGCGAGCGCCGAGCCCGTCCAGGATGGCATTCCAATCCGGCTCGTTCCCGCGGATGTAAGTCCTGAAAATGCCGTAGCGGCCTTCGACGACGTCTTTCGAGCCGATGATGCCGCGCCGCGCCAGCTCGGCCGCGAGCACCGCGCCCTGTCCGGAAAAACCGGCCTGCATGGAGCGCATGTGGGTCGCCGCGCCGACCGCCATCTGCCGGGTACCGCTCATCTGGTTGAAGCCGATGCCGATGGCGTTCTCCATCTGCTCTTCGGTGAGCCGCATGAGGCGACTCGCCGTGACCGCTCCGGCGATGAAGCCGAAGAGCTGGGTCGCGAACCAGCCCTCGGTCATCGTCCAGTCGGGCACATCGATGGCCTGCGTGAGGCGCGTCATGACGTCCATGCCGGCGGCGACCGCCGTGATCAGCTCGCGCCCGCTCGCGCCTCCGAGCTTCTCCGCAACCGCAAGCGCAACCGGTATGGTCACGATGGCGGGATGGCCGCTCTCGCCGAGGTCGTCGTAGTCGAGCATGTGGCCGAGACTGCCGTTGAGAAGCGCCGCCGACGGCGCCGGGACCTTTCCGCCGAAGCCGAGGAGCGTCGCTTCCGGCTTGCCGCCGAGATCGCGCACGTACTCAGCGAGAATCGCCGCCTCCGGCGCGAGCGTGCTTGCGCCCGCCGATACACCCAGCGTGTCGAGCACGCACTGTTTCGTCAGCTCGACGAGCGCGGGCGGAAGCGATTCGTAGCTCAGGCTGGCGGCGTGGCGGGCCAGTATGCGCGTCACTTCCGGGGGGGCGCCCCGGCCGGCCGCCGCCTCGCTGCGCTGACCGGCGGCAGCGCTTGCACTCAAGGGAGTATCCATGCTCGCGTTCCTTCTAACTGGCGGCCACGACGACTTCGTTGCCTTCCACCGTGAAGCGGTGCGGATGGTCCTCCGACACCCACTCCATGAAGCGCACCGCGTCTTCGAAGCGGGCGTCGCCCCTGCGCAGCACCTCCGGCCGCAGTTCCCGGTCGATCAGGACCGGCAGAAAGGAGACGCGCTTCGCGCCTTCGCGCGACAGCACCGCCCTGGCGATCAGGCTGCGCTTCGCGTCGGCGCCGTACGAGAGATGCGGGTAGTCGGGATCCATCACGACCCCGTACTGTTTCGCGAACTCGGCCGCCTTCGCCGGCGATTTCGCAGTCGAGGACATGATGAAGTTGGAGAGGCTGTAGAAGCAGACTTTTCCATCCATCACGCCGATCGCCTTGGGGGTATGCGCATGGTGGCCGAGAATGAGATCGGCGCCCGCCGCAAACGCCGCCCGGGCGACCGCCGGCTGGTAGTCCGCGACGATCCGGGGGATGAAATGTATGCCCCAGTGCAGCGACAACACCACGACGTGCGCCGCCTTCTTCGCCTCGGCGATGTCTTCCACCATGCCGGCGAGGTCTTCCTCCCAGGGCACGGTGACGACGCGCGGGGGCACGCCCGCCTGGTAGTCGAACGGCTCGTAATAGGTATGGGCGCGCAGCGGCGCGATGCCGGCCCGGTCGGGGCCTGCGGCGTAACCGTTCTGCAGTATCGAGCAGTAGGCGAGGATCGCGATGCGCACGCCGTTGCGCTCCACGATAGCGGGACGGCGCGCTTCGCGCAGGTTGCGCCCGGCGCCGACCACCGCCACGCCGCGCTCGCGGAAGAGATCCATCGTATCGAGCAGCGCTTCCTCTCCCCAGTCCATCGCGTGATTGCTCGCCACCGATACGACGTCGAACCCGCAATCCCCAAAAACCGAAGCGAACCGCGGATCGAGCCGGCTGTGCCCGCCGCCGGAGTGAACCTGCAGCGCGCCGCGCTTCGAGTAGACGCGCTCGACCTGCGCGAACCGCAGGTCGGCCGCGGCGAGCGTCTCCTTCGCAAGCGTTGAATAACGCTCCAGCGGCTCGTGTATCGGGCCGACGTCGCCGACTCCCATCAGAACCAACGTGTTATCCGGCATATCTGGATCCGGTAATGGGTCTGGCCCTGGTTACGATAAATGGTGATGAGTACTGGTGATGACAGGTGGTGATGATTACTGGTGATGAAAGCCGGTTGTCCACCACCATTTCTCATCACTATTTCTCATCACCATTTCCCATCACTTCCTGTCCATCACTTCTTGTATTTGTCGAGCGCGGCAGCCGACAAATACCGCTCCTCCAGCTCGCGCTGCTTCTCGCCGCCCTCGCCGTCCGGACCCGGGTCCGGGCGCGGATAGGGCCGATCCTTGCGGCTCGACTGGAAGTCTTCCCACGCCGCGATCCCGCGCTTCTGGAAGTCCTGCATGAAATCCCACAGCGCCGCCCACATGACGGCATGCGTAAATCCCGGGTACCACGCGATGTTGATCCCGAGGGCGAGGTGCTCGTCGAGTCCCAGATAGCGTGGGAGCTTGCCCTTCATGAAAGACAGCGGCCCCTTGACGGCGGCGCGCGCCTTCCTGATCTCATCCTCCGAGTGCGGCGATTCGAGCTGCACCCAGTCCACGCCCGCTTCCGTTTCGTAGGCTTTCAGCCGGGCGATACAGTCGTCGAGGCTGCTGTTCGCCGCGTCCCGCGCATAGCACTGCGCCATCACTACGAAATCGGGATCGAGCTCGTTCTTCATGTCCACCGCCGCGCGGTAGCGCGCGATCGCCTGCTCGATCGGCACCACCTCCACGCCCGCGCTCTGCGTGCGGCGCTTGCCCTCGATCGGCTGATCGTCGATGCGTATGCCGGCAACGCCCGCCCGTATGCATTCGCGGATCATGCGCCGCACCGCCATGATCCCGCCGTGGCCGGTGTCGCCGTCCAGGATCACCGGAAATTTCACGCTGTCGGCGATCCAGCCGGCAACCTGTACGCACTCGGTCATGCTCGCCGTGCCGACATCCGCGAGACCGGTGTAGGAGCCGACGACGCCGCTCGTGCCGACGAAGCCGCACTCGCAGCCGGCCTGCTCCATGATGCGCGCGTGCGTGGCCGTCGGCGGATGCAGCACGACCAGCACCTTGCCCTGGCGGTGTATGAGCTGCTTGAGCTTGGTTGTTGTCTTCATAGCGATTACCGGTTACGGGTTACGGGGACTGGTCACCGGTCACTGGTCACTTCTTGACGACCTCGCGCTTGAGCGTATGGCGCTCTACCGCGCGCTCGTCGACAGCGATGCCCAGTCCGGGCCGGCTCGGGACCGTGACATGACCGTCCTTGATGACGAAATCGGTATCCGGCACCAGCGGGTCGGGGCCCACAACGCCGAGTCCGAAGATGAATTCCGCTGCGGGCATGACGTGGCGCTCGGGACAGCTCGCGTAGAAGTGCGCTCCCGCCGCGGCTTCCAGCTGGGACAGCACGGCCAATCCGCCGATATTGAGCTGTATGCCCGATGCTTCAGCCACGGCGGCAATCTTTTTCGCGGCGCGCAGACCGCCCATCTTGTAGAGCTTGACGCAGAACGCATCCACCGCGTCCGCTTTTGCGAGAGCGTAGGCATCGGCCAGAGTCATGACCCCTTCGTCGGCCATCAGCGGCACTCCCGCAATCTCCTTGCGGATGGCCGCCATGCCGGCGATGTTCTGCCGCCGGACCGGCTGCTCGAGGTAATCGGGACGATACGCCGCGACCTCGCGCATGACGCGTATCGTTTCCGACACCGTCCAGCCTTCGTTGGGATCGATACCGATCGCCACGTCCACGCCGATCGCTTTGCGCACCGCGATGAAGTTCTTCACGTCCTGCTGCCAGCCGGCTTTCCCGCCTGCTTTCAGGCACAGCACGCGAATGCCGAATTCCTTCATCGCGCGCTCGCAGTCCGCAATCATCTTCGAGGGATCCGCCGCCATGCTGACCGACCATTCGAGCGGGATGCGTTCCTGGCACAGGCCGCCCAGCAGCTTGTATACCGGCAGCTTCAGCGCTTTTCCCGCTGCATCGTGCAGGGCGTGATCGATGGCCGCGCGTGCATTCATGTTCGCGGGCAGCATCTGGTCGAACATGCCGAGCGTGGCCTCGAAGTCGAGCACGTCCTTGCCGATCAGGCGCGGGCCGTAGACCTCCGCAATCGCTGCGAACACGCTGTGCACCGTGTCGGGCATGAAATGCCCGGGACTGATCGAGCGGATCTGCCCGTAACCGGTCACGCCGTCGGCGTGGATCTTCACGAGCACGGGCTTTCCGAGCAGCGTTCCCGAGGCGCCCGTGTCGTAGGCGCCGCTCGAGATCTCGCGCTGCACGCGGGCGGTGAGATCGGTGACGAGCACCTCGATGCGGTCTATGGCCATAACAGCGGTCAGCGGTCAGCGGTCAGGGGTCAGGGGTCAGGGGTCAGGGGTCAGGCGGGTGCACTACATGTCTAGGATTCGGTTTCGGGGAACAGGCGCTTCAGGCGCTCGCGCTGTGCTGCCCGCACGTGGCGGCGCGCGGCCTCGTCCGCCGCTTCGGGATCGCGGCGCTCGATGGCGCGCGCGATGTCCGCGTGCTCGTCGAGCGCCGCCTGCGCGCGATGCGGCAGCAGCATGAGCGGATTGCCCAGCAATCCCATGGAATCGTTGACCGCGGCGAGGCTTTTCTCGAGGTAGCGGTTGTGCGCGCCGCGATGTATGGCCTCGTGAAACAGCCGGTTGTGCCGCGGCAGTGCCTCGACGTTTCCCTGCAGCCCGCGCTCGCGCTCGACCAGCTCGACGAGGTCCATGACTTCCATGTCGGACGCGTGGCGCGCGCACAACCGCGCCGCCGTGCCTTCCAGCGTCTCGCGCATGACGTAGAGCTCCATCACCGCCTGCCGGTCGAGACTCGCCACGACGAGGCCGTTGCGCGGCTCGTGCCGCAGCATGCCCTCCGCTTCGAGCCGCCGGATCGCGTCGCGGACCGGCGTGCGGCTCACGCGCAGCCAGTCCGCCATCTCGATCTCCATGATGCGCTGGCCGGGTTTCAGCTCGCCCTGCCGAATCGCATCGCGCAGCCTGCGATAGGCGTGCTCGCCGCGCGCGCCGTGACGCGGCGTATCCGCGACGCGGGTGCTGCCGTGCGCGCGAGCCAGTGTGCCGGGTTTGGGCTGCATGTGTATCCCAGTGTATACACGTGCATTTCGATTGTCCAGCCGGGCGGCCCCTCGGATGACGGGGCCTCCGCCGATCAAGTATCACTGCCGCGAGCGTGGGGAAAGTCAGCCGATGATGAGCGCCGCGCGGCCGGTAATAACACCCTTGTCGAGCCGCTGGTGGATCGCCTCCGCCTGCACGAGCGGCGCCTTCTCGGTGACGAGCGGCCACAGCTCGCCGCGCGCGACGAGCTCCAGCGAGTCGAGCACCTCCTGGCGTGTGGCGTAGCGGCTGCTCATGACCTCCGCCTCCTTGCGCATGAAGTGGGCGGGATCGACCGTAAACGGCTTGCTGCTGCCGGCCAGCAGGACGTAGCGTCCGCCCTTGGCGAGTCCCTTCAACGCCGCCTCCTGCGTGCCGTTCGCGCACACGAAATCGATGGCGACGTCCACGCCTTTGCCCTCCGTCAGCTCCAGGAGCTGCTCGGCGGCCCTGCCGTCCGATGCATCGACCGTGGCGTCGGCGCCGCACTTCACGCAGGTCTCGAACTTCGACGCCATCACGTCCACGCCGATCACCTTGCGCGCGCGCGCCCAGCGCGCGACCTTGAGCATGTGCACGCCGAGCCCGCCGCCCGCCCCGAACACGGCAACGGTGTCGTGCGGCGTCACGCGCGCCTTGCGGATGACCTTGACCGGAGTCGCGATTGCGTCGGTGATGACGCCGATCTCCGCGGGATGCCTGCGCCAGTCGAGCCCGGGCGGAAGCTTGATGAAGCTCCTGGCCTCCAGCTTGATATACTCGGCGTAGCCGCCGTCCACGTCGCGCCCGACGTGCCCGCGCAGGTTGTCGCACAGCGTCTCGCGGTTGATGCGGCACCAGCGGCAATGCCCGCAGGTAAGATAGTAATAGGCGGTGACCGGGTCGCCGTTCTTCAGGTCGGTCACTCCGGCGCCCACGGCGACGATCTCGCCGGTGATCTCGTGCCCGATGATCCGGGGGTATTCGACGGGCATGCGGCCCGCCCGCGTGTGATGGATCGTGAGCCCCGCGCCGCACGCGAGCACACGCGCCACGGCCTCGCCCGGGCCGGGGACCGGGTCGGGCACCGTCTCCAGCACGAAAGGCGTGTTGTTCGCCTTCAGCACCATGGCTTTCATGCGCGCTACTCCCGCGGCGGCCGGCGCGAGCCGGCTCTATCTCGACGACCGCTTCGCGAGTTCCTTACGGACCGCTTCTACGCTCTGGTCGTACCGATTTTGGCGCTCCAAGTAGCCGTCCGTAAAGCGGCCCCCACCGCTGACCGTCCCGATGCGCTCGCCTTCCACGGGCTCCCTGAACTTCTCGCGGCCGGCTTCCATCTTGCGCAGCATCTCCTGCAGGTCCGCCGTGCTGATCGCGTCCGGGTTGGTGACTGCGCCAGGCGCCTGGATGACCGGACCCCCCGGCCTGGCTGCACCAGCCGTGCGTTCGGCTTCCAGCCTCTTCGCCGCCGCCATCTCCTTGTCCGTGGCGGCCGTGATGCCCTTCTTGGAGGTGTCGGGCTTGGTCTTTTCCACCTTGACCGCCCCCTTTTCCGGCGCGTCGCCGTAGCGCACCTTGCCGTCCGGCATCGTGGACTTGTACAGGAACCCGCCCTGCGCCTCCGGCTGGGACTTGGCCGGCGGCTGCGATTGCGGCTTGGATTGGGCGGGCGGCTGGGACGGCGCCTGAGCCTGTGCGGCCTGGACCAGCAACCCGAAGGCCAGCGCCGGTAATAGCGTCAAGAGTCGATTAATCATGTCCGGATTCTCCTCGGCACGCCGGCCGCCGCTCGGCTCGCGCGAAGATTATAGCAACGGGCGCACGGCCGGCGGTCAGTCCGGTTAAAATGGAGCAACGCCCGGCGCGTCCGGGCGGTTGACAGTCCCGCCGCAACTTCCTCTTCCTGAATGATCGATGCCTGACACGCGCGCCGGCGCCATCGTTGTCCGCGGCGCGCGGCAGAACAACCTCAAGAACCTGACGCTCGAGCTGCCGGCGAACGAGCTGATCGTCGTCACCGGCGTCTCGGGCTCGGGCAAGTCTTCGCTGGTATTCGACACGCTCTACGCCGAGGGCCAGCGCCGCTACGTCGAGACGTTCTCGCCGTACGCCCGGCAGTTCCTCGACCGCATGGACAAGCCCCAGGTGGATGCGATCGAAGGCATCCCGCCCGCCATCGCCATCGACCAGACCAACCCGGTGCGCACCTCGCGCTCGACGGTGGGAACCATGACGGAGCTGAACGATCACCTGAAGCTCCTCTTCGCGCGCGCCGCGAAGCTGTACTGCCGCGGCTGCGGGCGGGGCGTCTCGCGCGACACGCCCGATTCGATCTA
>Ga0111538_10007545_pt1 | contig 14652 bp, 10 predicted proteins | sample SoiMethybrSBSTD1_FD_79669 | JGI IMG/M metagenome (GOLD analysis project Ga0111538, IMG submission 79669) | Bulk soil microbial communities from a Populus tree surrounding site in Tennessee, USA - Soil MetaG P. TD hybrid SBSTD1 (version 2)... | ecosystem: Environmental > Terrestrial > Soil >... | reverse complement strand
GGTCCACGGGACCTGCGCTCGGCGCCTTCACCCAAGCTCGAGGCACGCGCGCGAGCGGGAAAGCGGAGTTTTCGGCGCCGGAAGCCAGCCGCGCTTCCCTCCCGCCTGGCAGGTTCGACGACTCCTCGCTGCCGGGGAGGGACGGTGCCGCCCTGGAGACGGATCCGTCGCTGCATTTGCCAGGGAACGCGGCCCGCTCGCATCGAGCGACGCTCGAGGATGTCGAACGAGGTTTGCTCGCGGCATCCGATGAGGTGGCGCGCAGCGCCGCCCTAGTCAGCGCAAAGGGCGCAGCGCTCGCGCCGGAGCCTCTCGACGTCGCCGCCATAGCGTTGCTCCTCGCTCGTTTGGCCGTGGAAGGGACCCGGAGGCTCGACGAGCGGCACCCCGAACGCTTTGAGGAAGTCGCGGTCGATCGGGTCCTGTCGCAGCTTCAAGCTGTCGACGCCCGCCGCAGAGAGTACTCCATTCAGGCGGGCGAGCCGCTGTCCGTGTTCTGCGACCCTGAAGACCTCGTGCTCGCCATGCGACTCCTCGCCGAAGCCCGTCTCGGCAGGCGCTGCCGCTCCACGGAAGTGACGAGCACGTCCAACGACGAGACCTGCACGGTGACCATTCGCGTGATCGCGAAAGAGCCCCTCGCGACCGCTTCGAGCGCCGAAGAGCTCCACGGCCTGCGGGATCTCGCGGATCGGCTCGGGGCGCAGATCATCGGCGAAAGACTTCGGGGAGAAGTGGCCTCTGAGGTCGAGCCGGCTGCGTTCGCGATCGAGCTGCCGCAGCCCGCGAAGAGCCTCGGCGAGACACTCGTGCTGCAGCGCAAGTAATCCGAGCGTCAGGCGAGCGCCGTCGTGGGCTCGGGCCGCCCCTGGATTCCCGTCCAGACTCGGTAGAGCGGCCCCCCCGTGCGCGGCGAATCGAAGTCGTGCCCGGGCGGAGCCAAGTTGCTTCTCCAGGGCTCCGCGGCGCTCGTCACGTAGAGAGCGTCGAGGTCGGGCCCTCCGAAGGCGAGGCTGGAAATCTGCAACGACGGGAGGCGGATGCGCCGCTCGACGGCCCCGTCAGGGTCGTAGCGCACCACCTGAGCGCCGTACCAGAGCGCGCACCAGAGGTGCCCCTCCGCGTCCAGCGTGATGCCGTCGGGGATCCCGTCTTCGGCCGGAACTCGGACGAAAGCGCGCTTATCCGAAAGCTCTCCGCTCCGAGGATCCGCGTCGTAGACGTAGATCACTCGTGCGGCACTGTCTGCGAAATAGAGCTTCCGCCCTTCCGGGCCAATGGCGAGTCCGTTGGCGAGGAGGATTCCCTCATCGACGATCCTTGTTCGGCCGGCCGGATCGAAGAAGTGCAGCTCTCCCGGACAGATCATGCCGTCCGCGCCCCAGTGGATGGCGCCGGCGTAGAGGCCGCCGGAGGGCGTCGCGATGACGTCGTTGAAAGGCAGTGGCTCGTTGTTTTCGCCGGCCGCGATGGCGCGCGGCTGTTGATCGCTCGACTCCCGCCAGGTGTGAAGCCCCGAGGGGCCCGCGAGGACGAGCGCCCCGCTGCGGTCCAGAGCTAGGCCGGAGACTTGCCGCCCGGGGGAGAGCGCCGCGAGGCTCCCCGAGCCGGGCTCGAGGACGTGTAGGATGCTTCCCTCGATGTCCGTCCAGATGAGACGGCCGCGGGCAGCGTCCCAGATGGGAGCTTCCCCGCAGCGATCACGGAGATCCACGGCGATCTCGACGCGCGGTTTCATGCGCACCAAGATCGCTCGCCGGGCCGAAGGGCGCAAGGCCGCCCGCCGCGCCGTGACAAGCCGTTGCTCGATTGATGGATGGGCCCCCACCGTACCAGTTCTGGACAGCAGGCTCCGGCTGCGGCTCGATTTGCCGCCCGGCGCGCGGGCATCGTAGGCTTCTTCCGATAAATCCGATCAGGGGGGCGCTGGATGGAGGGTCTTGGGTTATGGAAAAGTCCTACGTCTACTCCGAAGCTGCGCGCCGCAAGGCGCAGAAACAGAAATCGCTGCGGGAAGGCGAAATGGAGCAGTCCCGTGGCTCGACGGCGAGCGCAACCCGCACTCGCAAGCCTGCGACGGCTCGCGCCGGCGCCGGCGTGGTTCGCACGGCTACCTCGCGCGCGGGAAGCCGCGCTGCCGGAGCGCCGGGGCGCACTCTCGCCGCCGGAGGTCGGCCCGCCCCAGTGAGCACGCCGCCGACCGAAGACTCCGTGCGCATCGTCAATGATGCACGGCCGGATGCCCGAGGCTATCCGGACCTCGTGCGCGTCGTTCGCGTGGTGCCCAAGTCAGGGAACGGTGGCGCCTCCCGGCGCGCCGCGGCGAGCCGAGGCCGCAGTGGTGCCGGAGCGCGGACAGCGGCACGCACGGCGGCACCAGGCCACGGGGTCCCAGCTCCGGTTCGAGCGGAGTCCGTGAGCCTGTTGCAGGAAAACCCGCTGGAAGTGATTCCGCCTCGCGTCCCGAGCGTTATGGAGGCGAGCGGAGACTCCGGCCAGGGTGCGCCGCCTTCGGCTCCCGTGGCGTCGCCAATGACAGCTTCACTCGAAGGCGAGTTAGATGTCCTCGTGCGACAGCTGCCGCCGGGCTGGCAGGGCAACCCGGGGCACGCGCCGGCGCTCGGCGGAGAAGCTCCGCCGCCCGCTCACGCGGCCGCGCCTCTCGCGCAGCCGGGCTCAGCGCCTCCGCTCGAAGGGACGCAGGAGCGCCTCATGCTCGAATCGGCGGAGATGGACCTTTTCGGACGCGGGGAGCCGTCGAAAGTCCACGTCTGCCCCGACTGCCACCACGAGCTCGTGCGCGTCGTCTGCCTGGGGACCACCGTGCGCGGATGCGTCGCCTGCAAAGGCGTGTGGTTCCCGCTGAGCGTCGTCCACGAGTTCTCGCGTCGCGACGACTGGTTCAAGAATCTGGGGCCCGCTCTCCATGCCGCGGCACGACCCGCGGTCGGGTCAATCTCCGACGAACCGAATGCTTGAGCGGCCGCCAACGGCCCGCCGATCGAATCACGATCGCCCCCCTTGAGGCCCGGAGTCCCGGCACATGGTCGGAACGACTCCGGGCTTCTTTTCTTGGAAGAAACCTACAAGAGCTTGCGCGGGACGTTCTCCTCGGTCGTCGCGAGCCGTTTGAGGTGGAGATACGCGTCGGTCCCGAATCCTTCCATGGAGAGGATCTGCAGGTCTCCGCCGAAATAACGTGCGTAGAGGCGACTGAGAGGGAGTCCATAGCCCAGGCCGGCCATCGGCGCGGAGAAGTCGTTCTCGTGCTCTATCTCGAAGCCGTCGCTCGGCGGAGGCGCGGTGCTGTAGAGATAGGTCCAAATCCGATCGATTCCGCTGCGCGGGATGCCTCCGCCTTCGTCCGAGATCTTGATCGTCACGTCCTCCTCGCCTTCGGCGATCACCACTCTCACCCGAGGCAGTGACTCCTCACGGGATCCGTGCCGCTCGACGACGGCTCGCAAGGAGTTCTTGAGGAGCTCAAAGAGCATGTGATGGAGGTGGGAGGAGATGTAAGTGAATACGAGCTCGGCTCTGCCGTAGACACCCAGCTCCGGGGCGCAGCCGTAGCGCTCGACACAAAGGCTCCGCGCGCTCTCCATGGCGCGCCGAATCATCTCCCGGGGGGAGCAGCGCTGGCTGATCAGGCCCGCGAACCCTGGTCGCGGTGGGTCGTGGAGGGAGATGTGCTGGCCGATGAGCATACGAACGCCGATACGCGAGAGGTAGAACCGGTCGAGAAACGCCTGGATCCGCGGGTCGAGCGCTTCCGACCCGCGCATCTGCTTGAGCTCCTGGATCCCTTTCGCCATGATCGAGACGACGTTGTTGTGCCGCCGCTTGATCGCTTCGATGGAGTGAGTGAACGCGAGCTCGGACTCTGTCGTGTCGGGGCGGGCGAGCTGGTTCAGGTCGCTGATCGAGTCGATGTACATGCCCCGGACGCTGCGCACGCTGGGCATCTCCGAGAGCCCGCACGGGAGGCTCTCGAGCTCAGCGACCCGATGCGCGAGCCGCACCGGCAGCTCCTGATGGAGGAACTGCGCGGCGGTCATTAGGACGTTCGACGTGGGGCTCCGGCCAAACTCGAAAAGCTGCGAAAGCTTGACCGGCCGCTGCGTGAATTGGGCCAGGTAACGGATCTTGTCCAGGATGTCGTCGGTACCCGGCATGCCCGCATCCTCCGGCGTATGCGCCGCAGGCGCAAGAGGGTCACGGCCGTCGGAGGCGCAAGAGGGTCACAGGCCGCCGTCACTGTCCCGGCTTGGTTTTGGCCTGAGCGAAGAGATCGACGATCGCCTGCTTTGCCTTTTTGTCCTTCACGGTCGCGAGGAGGCCGGCCCGCAGCTCATCGAATGTATAGTAGCGCACTCTGCCGATCCGCTTTCGCTGATCGAGGGCATCCAGGTGATTGATGGCGCTGCCCACGGCGCCGGGCCCAACGCGGTCATGAATCTGGATGAAAAGGGCGAGGGTCGCGTCGGCGTCCTCGAGGCCCGGAGCGTGTCCCGACAGCCGCTTTCTCTCGCCCTCGAGCGACCTCCACGCGCGGTCTTTGACCTGGGCCAGACAGGCCGGCGCGGGCTGCTTCGCCGCGAGGTGCTCCACGATCGTCACTCCTGTGTAGTGCGCCCACGTGTGGTGGTCCTCCTCGCGGCGAGCATCGCCCCACATCGCGATCACGTGCCCGAGCTCGTGGCACAGTCCGTAAAAAAGGAACTTTCCGTCCGCAGTCGGCGAACGAAACACTTCCGGATCGACCACGGGGAAGTCGATCTCCGAGTGGAACGGGAGCTCCGGAGCGAAGTGGGGAGGCTTTTCGATTTTCGGCTCGAGGTGAATTCTGACGCGCAGCTTCTTGCCCGGGACTTTGCTCCACTCCTTGAAGCCGAACACGTCGTCATACGCCGCGAGCACAGTGTCCATGACGTCGGCGAATGTCTCGAGGTGGCGCGCGTCGAGCCCGCGCAGCCCACGCAGCTGGAAGCGCGGCCGCGAGAGCGTCGTGCCCAGGGCCTTGGCGCGATCCGGGGCCGTGGCTTCGAGACGGCGACGTATTTTGTCGAAGTCCTCGGTTCGGTCGAGGTCGAGCGCAGCCCCGGCGCACTCGCTGAGGCCGTCCAGCACGGCCGGCGACGCATCCAGCCCGAGGAGCTTCTCGAGGGAAGCCGCCGCGGCGCGCGGGAGCTTTGCTTTCAGCGCGTCCTCGTTCGTCTTGCCCGGCCGGCGAGCATGCTCCTCGTTCAACTTCCGCACGGCATTCACGTAGCTCTGGACGAGCGGGGAAGGATCGGCGGGCGGGGCCGCAGGCGCCGCGCCGCCCTTCGCGACGCAAGCCAGCCACACGGCGCCAATACAGAACAGGAGCGTGGGTCGCGGCAAGAATTGCATGGCGCTGCTGATGCAGAACCCTAGCCCCGCGGGAGAATGCACGTCCGCGATGCGAGCGGGTTCCAAAAACTCAGGATAACCGCCGAAGCTCTCGTCGGAGAGCGCATCTTCGCCGCGAGCGACGCGAAAGCCTCCGCCTGTTGATGCCCCTGGCGGTGCGCGGTACTCTCTTCGGCTCGTTCCATGGCCCAGCTCCCGCCAAGACCGCACGCCGCAGGCACGCGATCTTTCCGAAAAATCCTTGTCGCGAACCGAGGCGAGATCGCCATCCGCGTCTTCCGAGCCTGCACGGAGCTCGGCATCGGCACGGTCGCGATCTACTCAGAAGAAGACAGGCTCTCGCTCCACCGCTACAAAGCGGACGAAAGCTATCAGGTCGGGAAAGGAAGCGGACCGGTCGCTGCCTATCTCGCGATCGACGAGATCGTGGATCTCGCCCGGTCGATCGGCGTCGACGCCATCCACCCCGGGTACGGGTTCCTCTCCGAGCGAGTGGAGCTGGCGGAAGCCTGCGCTGCGGCGGGCATTGTCTTCATCGGGCCGCGACCCGAGACGTTGAAGGCGGCGGGAGACAAGGTCGCCGCGAGGAATTTGGCGATCTCGCTCGGTGTTCCCGTCGTTCCGGGCACGGAGCAGCCCGTCAGCGACGCAGCCGAAGCGGTGAAGATTGCCCGCAAGTTCGGCTTTCCCGTCATGGTGAAAGCCGCGCACGGAGGTGGTGGGCGGGGCATCCGCGCCGTGCGGGAGGCTGGAGAGATGCGCGAGGCTCTCGTGGTCGCCCAACGCGAGGCGCAGCAGGCTTTCGGCAACGGCGAAGTCTTCCTCGAGAAAGCGATCGAGCAGCCGCGGCACGTCGAGGTGCAGGTGCTCGGAGACCTGCATGGCAACCTCGTCCACCTGTTCGAGCGCGATTGCTCGATTCAGAGGCGCCATCAGAAAGTGATCGAGGTGGCGCCTTCGCTCAACCTCGACAAATCGCTGCGCGAGCGCCTCTACGAGATGTCGCTCGCCATGGCGCGGAAGATGGGCTACGTCAGCGCCGGCACGTTCGAGTTCCTGATCGATGCGTCCGGCCAGCCGTACTTCATCGAGGTGAATCCGCGAATCCAGGTGGAGCACACCGTCACCGAGGTGGTCACGGGGCTCGACATCGTGCAGTCGCAGATCCGGATTGCCGAGGGGTGGCGCCTCGACGACCCCACGCTCAATTTTCCTCCGCAGGAGCGCATCGCCCCGCGAGGGTTCGCCATCCAGTGCCGGATCACGACGGAAGACCCCACGCACGGCTTCACTCCGCAGTACGGCAAAATCACCGCGTACCGCTCGGCGGCAGGTTTCGGCGTGCGGCTCGACGCCGGCAGCGCGTTCACCGGCGCCATCGTCACTCCGTACTACGATTCCCTCCTCGTGAAAGTGACCGCCTGGGGTAACACGTTCCAGGGAGCGGCGCGGCGAATGCTCCGCACGCTGGCAGAGTTCCGCGTGCGGGGGCTTTCCACGAACATCCCATTCCTCGCCAATGTGGTCGGCCACCCTGACTTTCAGTCGGGGCTCTGCACGACGCACTTCATCGACGCCAATCCCGAGCTCTTCCACTTCGTGGAGCGTCGCGATCGCGCGACGAAGCTGATTCGGTTCCTCGGCGATATCACCGTCCACGGCAATCCACTGCTGGACGGACGCCTGCGCACGCCCGCCAACGTGCACCCCGTCGTGCCACAATTCCCCGCGTCAGCGCCGGTCCCGCGCGGGACGAAGCAGATCCTCCAAGAAGTGGGTCCTCAAGGCCTGGCAAAGTGGATGTTGAAGCAGGAAAGGCTGCTCATCACGGACACGACGTTCCGCGACGCGCACCAATCACTGATCGCCACGCGGATGCGGACGAACGACCTGCTGTCCATCGCCAAAGTCTGCTCCCACCGCCTCCCCGAGCTTTTCAGCATGGAGGTGTGGGGCGGCGCGACGTTCGACACGATGATGCGCTTCCTGCGCGAGGACCCCTGGGAGCGCTTGGCGCTTCTCCGCGAAGCCATCCCGAACATTCTGCTCCAGATGCTGATCCGGGGCGCCAACGCCGTCGGATACACGAACTATCCGCCCAACGTGGTCAAAGCTTTCGTCAAGGAAGCGGCGTCCTCGGGCATCGACATTTTCAGAATCTTCGACTCCCTGAATTACGTGCCCGGGATGACTTCGGCGATCGAAGCGGTCCGCGAAACCGGCTCGATCGCGGAAGCCGCGATCTGCTACACGGGAGACATTCTCGACGCCCGCCGCCAGCGCTACAGCCTCAAGTACTACGTCCAGCTGGCCAAGGAGCTCGAGCGACGCGGAGCCCATATCCTCGGGATCAAGGATATGGCCGGGCTCTGCAAGCCCTACGCGACCCAGCTCCTCGTCAAAAAGCTAAAAGATGAGGTGCGCATCCCGATTCACTTCCACACCCACGACACGAGCGGCATCCAGGCCGCGTCGATCTTGAAAGCGTCGGAATCGGGCGTGGACGCTGTCGATCTCGCCATCGCGTCAATGAGCGGATGCACGTCGCAGGTGAATCTCAACTCCATCGTCGCAGTGCTCCAGGGCCAGAGCCGAGATCCGGGCCTCGATTTCCAAGCGCTCAACGAGATCAGCGATTACTTCGAGGAAGTACGGAAGTGGTACTACCCTTTCGAGAGCGAGCTGCGCGCCGGCACGTCCGAGGTCTACGAGCACGAGATGCCGGGAGGCCAGTATTCGAACCTGAAGCAGCAGGCTGCGTCGCTGGGGCTCGCGGGTCGCTGGACGGAGGTGAAACAGGCCTACGTCCAGGCCAATCTTCTCCTCGGCGACATCGTGAAAGTGACGCCGTCGTCGAAAATCGTGGGCGACTTCGCGCTCTACATGGTCTCGAACAACCTGACACCGGAGTTGATTCTCGAGGACGCCCGCTCACTCTCGTTTCCTGAGTCGGTGGTCGAGTTCTTCCAGGGAAAAATCGGCAAGCCTCCGTTCGGCTTCCCGCGGAAGCTCCAGGAGATCGTCCTCCACGGGCGCAAATCGAGGACGAAATCGGCTCCGGCGATGCGGCTCGAGAAAGTCCGCAAAGAGCTGGAGGCGAAAATCCACCGCGAGCCCACCCAGCGCGACCTCCTGTCCTACTTGATGTACCCGCGGGTCTTCGTGGAGTACGAGCGCGAACGAAGGAATCACAGCGAGGTCCGAGTCGTCCCCACGAAGAATTTTTTCTTCGGGATGGAGATCGGCGAAGAGATCAACGTCGAGATCGAGCAAGGCAAGACCATCATTCTTCGATTGCTGTCGACGTCGGAGCCGGGGCCGGACGGCGTCCGGAAGCTCGTTTTCGAGGTGAACGGCGTCGCGCGCGAGATCGATACCGAGGACCGCAACTTCACGAAAAAGGTCGTTTCGCGCCGCAAGGCGGATCCTGCCGACCTTCATCAGCTCGCCGCGACGATGCAGGGAGTCGTCGCCGAAGTGCGCGTCAAGCCAGGCCAGGCCGTGGAGCAGGGCGAAGTGCTCCTCGTGCTCGAGGCCATGAAAATGCAGGTCAACGTCACGGCTCCCATCGCTCGCACGGTGAAGGAAACCTTCGTCGAGAAGGGGGCTCGCGTCGATTCCGGGGACCTCCTCCTCATCTTCGAGTAGCCGGCGGCCCCTATCGGGCCGATTGGCTCCTCGCCGGGCCTTCGCTTAGAATCTTTCCGGCTGTCCGTACACCCCCAAGGTCCCGATCCATCGAGGCGAAACCATGAGCGACTCGAAACTCTCGCGGCGGAGGTTCCTGAAGGCAAGCACTGCAGGCGCTGCGGCGCTGCCGATCGCCGGCTGCTCCCTGACATCGCGCGACGACAGCGGGGCTTCGAGCCACGCCAGCGCGGCCGGCGCCGGCGGAGAGCTACCGTTCGGGGCGCCTCCGATTGTCGAGCGGCGAAACGGCATTCCCTACCGCACGTTCGGAAAGACCGGAGTGAAAGTCTCCATGCTCGGCCTCGGGGGCTACCACGTCGGAGTTCCGCCCTCGGCGGATGACGCGACGCGGATCGTCCGGCGAGCCATCGACGAAGGCATCAACTTCCTCGACAACGCCTGGGAGTACCATGACGGCGTGAGCGAAGTCCGGATGGGGAACGCTCTCGAAGGCGGTTACCGCGACAAGGTCTTCCTCATGACCAAAGTCTGCGCGCGCGATGAGGCGGGCGCGATGAAGCAGCTCGAAGAGAGCCTGAAGCGGCTGAAAACCGATCACCTGGATCTCTGGCAGTTCCACGAGTGCAACTACGACAACGATCCGGACTGGATCTTCTCGAAAGACGGCGCCGTCCACGCCGCGATGAAGGCGAAGCAGCAAGGAAAGGTCCGGTTCGTCGGCTTTACGGGCCACAAGTCGCCCCACATCCACCTCAAAATGCTGGCTCAGGACTTCCCCTGGGATTCCGCTCAGATGCCCATCAACGTGATGGACTCCCACTACCGGAGCTTCGCGCGGCAGATCGTGCCGGTGTGCGCCGCGCGCGGAATCGCCATCGTTGCGATGAAGCCGCTCGGAGGCAACGGGAGCATTCCGGAGAGCGGAGGCGTGACTGCGGAGGAGTGCTTCCGATACTCCTGGAGCCTCAACATCCCGTTGACGCTCTCGGGCATGGACACGGAGGCGCGCCTCCTCGAGAACATCGGCTATGCGCGTGCCTGGAAGCCGGAGAGCCGGGAGTCGATCGCAGCGATCCTCGACAAAGTCCGCCTCGTCGCGGGCGATGGCCGATTCGAGCGCTTCAAATCGACCCAGGACTTCGATTCGACGACGCACAAAAAGCAGCACCAGCTTGGCTAAACGCCGCGCCGCCGGCTCGACCGGGGCGGCGCGTAGCGTCCCTGCCGGCAGGCGGCGGGGCTGGATCGCCATCACCGCCCTGCTCCTGGCTTCAGGCTGCTCCGACGCGCCGCGGGTGGATTCGTACTGGATTCGCGCCGACCTGCGCGGGGCCTATGGTTTTCCAACGGCCGGTTTCGTGCGAGCTCGCGAGGACGCGGACGAGGGCGAGCTCGAGGGAGACAACGTCCGCTGGAAGCGCGACCTGGACCTCGAAGGATCTCTGGGCTACGGAGCCCGCGTCGACGTGCGGCCGCTGCACGAGACCGAGCTGTCGTTCACGTACGACCTCTTCGACGGTTTCCACGGAGCTGACACGCTCGGGCGCGCGAGGAGATACGACGGTCGCGTCTACCCGGAGGGCGAGCAAGTCCGTTCCGAGCTCGAGTGGCGCCGCGTGACGGCGAGCGCGGCGCACCGCGTCCTCGCTCTTGGCAATCCATCCGGTCCCTCGGGCCCGCTGGCCGATATCCTCGTGCGCGCCGGCGTCGAGGGCAGCACGTTCGACACCGAGCTGCGCGGCAACACGGTCCCGGAGGAAAAGCGGGAGCTCCGTACGGGGGCTCCGTTCGTCGCCCTCGAAGGCCGCGCGGCGATCCTGCCTCGGATCGTCTTCGAGCATTCGCTCGCGGCCGGCTACTGGAATCATGAAGGCTCCCGGCTGGAGCTTTTCTCCGCCACGGCGACGTTTCGGCTCCGCGTTTGGGGCCCTCTCGACGCGCTCGTGGGCTATGAGTTCGCCTACCGAGACGGCAAGGCCAGCTTCGAAAACGGCGAAATCACGCGGGTTGACCTGACCATGCACGCCGTTCAGCTGGGGCTCGGCCTCCAGTTCTGAGTAAAAAGGGAGCTTTCCGGAGCGTCCAGCCGAACTGCCAGCCAACTGTCCCACCAAAATCCGGCTTTACTGGCCCCAAGCAGAATTTCTAGTGCAACTTGGCCTCGAAATGGCTATCTTCGAGCCCCTTCCCCGCCTCGTACCCGCCAGTTAGCTCAGGAAACGCCGCCCATGACACGAAGCACCGCCTCGAGGGGCAAATCCTCCGCTCCCAAACCAGCGACTCCCACGAAAAACGGCGCCCCTTCTTCTTCTTCTTCTTCTCCTCCTCCTCCTCTCGCTCAAAAAGTGCCCACGGGAGCGGAGAAGTTGATTCAGTGCCTCGAGCGCGAGGGGGTCGAATACGTCTTCGGGCTGTCGGGCGGCGCCGCCATGCCTCTCTTCGACGCGCTCGTCGACTCGAAAATCAAGCTCATCCATACGCGCCACGAGCAGGGCGCCACTCACATGGCCGACGGTTACGCCCGGTCTACAGGCAAGCCGGGAGTCGTGCTCGTCACCTCGGGGCCGGGCGCCACGAACACCGTGACGGGGCTCCTCACCGCGCTCATGGACTCGGTCCCCATGATCGTCCTCACGGGCCAGACGATCAGCCCCATGCTGGGGAAAGATGCTTTCCAGGAAGCCGATGTGACGGGGATCACCTACCCCGTCGTGAAGCACAGCTACTTGGTGAAGAGCACGAACGACATCCCGCGCATCGCCAAAGAGGCGTTCTACCTCGCGACGTCGGGCCGGCCGGGCCCCGTCCTGATCGACTTGCCGAAAGACGTCACGTCGGCGCCGTGCACCGCTCCCTTCGTGGACGATGTCTACCTGCCGGGCTACCACGTGCCGGGGCGAGCGAGCGCCGACCTGCTGAAGAAAACCGCGGATCTCCTCGCACGCGCACGGCGTCCGGTGCTGTACGTGGGCCACGGCGCGGTGATCTCGAACGCGGGGAAAGCCATCTACACACTCGCGGAAAAAATCCAGGCGCCGGTCGTGAACACGCTCCTCGGCAAGGGGGCCGTGCCGGAAGACAAATCGCTGCACCTCGGCATGCTCGGAATGCACGGGACGGCGTATGCGAACAAGGCGGTCACTCACTGTGACCTGATCATGGCCATCGGGGCCCGCTGGGATGACCGCATCACCGGCAAGCTCAGCGAGTTCTGCAAAGACGCCAAGAAAATCCACGTCGATATCGACGTGGCCGAGTTCGGGAAAATCGTGCGGCCCGACGTCTCCCTCGCGGGCGACGCCCGGCTCGTGATCGAGGACCTCATACCACTCGTCAGCCGGTGCGACAGCGCGGACTGGCTGCGGGAAATCGCAGGCTGGCGCAAGCAATACCCCCTCAAGTACCCGAAAAAGGGAGGCCTACGAGCTCAACACGTCCTCGACCGGCTCGACAAGCTCGGCGGTCGCGAGGCGATCGTCACGACGGACGTCGGCCAGCACCAGATGTGGGCCGCGCAGTTCTGCCTTACCACGAAGAATCACCACTGGTTGTCCTCGGGAGGGGCTGGAACCATGGGTTTCGGCTTCCCGGCCGCGATCGGAGCGCAGCTGGGTAACCCCGGCACACGGGTCTGGGCCATCGTGGGCGACGGCGGCTTTCAGATGACCATGCCGGAGCTCGCCACGGCGGCGCTGCACCGCTTGCCCGTGAAAGTGCTGATTATCAACAACCGATACCTCGGGATGATCCGCCAGTGGCAGGAGCTCTTCTACGACAACCGCCTGAGCGGAGCGGACCTCGAGGGCAACCCCGACTTCGTCAAGCTCGCGCAGGCGTACGGCATCCGCGGATGGCGAATTCGCCGCGCCGGGGACGTGGACAAAGTCATCAAGGCCGCCATGGACTACAACGATGGCCCCTGCGTGATCGACGCCGAAGTGGTCAAGGAAGACAACGTCTTCCCCATGATCCCCGCCGGCGCTCCGCTGGCCAACATGATCATCGACCGCCCGAAACAGAAGCTCGAGAAGCCCAGCGGCTCGACCTAACGCGGCTCTTCCACGGCCGCAAAGCTCTGGCGCACGGCACTCACGGCACGCTCACCCCAAGAAAACCATGAATACCGCGACCGCAGCCCCTCCCATCCATACGATCTCGATGCTCGTCCGGAACAAGCCCGGCGTCCTCGTGCGGGTCGCGCTCGTCTTCTCGCGCCGCGGCTACAACATCGAGAGTCTGGTCGTGAGCCCGGACCTCTCGAACGGCGAGTTCTCGCGCATGACCGTGACGTGCAGCGGCGATCCTGAGACGCTGGAGCAGATCATCAAGCAGTGCACGAAGCTGGTCGACGTCGTGCACGCTTTCGATCACACCGGGCAAGCCGCGATCGAGACGGAGATCGCGCTCGTCAAGCTGCAGTGCGAGATCCACCAGCGCACCGAGATCCTGCAGATCGCGGAGCACTACAAGGCCAAAGTGGTCGACTATGCCTCGCAGAGCCTGATCCTGCGCGTCTACGGCGAGAGCGAGAAGCTCGACAGCTTCATCGCGCTGCTCAAGCCGTTCAGCATCGCCGAGCTCGTGCGCTCGGGGAAAATCCTGATGCTGCGCGGGCTCGAGACGACTTGAGAAGCCGTTTCACGCGAACGCCTTGCGCGCGTTCTCCTCCGTGTCGTAAATCTCGAACACGCGCGTGAGGCGTGTGAGCTCGAGAAGCGACCGGACCATCGGGGGCACGTTCCAGAGGACGATGCGGCCGCCCTCCGCGCGCGCGTCTTTCATCGTGCCAACCAGCACGGACAACCCCGACGAGTCGATGAACCTGAGGTCGGCGAGGTTGAGGATCACGCGACCGCGCGAGGCTTGCACGACGGCTTTCAGATCGCTCCGAACCTGCGTCGCAGAGGCGGCGTCCAGACGCCCAGTCACGGCGGTGATCTCGATGGAGCTCACGGATTGGCTACTGGCGGCCATGGTCTGTATTCCTGAAAAGGGGCCTTTGAAGACTACGATGCACCCGGTACCGCGGCCAGGCTGACAAGTTCTCGCTCCTCGAGAGCGCCGCGGTATTTTTCGTCAGGAATCCACAGCAAGGACTCCGATATCGGCCCAGATGGTCATCCGTGCCCGGAGAGGGTTGGGCCTGCGGAAAATCGCCGCGCCGTCGGAATGGATCCCGATCCCAAACTCGAAAATCGGCCCTTGCGACCGGAGGCGCCGTTCCGTGAAGTCATCGTCCGATGGGTCCAGCCCGTCGTCCGCGCCTGGATCCTCGCGTACATCCGGGTGAAGACAGGCGGCCCGGTGCCGCTGTCTCTCATCGCGTACGCCTTTCCGCGGATCCACGGCACGGGCAAAGTGACTTTCGGGAAAAATGTCGTGCTGCGCGGCGAGGTCTACCTCGAAAGCACGGGCGACGGAACGATCACCATCGAGGACGGAGTCGAGCTGGGGCACGGAGCGCACCTCATCGCGCAGGCGGGGATCCGAGTGGGCCGCGCCGCCGTCATCGGCGAGTACGCATCGCTGCGCGACGCCCTCATTCTTCCGTGTTTTCCGCCGGCCGACACCGTGAAGCAGCACAAGCTCGCGCCGATCGTCATCGGC
>Ga0111538_10007543_pt1 | contig 14655 bp, 10 predicted proteins | sample SoiMethybrSBSTD1_FD_79669 | JGI IMG/M metagenome (GOLD analysis project Ga0111538, IMG submission 79669) | Bulk soil microbial communities from a Populus tree surrounding site in Tennessee, USA - Soil MetaG P. TD hybrid SBSTD1 (version 2)... | ecosystem: Environmental > Terrestrial > Soil >... | reverse complement strand
GGGCCGCGCGCGGTTGCCGAGCTGGTGGACGGTTGCGAGCGGCGTGCCCTGGATGCAGTCGCCGGCGTCGATCAGGACGGTCGGTTGCCCGTCCGCCCGCGCCGCGCGAACCAGGGTCGCAATCTTCTCGAGGCCGCGGATCGCGGGCCGCTCCGCCAGGTCGTCCCACGCCAGCAGCGAGCCGTGGAGGTCGGTGGTGTGGAGCAGCGTGAGCCGCGCCTCCTCGGCGCGGACGATTCCGGCGCCGGGAAGCAGTGCGATGGCGGAGACAATGAGACGTGAGAGGAGACGCATGCGGGTCGGCGACGCTAGCACCGGCTGGTAATCAGGGCAACGGCGACGCGGTGCTATCATGCCCGGCCGCGGCCGGGCTGCATGTCATGACCAAGGGAAATGAAGATGCCAGAGAACGTCTGTCCGAGCTGCGGATTCGCAGGGAACGCCCCGGGTGACGGCGAATGCGGGCGGTGCGGTTTCCCGCTCGGCGAGAACGCGGTCGAGACGAACCCGGCGGCCCCGGTGGAACCGGACAGCGCCCCGCCGGCCCCGGCTGCGGTGGAGGCGGTGGACGTTCCCGAGCCGGAGGTTGCCGAGAGCCCGGTCCCGAATCCCGTCATGCGGCCGCTCCCGCGCCGCTTCCGGCCCCGCCCGCGCCGCACCGACCCCACGTCCGCCACCCTGTGGATCGTGTTCGGCGCCTTCGCCGCGATGGTGCTGCTGTGGGTCGCCATCCAGGCGACGCTGCGCAAGCCGCCGCCGCCCCAGGTCCCGGGTTCGACCACCGCACTCCAGGCGACCGCCGATTCGCTGAACCAGATCCTCGCGCGCGACTCGACCAACGTCGATGCGCGCCAGCGACTGGCGGACATCTACTACGACACCGGCAACTGGGATCCGGCGATCGTTCAGTACCGGGCGGTGCTGCGGCTCGACTCGACGCGCACCACCGCGCTGGTCGATCTCGGCGTGTGCTACTTCAACCTCGCCCACTCGACCGAGGCCGAGCAGCTGTTCGTGGCCGCGCTCGGGCGCGAGCCGAAGCACCCGGTCGCGCTGTTCAATCTCGGGATCGTGTACGAGGCCCGCGAGAATTATCCGAAGGCGCTCGACTACTTCCAGCGCACGCTCGAGAGCAACCCGCCCGAAGTCATGCACTCGCCGATCGTCCAGTCGATCCAGCGGGTGAAGGGGAAGATGTCGGCGAAGCAGTAGCAGGCTCCAGGCATTCCGGGGGACGCACATGAACGCTCGAATCGTTGCCCTCCATCTCAGTCACGCGAGCCGCGCGCCGCTGAAGAACGTCGGCACCGCCGAGGCCCTGCTCGATCGCGGCCTCGACGGCGACCGCCACGCCAAACCCGGCAATCGCCGCTCGATCCTGTTCATGGAGCAGGAGATGCTCGACGCGCACGGGCTCGCCCCGGGCGACGTGCGCGAGCAGGTGACGGTGCAGGGTCTCGACCTGAACGGGCTCGTATCCGGCAGCCGCCTCAAGGTCGGCTCGGCGGTGTTCGAAGTTGCCGGCCCCTGCGCTCCCTGCCAGCGCATGGAGGAGCTGCGCGCCGGACTGCGCCAGGCGCTCGAGGGCCGGCGCGGACGCTTCGTGCGCGTGGTCGAGGCCGGGACCCTGTCGGTGGGCGACGCGGTCGAGATCCAGCCGCCCTCCACTCCCTGAGCGCCTGACCGACCCGCGTGCGCCGCGACTTCTATGCGCCCCTGTTGGTGGCGGCGATCGCCGCTCTCGCGGTCGCATCGCTGTCGTGGCTCAGCTACCGGAGCGTGCGCACCGGCTACCAGACCGAATTCGCACGGCGGCTCGAAGGCATGGCGGCGACCGGAGCGTCGCAGGTCCGCGCCGCCGACGTCGACGATGCGACGCGCCTCGGCCAGGAGGGCGTCGGCTATCTGACCCTGCAGGTGCTCATCCAGCAGCTGTGCGCGACGCCCGGAACCGCCAATGCGTCGCTGCTCGACGTGAGGCGCTACGCCCTGTACGACTGCCGGGGTGATGAATGGCAGGGCCAGCGGAGCATGCTCGATTCGCTCGCGCACCCGGCGCTCGCGCAGGCGCTGGCGGGCGAGACCGCGGTGTCACCGCCGTTCGTATTCAGCGGTCTGCCGCGTCAGGTCGCATTCGCGCCGGTGCGGGGTGACAGCAGCGGGGCGCCGGTGGTGGCGGTGGTCGCGGTCGAGGCGGTGCCCGGGTATCGCGACGCGCTCGCCCAGCTCGGACAGCGGCTCCTGCTGGTCACGGTGCTCATCACGCTCACCCTGTTGGTGCTGGCGATCATCATGGCCCGCCGCGCGCTGGCCGCCGCCCGGCTCGAGCGCCGTCTGTCGCGCGCCGAGAACCTGGCCGCGATGGGCCGGCTGACCGCGACGCTGGCGCACGAGATCAAAAACCCGCTCGCGATCATCCGCGCATCGGCCCGGCGCCTCGAAAAGCTCGAACCCGAGGCGCGGAAGATGTCGGAGTACGTGGTCGAGGAAGTCGATCGCCTGTCGGCGACCGTGACGCGGTATCTCCAGTTCGCGAAGGGCGAGGACCTGCCGGAAGGCAGCGGCGATGCGCGCTCCGCGCTCGATGCCACGCTGGCGCTGCTGGAGGGGGAGTGCCAGGCGCGTCGGGTGACGGTCGAGCGAATCGGTCTCGCACCGCTTGCGCCCGGTGCGTGGCCGGAGACCGCGCCGGTCCGGCTCGATCCCGAGTCGCTGAAACAGGTGTTCCTGAACCTCCTTCTCAATGCGCTCGACGCGATGGCGGACGGCGGCGCGCTGACGGTCGCGCTCGCCGAGCGCGGCGCCGACTACGAAATCGCGATCGCCGATACCGGTCCGGGCATTCCCCCTGATACTCTGCGTCGTCTCGGCGATCCGTTCGTCACCACCAAGGCGCAGGGCAGCGGCCTCGGGCTGTTCCTCACGCGACGCCTGGTGCGCTCGGCGGGCGGCACCCTCGACATTGAAAGCGTCGTCGGCCGCGGCACCACCTGCCGCGTGCGACTGCCACGGCGCCGGGAGTCGTGATGCGCGTGCTGGTGGTCGACGACGAGATCAAGAACGCCGAACTGACCGCGCTCGCGCTCGCCGACGCGGGTCACGAGACCGCGTTCGTCGACGGCGGCCGCGCTGCCCTCGACCGGCTGGCGAAGGACCGGTTCGACGCGGTGATCACCGACCTTCGCATGAAGGCGCCCGACGGCCTCGCGCTGCTGGCCGACATCAAGAAGCAGTGGCCCGAGACGATCGTGATCCTGATGACCGCCTACGCGGCGCTCGACACCTGCCGCGGCGCGTTCAAGCAGGGCGCCTACGACTACGTCCAGAAGGAAGGCGAGTACCACGACGAGCTCGAGCTCCTGATCCGCCGCGCGGCGGCCGAGCGCGACCTGCGGGCCGACAACCGAAGACTGACCGGCACGGTCGACACCCTGCGCAAGGGCGTGGCGACGGTGCGTGGCGACTCGCCGGCGCTGCGCCAGGCGCGCACGCTCGCCGACAAGGTGGCGGTCACGGATTCGACCGTCCTGCTGCGGGGCGAGAGTGGCACCGGCAAGGACCTGTTCGCGCGCGCGATCCATTTCGCCAGCCGGCGGTCCGCGGGTCCATGGGTGAAGGTGAACTGCGGTGCGATCCCCGAGGCACTGCTCGAGAGCGAGCTGTTCGGTCACGAGAAAGGCGCGTTCACCGGCGCGGTGCGCCAGAAGCCGGGCCGCTTCGAGGACGCGAACGGCGGCACGCTGTTCCTCGACGAGATCGGCGAGCTGCCGCTCGCGCTCCAGGTCAAGCTGCTCCAGGTGATCGAGGAGAAGACCTTCACGCGCGTGGGCGGCAACCAGCCGGTGACGGTGAGCGTGCGCCTGATCGCCGCGACCAATCGCGACCTGGAGGAGATGGTGCGGGAGCGCACGTTCCGCGAAGACCTGTTCTTCCGGCTCAACGTGTTCCCGATCACGCTGCCGCCGCTGCGGGATCGCCCCGGCGACATCCCGATGCTGGTCGCCCACGTGCTCGAGCGTCAGGGCGCCCCGCCCGACAAGGTGACACCCGCGGCGCTGGCCGAGCTCGAGCGCTACGCGTTCCCCGGCAACGTGCGCGAGCTCGAGCACACGCTCGAGCGGGCGCTGATTCTCGCCGGCACCGACCCGATCGAGCCCGAGCACCTCGCGTTCGCGCGCCCCGACCAGATGCGCGACGGCGCGGCATGGGTGCCCCGGATTCCTGTCGAAGGCCTGTCGCTCGAGGCGCTCGAGCGCGAGCTGATCCTGCAGGCGCTCGAGCGGGCATCCGGCAACAAGAGCCAGGCGGCGCGACTGCTGGGGCTCACCCGTCGTACTCTCTACTCGCGGATGGAGAAGCACGGACTGCGGACGCCGGGCGCAGGGGATGAGCCGGGCGACGACGCAGCCGAGGAAGGGCGGGAGGGGGCGTGAGCGGGCTGCGCGGGATCCTGTTCGACAACCTGGGGCTCAAGCTGGTCGCGCTGCTGATCGCGGTGCTGATCTATCTCAACGCGTACACCGACCGGCCGGCCACCATGATGGTCGCGTTCCCGGTCCAGGTCACCGATCTGCCGGACTCGCTGACCCTGACCGGGACCGCGCCGTCGCCGATCCGCGCCGAGCTGGCGGGCACCGGCAAGCAGCTGATCCGGCTCCGCGTCACCGAGCCGGCGGTCAAGATCTCGCTCGCCGGCGTCGCGGCCGGTCGCTTCACGCGCGCGATCATGCCCGCCGATCTGCCGCTCCCCGAGGGCGTCCAGATCGGCGTCGACCGCGTGGTGAGCCCGCGCACGCTCGAGCTCGACATCGATCAGCGGGCGACCCGTGAGATTCCCGTGGTGGGACGCCTGATCGGGAGTCCGGCCGCCGATGCGATGATCTCGGGACCGATCGTCGTGCACCCGCCGATGCTGCGCGTGATCGGTCCGCGCGGTGTGCTCGCGCAGCTCGATTCACTGCGGCTGGTGCCGGTTTCGATCGCCGGACGTCACGACACCCTCACCAGCGTGACGCTCCCGGATCTGCCCGCCTGGTGCACGTCGGAACCGGCGAACGTCGAGATCTCGATCCCGATGGCGCTCGCCGACGTACGACGCATCCCGGTGACTGTCGAGGGGGTGGGTGCGGATCGCGTCGCCGCACAGCCGCCGCGCGTGACGGTCGAGATTCGCGCGCCGCGCGGCGCGCTTGCCGATCTGGATCCGGCGACGCTGCGGGTGCGCTGGCTGGCGGGCGGGGACCCCGAGCGGCGGATCGGTCGCCGCGTCGCGCTCCGGCTCGAGCAGGATCTGCCCGCGGCCGTGGTGGTCCGCCTGGTCCCCGACTCGGTCACGCTGGTGGGGACCGAGCGCTAGAAGGTTGCGGGTTGGAAGGCCGCTTCGGGAGGTTGGCAGGCTCGGATGGAAGGAGACCCTCCAGCCCCGCGATGCCGATGAACCGCAACCCCGGTGCCACTCACGCTGGGTGATCCGGCCCCCGCAGAACCCCTGAAACGCTGGCGATTCCGCGCGCTCGCGCACCCCTGCGGCAACCTGCATCGGCGCTCCCTGACGCAACCTGCCAACCCCGTGCGCGCGCAGCGCAATCCCCGTGTGCGATCCGGCCGGTTCCGTTCGTTGAACCAGGGTGGAGGGCCCGTTCCCACCTCCTCCACGATCGAGCCCGCTCCCCCTGGAGGCAGTCATGCCCGCCCGCCCATCGATCTCCCGCACATCCGGCATCCCCGCCAGCCTCCTGGCCGCGACCGGCGTCCTCATGCTGCTTCAGGTATCCATCGCGCACGCCGCGATGATCGGCACCGGGCTCGGGCCCCGCTCGGTCGCGATCGCCGATCTCAACGAGGACGGCTACAACGACCTGATCTCCGGCAACGGCACCGACAACACGATTGCCGTGAGCCTCGGGCGCGGGAACGGCACCTTCGATCCCAAGGTCCAGTACCCGTGCGACGCCCCGGTGTCGGCGATCGCGGTGGCGGATCTGAACAAGGACGGCCACTTCGACGTGATCAATGTCTGCCCGGCCATCCATGAGGTCGGTATGCGGCTCGGCGCGGGGGACGGAACGCTCGGAGCCCGCATGGTCATTTCGGTCACCGGCCCGACCGACGTGGTGATCGGCGACTTCGACCACAACACCTGGCCCGACATCGCGATCGTCAACGGGACCGCGAACACGCTCGGACTTCTCCGTGGTCTTGGAGGGGGAGGGTTCGGGCCGATCACGTACTTCGCCGGAACCGGAGCCACCCGTCTCGCGATCGGCGACGTCAACAACGACACGCATCTGGACGTGGTGTCCACCCGAACCGGCACCAGCGGCTTCTCGGTGTGGCTCGGATCCGGAATCGGAGGATTCGCAGCCCCGACGCACTTCACCCTGAACGACATCGCCAGCGACGTCACGCTGGTGGATCTGAATACCGACGGCAAGCTCGACGTGGTGGCCACGGTTCCAGCCAACTCCGCGGTGAACATGAGGCTCGGCAACGGCGATGGAACGTTCGGAACCAACGCCTCGCAAACCGCGGGGAGCGGAGCCGCCGCACTCGTGAGCGCAGACTTCAATGGAGACAACATTCCCGACCTTGCCGTGAGTGGGCCCGGTACGTCGCTGGTCGCGGTTCTCATCGGGAACGGCAATGGAACCTTCCAGCCGAGGGTTCAGTACAAAGGCGGGCAACAATGCGATGGGATCGTCGTCGGGCAGCTCGATGGGGATACGAACCTCGATCTCGCTCTCGCGGCCCCCGGGCAGAATTCGATCTGCACGCTGCCCGGCAACGGCAACGGGACGTTCTTTGATCCATTTGGATTCTTCTACGTCTGGGGCACCACCACCGGCGCGATGTCCGATCCGAATGCGTGGCTGCCGGCGCGTACTTCACCGGACGCGTCCGACGTGCTCGTCATCAATCGCGGGGGCTCGTTCGGAATGGTCGGCGTGTCCGGCACCGTGGGGCGGATCGTCATTTCGGGCGGGACCACCGTCAGTTTTTCGGCGGCCGGATTCGGGGTCGGCACGTTGAACGTCGCGGGCGGGACCGGCACCGACCTGGCGGTCGAGCGATCCTCGACGCTCCAGATCGGAAGCTTCGTCAGCCCGGTCATCCTCAACATCGCGGCGGGCGCGAACGCGGAGATCAACGGTGACGTCCGTCTCGGCGGGGCGGTCAACCGGCTGCAGGCAGTGAGCACCAACGGCATCGTGTTCCAGAGCACGGGACGGGCACTGATCGAAGACTCCGGGTCGCCGGCCGGCACGCTCACGCCGTTCGGCACCGGAACGGGAGCGAGCGGCCTCAACTCGGTGCTGTTCCACTACGGCTCGCAGTGCATCGCCAGTTATCCGGTCTCGGTGTTTGGCGCAGCCGCGCCCAACGCCGTGGCGTACTTCTGGCCCGGGAGCCGCTATCGGCAGACCGTTGCCTTCAGCCCCGACGTATCGGGACGCACCTACGCCGACTTCGAATATGACGCGCCGGGCACGGGATCGGTGATGAGCGGATCGGGCGGGTTCCAGGTCGACAGCCTGATCGTCACCGCCGGCACGCTGACCTCGACGGTGACCGGACCGATCACGATCCGCGGCAACATCGCCGCGACCAGCGATCCGACCAACCTCATGTTCCTGCCCGCCTCAGCGACCACGATCCGCATGGCCGGCAGCGCACGCCAGACCGTCCGCGTCATCGGGTCGTGGAACAGTGCCGCGCCTCCGCTCTACCTGAATTCCAACGTCACTCTGAACATCGATAACCCCGCCGGCGTCGAGTTCCATATCGGCTTGCGGACATCGGCGAACCTTTCGTTCACCAGGGGGAATGTCCATACGCCGATGATTCAGTTCCACCCGCTGCTGCGGTTCACCGTGACGCTCGATTCCACCGCGACTCTGACCGGTGCCGGGCCAACCACCGGGTGGGTTGCCACCACGCTGAGACGGCGCGTGAGCTCCAATGGGCTCATTCGCCTCGACATCGGAGACTCCATCTCGTATCAGCCGGTCGACCTCGATCTGCACGGAGTGACCGGACCCGGCTACGTCCGCGCCGGCACGAGCCTCTTCGACCTTCCCACGATCGGATCCGCGCAGCTCGACATGGACCATCGTGTTCACCGGAGCTGGGTCCTGGGGGTCACGGATCTGTCACTCGTCAGCCCGCCGACGTTCCTGTCGAGCCTCGATGCCACGCTTTTGTTCGCGCCGGAGGACGTGTCCCCGGGGTCCGATCCCTCGGAGTTTGTGGGCCGGTTCACCGCAGGCTCTGGATGGGTGCCGACCACAACGGGCCTGCGTACCGCCACGTCGTTCCAGATGCTCGACATTCCCGTGGGGACGTTCAACGGAGCGCCCGGGCTCGCCGTGGGCGAGCCGATCACGCCGTCGATGTCGGTCGTGAACGCTTCGGAAGGAGAGGGCAACGGTCCCGGCCAGGGGCGCGTTCAGCCGATGCACGCGCAGGCTGCGGGCAGCCTCGCGTTCCGCGTCCGGTTGTCGCAGGCGGCGGTCACACCCATCAGCGTGCAGTACCAGACCCAGGATGGCACCGCGACCGTGGCGGACGGTGACTACACACCGGTCAGCGGAACGTTGAACTTCGCGCCCGGGGACACCGCGCTCGACATCGTGGTCCCGTTCGGAGCCGACGCCACGCCGGAGTACAACGAGACGTTCGGCATCACGCTGTCGAACCCCTCGGGCGACGTGACGATCGCGACCCCGACGGCAACCGGCACCATCCTCGACGACGACGATGTGACTGCGCCGACCGCGACCGTGCTGTATCCGAACGGGGGAGAGCTGATCCTGCAGAACCAGCAGGTCAACCTGACGTGGACGGCCACCGACAACTTCACGGTGACCAGCGTCGATCTGTACATCGTGCGTGGCAGCGTCCCGGAGGCCCTGGCGATCGGCCACCCGAACACCGGCAGCTACGCGTGGACCGCGTCCGGCGCAGCATCGAACAAGTTGCGGTTGCGGGTGGTGGCGCACGATGTGAATCACCAGACGATCGACAACAGCAACGCGAACTGGGAACTGAGCGCTTCGGCGATCGGTGTCGACGATGCCGCGCCGCTGGCGTTTGCGCTCCCGATGCCCGCGCCCAACCCGGCGCCGGCCGGTCGCAACCGGATCGCATTCGCGATGCCGCACGCGGCGAACGTGAAGCTGACCGTCCACGACGTTCAGGGCCGCACGCTGGCGAAGCTGGCCGACGGCCCGGTCCCGGCCGGCCGGCACGAGCGCACGTGGGACGCCACGCGGGCCGCCGCCGGGGTCTACTTCATCCGCTTCGAGGCGCCCGGATTCCACGCCGAGCGACGGCTGGTCGTGATCCGGTAACGCCTCCGGGCCCCGCGGCCGCGGGGGCCCGAAAAACCCCTCCAGCCGCGCGCCGGGAATGCCGATACCAATGGCATCCCGCGCGTGCGGCGCGGGTCTTGACAGGGTTCGGGGAGACTCCTAGTCTTCTGCCCGTAATCGCGCCTCCAGTGCGGTTCCCGCGAGCGACCCGGCCACACACCCTTCGCCCGCCCTCCCCGAACGAGATCATCCCGCGACCGCCGCCCATCTCTCTTTTTGATCCATATCCGCCACGGCCCTGACGGCCGAGGAGCCACGCCGAACCCAAACCGCTACCCCATCCGGCCCGCCGGTTTCGAACCGGCACCCACGGCCATCGGGCGCGCAATCCCCAGTCGCCCGCCACTCTGGAAGCCCCATGAGCACTCCTGAAACCGAAACCGAGTCCACCCTCGAGACCCCATCGAGCCCGTCCACCTCTCTCGAGCTGAACGAGCTCAAGGGGAAGACGATGTCGGCGCTGCTCCAGCTCTGCCACGAGCTGGGCGTGCAGGGCACCAGCGGTCTGCGCAAGCAGGAGCTGATCTTCAAGATCCTCGAGGCGCAGACCGAGAAGAGCGGCCTGATCTTCGCCCAGGGCGTGCTCGAGATCCTGCCCGAGGGCTACGGCTTCCTTCGCTCGCCGACCTACAGCTATCTGCCGGGACCCGACGACATCTATGTCTCGCCGTCCCAGATCAAGCGCTTCGACCTCCACACCGGCGACACGGTGTCCGGCCAGGTGCGGCCGCCCAAGGAAGGCGAGCGCTACTTCGCGCTGCTGCGCGTCGAGGCGATCAACTACGAGAGTCCGGAAGCGGCCAAGGACAAGATCCTGTTCGACAACCTGACCCCGCTCTATCCGGAGGAGAAGCTCAACCTCGAGACCAAGGACCGCTGCCTCGAGACGCGGATCATCGACCTGCTGTGTCCGTTCGGAAAAGGCCAGCGCGCGCTGATCACGTCGCCGCCCAAGGCCGGCAAGACCATCCTGCTCCAGAGGATTGCCAACGCGATCACCGAGAACCACCCCGAGGTGGTGCTGATCGTGCTGCTGATCGACGAGCGGCCCGAGGAAGTCACCGACATGCAGCGCACGGTCAAGGGCGAGGTGATCTCCTCGACCTTCGACGAGCCGGCCGAGCGCCACGTCCAGGTCGCCGACATGGTGATCGAGAAGGCGAAGCGGCTGGTCGAGCACAAGCGCGACGTCGTGATCCTGCTCGACTCGATCACGCGTCTGGCGCGCGCCCACAACACGGTCGTGCCGCACTCGGGCAAGATCCTGTCGGGTGGCGTCGACGCGAACGCGCTCCAGCGTCCCAAGCGGTTCTTCGGTTCCGCGCGCAACATCGAGGGCGGCGGCTCGCTCACGATCATCGGCACCGCGCTGGTCGAGACCGGCTCGCGCATGGACGAGGTGATCTTCGAGGAGTTCAAGGGCACCGGGAACAGCGAACTGGTGCTGGATCGCAAGCTCTCGGACCGGCGCATCTTCCCGGCGATCGACATCAACCGCTCCGGCACCCGCAAGGAGGAGCTGCTGATGACGCCCGAGATCCTCCAGCGTGTGTGGATCCTGCGGAAGTTCCTCAACGAGCTGAACCCGGTCGAGGCGATGGAGTTCCTCATCACCAAGATGAGCGACACCAAGACCAACAAGAAGTTCCTGGAGAGCATGAGCCAGTAGGACCGCCCCGGAGGTCTGTCGTGGCCACCAGCAAGGCTTCGACCGTCGCCGCCTATCTCAAGGAACTACCGCCCGAGCGCCGCAAGGTGATGAGCGCGATGCGGCGGCTGATCCGCGCAAACCTTCCGCGCGGCTACCAGGAACGGATGAGCTGGGGCGTGATTTCCTACCAGGTCCCGCTCGAGCGCTTTCCCGACACCTACAACGGGCACCCGCTCTGCTACGTCGGCCTCGCCGCCCACAAGAATGCCTGTTCGCTCTACCTGATGGCGGTGTATCAGAATCCGAACAAGGCGGCGGCCTTCAAGCAGGCGTTCGTGAAGGCGGGCAAGAAGCTGGACATGGGCAAGTCGTGCGTCCGGTTCCGCTCGCTCGACGATCTGCCGCTCGACGCGGTCGGCGACACGATCGCAGCCGTGCCGGTCGACGCGTATCTCGACTGGTACCAGAGGTCGCGGAAGAAGAAGTAGGCAGCTCACCGGGAGAGTGCCCATGCGTGGCAGCGGGCTCCTGAGTGTGGGAATGATCGTGACGCTCGGGATCGGTCCCGCGTCGTTCAGTGCGGCTGCGACCGCCAAGGTCCCCGAGTCGCGCACGGTTCGGAACTGGCACGCGTTCACGCGTCTGTATGGCTACGTGCGCTGGTTCCATCCCAGCGACGAGGCGGCCGCCACCGACTGGGATGGCTTCGCGATCCTCGGCGCCCGCCGGGTGAAGGACGCCGCAAGCGACGTCGAGTTGCGCCGCGTCCTCGTCGATCTGTTCACGCCGATTGCACCCAGCCTGCTGGTATTCGACGCCGGCAAGGCACCGCCGCCCGAGGCCATCGCCGCGCCTGCGGATTCGCCGATGGTCGCGTGGCAGCATCTCGGCGTGGGAGCGGGTGCCACGTCGCCGTCGACGGGCTTCTCTCCGTACCGCAGCGCGCGTGCGAATCGCGATCCTGTGCGGCTGTTCGATTCCCTCCCCAGCGCCGTCGAAGTGTACGAGCACGAGCTGGTGTCCGGGCTTCGGTGCCGGTTCGCGCTGGCGCTGCCCAGCGTCGGCGGCCACACGCTGCCGCCCGCCGATGTGTTCGCACTCGGCCGGCTGCGCGCCGAAATCGATGGCGTCAATGTCAGGACTGCTTCCGCCGACGATGAAGCGGTGCGGGTCGCGGGGATTGGGGTGCTCTGGAACCTCACCCAGCACTTCTGGCCGTACTTCGACGTCGTACACCCCGACTGGGAAGCAGCGCTCGACCGCGCACTGACGCGAACCCTTCGGGATCGAACCCGCCAGGATCATGTCCATACGCTGTGGCTCATGACCGCGCTCCTCGAGGACGGCCATGTGACCGTGCGCGCCCAGGATCGCTCCCCCTACGGCTCGACGCCGCTCGTTTTCAAGCGGGTTGACGGGCGGGTGGTGGTGTCCGATTCGGGTGATTCGCTGGCGCGGCGCGGCGACGTGGTGCGCTCGATCGACGGACGCGCTGTGAAGGCTCTGATGGATTCGGCGATGGCGACGCGCTCCGGCACCGAGGGCTGGCGGCGCTTCGCTTCGTTGCGGGCGCTCGATCGGGGCGCACCCGGCACCATCGCGAGATTCGAGGTCGAGCGCGGGGGTCAGGTCTCGACTCTCGCGATTCCCCGTTCCGAAAAGCCCGCGGTTCCGCCCCGCACGCCGGACCCGGTGGCTCAGATCGAACCCGGCATCTGGTACGTCGATCTCGCGCGTTCGCGGATGAGCCAGATCGATTCGGTGATGACCGAACTCGCCCAGGCGAAGGGGGTGGTGTTCGACGCGCGCGGGTACCCGAACGGCACGCATCTGGTGTTGCCCCACCTGACCGATTCACCCATGCAATCCGCGATCTGGCGGATCCCGCGCACCATCCGGCCCGACCGCGTCGGCCCCGCCGGGTGGGACGAATCCGGGCGCTGGGACATGCCACCGCTGCAACCACGCCTCAACGGAAGGATGGTGTTCCTGATCGGTCCCGGTGCGATCAGCTACGCCGAGAGCGTGATGGGGATCGTCGAGGCGTACCATCTCGGCGAATTGGTCGGCGAGGCGACCGCCGGCTGCAACGGCAACATCAACCGGTTCGCGCTCCCGGGAGGAATCGAGGCGAGCTGGACCGGCATGCGGGTGCTCAAGCACGACGGCAGCGAGCACATGGGCATCGGCATCAAGCCCACGGTTCCGGTCGCGGCCACGATGGCGGGCATCCGCTCCGGTCACGACGAGGTGCTCGAGCGCGGGGTCGAGATCGCGCGTGGCGGCACAACGGTGGGAAAGCAGCCATGACCGCATCCGACGACGCCGACGCCCGCGCCGCCGCCGGCCTTCCGGCGGGGAGTCCAGAGCTGCGTCAGGCGGCGGTGCTGGTTCCGGTGTTCCGCGACCCGGAGGGTGCCGTGCGCGTGGTGCTGATCCTGCGCGCACCGGGAGGCATCCATGGCGACCAGCTGGCGTTCCCAGGCGGCGTTGCCGAGCCGCAGGACGAAACGCCGTTCCATACCGCGCTGCGCGAGAGCGAGGAGGAGATCGGCCTCGAACCGAACGCGGTCGAGCTGCTGTCGACGCTGCCGACGTTGAACACGCGCGTGAGCGGCATCTCGATCGCCCCATTCCTCGCCCGGATCGTCCGGCCCGAGCACTGGCGTCCGGACGCACGCGAGATCGCCGATGTGATCGAACCGCGACTCGAAGACCTCGCCGACCCGACCGCACGCTGCGAGGTCGCCGGGCCGTTCGGGCCGAACGGCGAGCGACGCCGGTTTCCCTGCATCAAGATCGGCGATCATCGGCTGTGGGGCGCCAGCCTCGGGATCCTCGAGCCGATCCTGGCGCGCCTGATCGCGGGGGAGTGGCGCCTTTGAGCGCGCGCGTTGCCGCCACCCGCACCGCGGTGGGACCTTCGCGCTCATGAGTGATCTGACACCGCCCGACGTGGTTGCGTACAACCGTGACGCGTGGGACCGCGAAGTCGCGCGCGGCAACCGCTGGACGGTCCCCGTCTCCCGCGAGCAGATCGCCGCGGCACGCAGCGGTGACTGGCAGGTGGTGCTGACACCGACCCGGCCGGTGCCGCGCGACTGGTTTGGCGAACTGGGTGGCGCGCCGGTGCTGGGTCTCGCCAGTGGTGGCGGCCAGCAGGTGCCGATTCTCGCTGCCGCCGGCGCGCGCATCACCGTGCTCGACAACTCGCCGGGCCAGCTCGCCCGGGACCGCGAAGTCGCCGAGCGCGAAGGGCTCGAGATCCGTACCGAACTCGGCCGCATGGATGATCTGTCGCGCTTCGCCGACGGCTCGTTCGCGCTGGTCTTCCATCCGGCGTCGAACGTGTTCGCACCGGAGATTCGCCCGGTGTGGCGCGAATGCTTCCGCGTGCTGCGGCCCGGCGGCCGTCTGCTGTCAGGCTTCGCGAATCCACTGCTCTACCTGTTCGACGAGGAGGCCGACACGCGCGGCGAGCTGATCGTGTGTCACCGGATCCCGTACGCCGACCTCACCTCGCTCGAAGGCGACGCGCTCGCCAAGCGCATGGCCACCGGCGAACCACTCCAGTACGGCCACACGCTCGACGATCAGATCGGCGGACAGATCGACGCGGGCTTCCGGATCGAG
>Ga0111538_10007542_pt1 | contig 14657 bp, 18 predicted proteins | sample SoiMethybrSBSTD1_FD_79669 | JGI IMG/M metagenome (GOLD analysis project Ga0111538, IMG submission 79669) | Bulk soil microbial communities from a Populus tree surrounding site in Tennessee, USA - Soil MetaG P. TD hybrid SBSTD1 (version 2)... | ecosystem: Environmental > Terrestrial > Soil >... | reverse complement strand
CGCCGATGCCGGCGGGCTCCTCAGGGGCGGCCGCGACCTTGGGGGCGCCGCTCTTGGGCAGTCCGCGCGAGTCGGGGGGAAGCAGGTTGATGGCCTTCATCTCGCTTGGCTTATCGGCACCCGATCGGCGCGCCTTGAGGCGGCCGGGTGGGGTCGATGCCCTAGTTGAAGGTGGCGAGGTAGGCGTCGACCATCGCGTCGCCCGCGAACAGGGCGACGACCCCGCCGAGGGCGAGGAACGGGCCGAAGGGGACGGCCGTCTTGCGGCCCTCCGCGACGCCCTTACGGGCCATGATGAGGGCTCCGACGAGCGTGCCGGACACCAGCGCGATGAACACCGCGGGACCGACGGCGCGTCCGAGGAAGAGCCCGAGCACGGCGGCGAGTTTGATGTCCCCCACGCCCATGCCGCGTGGATACGCGAGCACGGCGATCAGGAAGAAGGTTCCCGCGGCGAGACCGGCGATCACGTGCTCGACGATCGCGTCCGGATCGGCCAGCACCACCAGTGGCGGCGCGAGCACGGCTCCCACGATCATCAGCTTGTTGGGGATGATCCGGTGGTCGAGGTCGATCAGCGTCACCGGTACGAGCAGCATCACCATGACGACGCCGAGCAGCGCTTCCGCGTTCGGGCCCTTGACAAGGACCACGAGGCCGCACAGCAGGGCCGTCGCGGCCTCGACGAGCGGGTAGCGCGGGGAGATCCGTGTCCCGCACGCGCGGCATTTGCCGCGCAGTGCGAGCCACGAGAGGATCGGGACGTTGTCGTACGGCTTGATCGGCGTCTCACAGCCGGGGCAGCGCGACGGCGGATGGGCCAGCGACTCGCCCCGCGGCAGCCGGTAGGCCACCACGTTGAAGAACGAGCCGAAGATGGCGCCGATGAGGACCGCTGCGTACGACACGTCTAACTACTAGGCGATGTCTTCCACGGCTAGCCCCGCGGCGACCGTGAGGCGGCCGAGGTCGGCCTCCTCGTCGTCCGCGGAGACGACGGCCGGCGTGAGCGGCAGGCGGAGCTGCTCCGAGAGCGCCTCGACGAAGCCGGGGATGGCGACGGCGGGGCCGGTCACCACGCCCTGCTCGACGTGCTCGGCGCTCTCCTGCATGCGGTAGAAGTTGAGCGAGTTGCGCACGGTGTCGGCGAGCTGGTGGATGCCCTCCTCGAGCACCGCGCGAGCGGCGGCGACGAGGTCCGGGTCACCCTCGACGTCCTCGATCGGGGCGAGGAGGCCGACGTGCTGGAGCCACTGGCGGGCGTGCTCGGCGGTCAGGCCGCGGCGCTCGGAGAGCGAGTGGACCATGGCGTCGAGCCCGCCTGAGGCGGCGCGCGTGAAGAGGCAGCCGCTGCTGTTCGCGACCGCGACGTTGGTGAGGCCGGCGACGCTCACGTAGAGCACGGCGCCGGTGGCCTTGCGGTCGGCGAGGGCGCGGACCATGCCGAACGCCGACAGGTCGATGCCCTCGACCGTCAGGCCCGCCTCACGGGCGGCGCCGGCGAGCTTGTCGACCATCTCGCGGCGGACGGCCACGACGACGACGCGGGTGCGCTCCTGGCCGCCCGGGCCGGCGACCGTGCCCAGGGACTGCCAGTCGAGGACCGCCTCGTCCATCGGCATCGGGATGTGATCGGGCGCCTGCACCTTGACGGCGGCGGCGAGCGCCTTCTCGTCCTCCAGCGGCGGCAGGTCGAGCGTGCGGACCACGATGCGCTGGTTGGCGATGCCAAGCCGCACACGCGTCGAGAACCCGTTCTCGGCGAAGAACGTCTTCAGCGCCTCCGCCAGGGCGGGGACGTCAGCCACCTCGCCGTCGCGCAGGATGCCGGGACGAAGAGGGGCGACGGCGCCGCGCTTGAGCGACACCGAACCATTGGCGGTGACCTCGGCGGCCGCGATGTGGCCGGGATCGAGGTCGAGGCCGACGACAGCGGCCTGGGAGGAGGAGCGCTTCTTGAACACGTTCGTGATATCGGCCGCGGTGGGCCGGGACTTAACGACGAAGCGGGCCCCGGAGGGCCCGCTTCGCGCAAGATCAGGTGAGAACCTGAGTGACTACCAGTTGCCGCCGGTGGGGCAGCCGTAGCGCTTGGCGCCGTTCGGCACCACGCAGCTACGCGTCACGACGCCCGCAGCGGACTTCGCGATCGTGTAGGTGTTGTTCGTCGCCGAGGTGACGGTGACGGTCCAGTCGGTGGCGGTGCCGACGGCAGCCGTCACGTGGGCCTTGGTACCGGCGACCTCGATGCTGGGCTCGAGAGCCTTCAGCGCGGCCGGGTCCGGAATACCGGCGTAGCTCTGCGCGTCGGCGTACTCGGACTCGAACGTGGTCTGGGCGGTACGGGCCATCGACTTGGCCTCGGTGTCCTGAGCCTTGCCGCGCTGGTTGAGGAACGCGGGAAGAGCGATCGCGGCGAGGATGCCGATGATCAGGATGACGACCAGGAGCTCGATCAGGGTGAAGCCCTTCTCGTCCTGGGCGCGCTGGCGGAGCTTATGAAGCATTGTGGGTGGTCCCTCCTGAAGGGATCGTTGGGCCTGTGAACTTCCCGCCAGGTCCTCGGTCCCGTTCCCACCACCGGCGGTGGCAACCCGGCTCGCTCCCGATTCCATTACTGGGAGCTCCGTGGCTTTGCGCCTCACCCTCGCGGGCGATTTGCCTTTGACACCTCGGTTCTCTGGCACCACCGGTATCGGCACGTCGCACAGAGTTCTTAAGCCCCAGTAATGCCGAACCTGGACAACCGGACTACTCTCGATTCAGATGCTCGGTCGGCGTTTTCTCCTGCTCGTGGTGGTCCTGATGGGTCTGACGGCGCTCGCCGCCAGCCTCGCGCCGCGCGAGCCGCTGCTCCGCAACCGCGACCAGCGGGCCGGCACCGCGACCCCCACGCCCACCCCACCGCCCGTCACGGCGAACGCGTTGCAGCCCGTCGAGCGGACGATCTTCACGGCCGAGAACCCGACGCGGGTGGTCGTCCGCAAGGGGCAGATCCTCCAGCTCACCGTGCGCGGCTCGGATGTCGACAGCGTGATGCTGCTCGACGAGATCGAGCCGATCGAGGAGGACTCGCCGGCGCTGTTCGAGATCCTCGCCGACAGGCCGGGCGAGTACCCGATCGAGCTCGTCGACGCCGAGCGTCAGATCGGGACGCTCGTCGTCCGCTAGCTCTCGCGCTTCGCGGCCTGCGCGTCGTGGTCGCGCTGGAACTGGCCGCTGCCGTCGCACCACGGGCACGTGACCGGCGTCGGCGTGCCGCCGAGGCCTGAGATCACGGTGCCGGTGCCGCGGCACGGCGTGCAGATCTGCGGATCGTGGGAGTCGGCCGGCTCGGTGCTCACGGCCGGGGCAGGTTAGCCGGGATCGACCGATCATCGTGGATGCCTCGGTGTCGTGGGCGCCGTCCAGGGTCGATTGGCCGAGCAAATCACAGGGTGGATCCTTTGGCGCTCGGCCAATCGGCACTGGGCGCCGGCCACGGCGGCGAGGCGCCGCGAGAATCGGTCGATCCCGGCTTAGCCGAGGCCGGGCGGGGCGACCGAAGTGGACGCGCGGGCGTCCTCGCCGCCGCTGTGCAGCGTGGGGTCGGCCGGGCGGTCGGTAGGCAGCGCGCGGCGCAGCGTCGGCGGCACCTCGCGGTCGGTCAGCGGCCGCAGGAGGCCGAACTGGCGGAACACGGTCTCGGCCTTCGACGGCTCGGCCACGCGGAACAAGAGGCCGTAGATCGCGGGCGCCCCGAGCGGCGAGCGGGCGGCGATCTCCTCGGCCATCTCGGGCACGAAGCACTCGACGGCGTCGTCGCCCAGCGGCTTGGTGAACAGCAGCGCGGCGTTCGGGGCGTCTTCGGCATCCCCCAAAACGGTGAGTGCCGAGCCGTTGAGGCTCGTCCACAGCCAGCCCTCGATGCCCTGCTCGCGCGGGACCACCGCGGTGGCGCTGAGGCGCTTGAGGATCGGGAACCGGCCCGCCATCCCACCCGGACGCGCCGGCCCGGGATCGACGAGGCCGAGCTGGAGCGTGCCCAGCGGCAGCCGCAGCGTGGTGTGAAGCGCGCGCTCGTGGGAGATCGACGCACCCATCGCGCTCAGGCGCAGCAGGTCGGTCCCCGCCTTGCGCCGCCCCCACGACTTGCCGGCCTCGAGCTCGACGACGTATTCGCGCAGGCCGGTCGAGGTGCTGGGCGGAGGCAGAGACATTCTCTTCGCTTAATCGGCCCGCCGCTCGACGTGCTTAACCGTCGTCGCGGTGGACCGTGTCCGGCGAGAACGCGGGCAGGCACACGGCGATGTACGAGGCGCCGGCGGGGGTCGAGTAGCGCACCCACTCCCCGCCGGGCACCAGCACCGCCTGGCCGGCGCTCACGTCGAGCTCGCCGCCTACGTGCTCCACGTGCAACGTGCCCTCCAGGACCACGGTGTACTCGTCGAAGTCGGGACGCTGGCCGGGCTCCACCCAGCCCGAGGGCGAGCGCATGTGCGCCACGCTCACGCGACCCTCACCGGTGTTGACGCGGCCGACGTACTCGTCGATCAGCTTGGGCTTCGTGCCCGCCGCCTCGACCCTGGACGGAGATTCGATCAGCTTCGGCATCGGTTGCGGGTATACCAGGGCGATGGACGGCGTGCCGATCCTCCGCGGCGTTTCGCACTTCTGGGCGTTCTGGTGCGCGCTCGCGGCGACGATCCCGCTCGTGGCGCTCGCGCCGAGCGGCGCCGCTCGCGGTGCCGCCGTGGTCTACGGCGCCGGCATGTGCATCCTGTTCGCCGGCAGCGCCGCCTTCCACCGCTGGCGCTGCGGGCCGCGGCTGCGATCGCTGCTGTGCCGGATCGACCACAGCGCGATCTTCGTCTTCATCGCCGCCAGCTACACGCCCGTGGCGCTGCTCGTGCTCGACGGGCCGACCGGCTGGACGCTGTTCGGCGCCGCGTGGGCCGGGGCGCTCGCGGGCGTGGCGCTGAGCCTCCTGTGGATCGGCGCGCCGCGGGTGCTGTTCGCGGCGACGTACGTGGCGCTCGGCTGGCTCGCGCTGATGGCGATGCCGGAGCTGATCTCCCGGCTGTCGGCGGCGCCGCTGGTCCTGATCGGGAGCGGCGGGATCCTCTACACGATCGGCGCCGTCGTCTACGCCACGCGCCGCCCGGACCCGTGGCCGCGCGTATTCGGCTTCCACGAGGTCTTCCACGCGCTGGTGATCGCCGCCGCCGCGCTGCACTTCGTGGCGATGGCCGGCTGGATCATCCCCGCGGGCTGACCTCGATCTCCAGCAGCTCGCCGCCCTCGTGCTCGACCTGCAGGGTCGTGTGGTCGATCTCGAACTCGTCGTGCAGCATCACCTCGAGCGTGCGGCGGACGTCGTGGCAATCGGTGTCGCGGCCGACGAGCACGTGGGCCGAGAGGGCCGGGAAGCCCGACGTGACCTCCCAGATGTGCAGGTCGTGGACCTCGGCGACGCCGGCGTGCGCGGCCATCTTGTGGCCGATCTCCTCGGGGTCCAGCCCGCGCGGCGAGGCCTCGAGGAAGATGCGGCCGGACTCGCGCAGGAGCAGGTAGGCGGCGCGCAGCATCAGCGCGGCGACGAGCAGCGCGGCGATGCCGTCTGCCTCGTTGAACCCGGTCAGCAGGACCACGGCACCGGCGATCGCGGTGGCGACGAACGCCGCGAGGTCGGTGAGGATGTGCTGGAAGGCGCCCTCGATGTTCAGCGACTCGCGGTTCGCGCGCGCGAGGATCATGGTCGCGACGAGGTTGACCGCGATGCCGAGGATCGCGACCGCCAGCACCGGGCCGCCCTCGACCGCGGGCGGATCGATCAGGCGCCGGATGCCTTCGTAGACGATCAGCAGGCCGAGCACGAGCAGCGTCGTGCCGTTGATCGCGGCGGCGAGGATCTCGCTGCGCTTGAGCCCGAATGTCAGCGCCCCGGCGGCCGGGCGGCGCGCGAGGCGGATCGCGACGAGCGACAGCGCCAGCGCGCCGGCGTCCGTGAGCATGTGGGCGGCGTCGGAGAGCAGCGCCAGCGAGTCGGCCGCGATGCCGACCGCGACCTCGACGCACATGAAGCCGAGGATCAGCGCGAGCGCGAGCGCGAGCTTGCTGCTGTCGGCGTCGGCGCTGACGCCGTGCGCGTGGTCGTGGTGATGCCCCACGGGGTTAGTTTGCGATACCGGCGGCCGGGAGACACCCGTTGTAGAGGCAACGACTTCGGAGGCGCGTCATGAAACTGGGTGCACTCGTCCTGCGCGGGACCATCGGAACGCTGTTCGTCGGCCACGGGACGCAGAAGCTGTTCGGCTGGTTCGACGGCCCCGGCCTGGACGGTGTGAGCGGCATGATGGAGAAGCTCGAGCTGCGCCCGCCGCGCCGGCACGCGCTGCTGGCCGGCCTGTCCGAGACGGTCGGCGGAGCGCTGCTCGCGGCCGGTGCGCTGACGCCCGTCGCCACCGCGATGCTGACCGGCACGATGACGACCGCGATCCGGAAGGTGCACGTCTCCAAGGGCCCCTGGAACACCGGCGGCGGCTACGAGTACAACGCCGTGCTGATCGCCGCGATGGCCGCGCTGGCCGACGTCGGCCCGGGCGCGCTGTCGTTCGACTCGGCGCGCCTCCCGCGCATGCACGGTCCCGCCTGGGCGGCGGCCGCCGTCGCCGCGGGCGTGGCCGGCTCCTACCTGGCCGAGCGCCCGCCGTTCAACGAGCCCGCTCCGGAGCCTGAGACCCGCACCGGCCGGTTCGAGCGCGTCGAGCAGCCGGCCGCGACGACCGCCTGAGCCTCGTCAGTGGTGGTGGTGCTGATGCACCACCGCGTGCCCCTTGCCGCGCGCGAGCAGCCAGCGGTTGGCGGGATACGCCGCGGCGCCGGCGATCAGCAGCGCGGCGGCGAGGGCGGCCCAGAAGCCCGGGTCGCTGAGCGTGGCCTCCATCGCGCCCGGGATGAGCAGCATGATCGTGTTGTCGACGATCTCCATGATCGTGATCGAGATCGTGTCCGAGGCGAGCGCGATCGGGATCACCGCTCCGATCGCCATCCCGGAGCGCAGCAGCGGCAGGCTCGTCAGCGTGTACCCGAAGAAGAACGCGAGCGCGATCGACAGCGCGATCGTGGCGAGGTCCGACCAGTCGAGGGCCGTGCCGATGATCATCCCCAGCACCTCGCCGATCGCACAGCCGGTGAGGCAGTGGACGGTCGCGCTGAAGGCGAGCCGGTTGAGCGACTGCTGCTGTTCCATACCCTAAGAGGGTATTAATCGGATCACGCGGATGTGCCGCGGGGCGGCGCGGCGCACATACGCCGGGAAGCCGGGGTAGATCTCGGTGGCGAGCGCCAGCAGGCGGTCGCGCTCTGCCCCCGTCACCTCCTCGGCCACCACGTCCTGCGCCGTGCCGTTCACCTCGATCCGTGCGTGCGGATCGGCGCGCAGGTTGTGGATCCAGCCGGGATGGTGCGGGCGGCCGAAGTTCGAGCCGACGATCACCATCCCGCCGCCCTCGGGCATCGCCAGGATCGGCGAGGCGATCCGGCGGCCGCTCTTGGCGCCGGTCGTCGTCAGCATCACGACCGGGAGGCCGGAGAGCAGCGCGGCGAGCGTCGTGCGCCCGCGCGAGACCCGGTAGACGACGCGGTCGGCGTGGTGCAGGGTCCGCGCGAGGACCCAGGAGCCCGGAGCCGTGGCCGCGATCCGGCGAACGAGCTTGCGCAGCGGGTGTGCGTCGGCGTACAGGGCGCTCACGGCGTGTACAAGTTAGGGAGATGCCCCGGCCCGTGATCCTGTTGGCCATCCTGGCCGCGCTGTGCGTGGCCCTCGTGCCCGCCGGCTGCGGCGACGGCAACGACCGCAGCGACGAGCTGAGCTCCACGCTCGGCGGCGAGGGCGACAAGGACGCCCAGACGCTCGGCAAGTACCTGCAGCGGATCGGCCAGATCACGGTGACCGACATCGCGATCGTCCAGGCGATCACCGACAACAAGCTCGACGAGGCCAAGAAGAAGGTCGACGAGCTGGACACGATGGGCAAGGAGTCGTTGCAGATCGCCGAGGACTTCGAGGGCCCGAAACTGCGCGACCTGCTCTCCAACTACTCGAAGCGGATCTCCGACGTCGCGGGCGCCTACGACAAGATCCTCGCCACGCCCGAGACCGCGCCCGACGCGACGTTCGAGGAGCTCGGCAAGGACCTGCAGACGCAGAAGGGGCGCCTCGCGGTGCTCGACGAGAAGCTGCAGGTGGCCATGAAGGACGTCCTGCCCGCGGACGACTACAAGAAGCTGCAGGAGCGCATGAAGGCGCTTCAGGACAAGTTCGACCAAGCCGCCGACGGCGGCGGGTAACGCCGGAATAACCGCCCGGCGCGGGGCGTTTGAGAGAACATCATGCGCCCTCTCCTGCTGCTCGCCATCTTCCTGGCCGTCGCGCCCGCCGCCTCCGCGCGCACGCGGGTCGACCTCGACCCGCTTCCGGACACCAGCGTCGGCCGCGTCGCGGGCACGCGCGCGTTCATCGGCGTCAGCCTGCACGGAGATCGGCTGCGCGTCTACGCGTGTGACGGCACGCTCGAACGCGACCCGGCGATCTCGGTCTGGTTCCGCTCACGCTGGGACGGGCAGCGCCCGCTCGTGCTCCGGCGCGGCGGACACAGGCTGCGCCTGCGGCCCGACCTGGGCGGGCGGCTCGACGGCCACGCCTTTCGCACGCAGCGCGCGTCGATGCCGGCCGGGCTGTTCCGCGGCCACCACAAGCGCCTGCGCATGACGTGGATCATCCTGCGCAACGGGAAGAAGCGCGGGACGATGGTCTCGACCCGCAAGCCGTGCCGGTTCGTTCTCGTGACGGGTGCGAACGGCCAGCAGCAGTGGGTCTCCGTCTGCAACTGAGGCGCAGCCATGACAAGATGCCGGACCGACGAATGGCGGTCGATCTCGTCATAGACGTCGAGAACACGCCCGGGGCGCTCGCAGACGTCGCGGCGGCGATCAGCGACGCGGGCGTGAACATCGCCGCGGCGACGTGCATCGGAGCGGGCGACCGCGCCGAGCTGCACATCCTGGTCCCCCACGCCGAGGCCGTCCGCCACTCGCTGGCGATCTCGCACCTCGCGGTCACGCGTGAGCGCGAGGTCGTGGTCATCGACGTCGAGGACCGCCCGGGCGTGCTCGCCGACCTCACCCGCAGGATCGCCAAGGCGGGGGTCGACCTCGACCTCGTCTACGTCGCCACGCGCAACCGCGTCGTGTTCGGCGCGGGCGATCTCGACGGCCTCAAGGCCGCGCTCGCCTAGAAGTCGAACCCGCCGGAGATCAGCCAATCGCCGTCGCTCTTCGTGAGCTCGGCGGTGCTGTCGCCGCCCTTGACGCCGGCGGTCGCAGTCGAGCCGTCCTCGTCCACCTTGATGTCGACGACCTCGACGTCCTTGAGCTTCGACTTCTCGTCCTCACCGAGATTGTCGGCGAGCATCTCGACGACGTCAGGACACGAGCCCTCGCCGACCGCGTCGGAGATCCGGCGCTTCATCTCGCCGGTCAGGTGGCTGCACGCCTCGTCGCCGTCGCCGTCCGCCAGCGCGGACATGTACCCCTCGATCGTGTCGCGGACCTCGCCTTCATTTCCGCCGCCGCAGCCCGTGCCGGCGACGACGAGTGCGGAGACGACCATGGCTACCCAGCTCGAGCGCATAAGACCAATTTAGAGGCTATGGCCCGCCCTGCGGCGTCGACGGCAGTCCGCCGAGGGCGGTGCGCATGTTCTCGTGCTCCCACGGCTTGCCCTTCCCGGCCTGGACGCCACCCATCATCTGCATGTGCTCGGTGCCGGCGGGCTCGATCGTGTAGTTGGCACGCAGCGCCGTGTACACCTTCGAGGCCGCGCCGCCGAGCTCGGCCGCGTGGGTGGCGAACCAGCCGTCGACGTGGCCCTTGAGGAGGAAGTAGCGGTCGGCGTACACCGAGGTGGCCTTGGGGTCGAGCGTCCCGTCGTCGCGGACGTGGGGCGCCTCGGTGTAGAAGGCGCGGAAGCGGAAGCCCTCCTGGACGAGCTTGGCCGCGAGCGCGGTCTGGATCTCGTCTTCCTTCTTGCCCGCGGCCTTCTTGCGCTCGGCCGCGAGCATGCCGAGATCCGCGTCGAGCCGGCCGAGGATGAACTTGACGTGCTGCTTGTACTCGTTGCCGTCGACGATGCCGCTGACCTTCTGCCCGGTCCTGCCGTTGATCGTGTCGAACGAGAAGAAGCCCTCGAGCCGCTTCGGCATGTTCGCCGTGCCGAACATGTCGGCGAAGCGGCCGCCCGCGCCGCTGTGACCGGACAGGATCACGCCGCCGGCCGCGGGCGCCGTGCCGCCGGGCCACTCATCCGCCGGCACCTCCGCGATCGCCTCCTGGATGTACGTGTCGGTGTTGACCTCGCCGGTCGTCTTGCCGAACTCCGACAGCGAGCCGCCCTGCGGCAGCACCGCGATGATCGGCCGCTTGCTCTTGGCGAACTGGTCGAGCGCCTGCTCGAACCGGTAGAGGGTCTCGTCCTGGCCGGTCGGGTAGCCGAAGCTGTAGGGCGACCACTCGTGGCCGTGGAGGTGGAACAGCACCTCGACCGTCTTCACCTCGGGTAGCCAGTTCGGGATCAGCACGAGCGCGTTGCCCGCGCCGAGACCGGACTTGACGCCGCGAATCGGCACGCGCTTGATCCCGGTCCCGTCGGTCGTGCGCGGTGCGGCGTTCGGCGAGCCCTTGCCCGCGCCCGCCCATCCGACCTTGCGCCGCACCTTCGCGCCCCCGGTCTTCGGCGCCGCAGGCATCGCGGGCACCTTGGCGGCGCCGGTCAGGTCGGGCGCCTTGCCGCCGCGCAGCTGGCTGAGCGACTCGAGCAGGTGCTGCCCCACGACGGGCTCGTGCTTCGGGCCCGCCGGCACGGCGGCCTGCTCGAGGTAGTTGGCCCGCAGCATCCGGAACACGGCCGATCCGTCGCCGCCGAGCAGCCCGGCGTGCCCGTTGAACCACGCTGCGATCTGCGGCGCGAGCACGTCCTTGTAGATCTTCGCGTAGCCGGCGCTGGAGAAGCCGCGGAAGCGGAATCCCGACGCCTGCAGCCAGGCGACCTGATCGTCGGCGATCGCCTCCGCCGTCGCACTGCCGTTCTTCGCGCCGTAGATGCCGTGCAGGTGCGCGAGCTCGCTGCCGAGCCGGGCCGTGAGGAACGCCGCGACCGCGTCCGGTCCCCAGCCGTGCAGCGCGTCGAACAGGAACATGCCCGTGACGTCGGCCGGCATCCGCCCGTTCCGCATCATGAACGCGATCACGTCGCCGCCGCCACTGTGGGCGGACAGGACGATGCCGCCGCGCTTGCGCGGCTTCTTGCCCGGCCACTGGTCGGCCGGGACGAGCGCGAGCGCGTCGTCGATGTACTGGTTCAGGTCGATCTTCGCGGGGTCGGCCCACGGCCCGGCGCCCTTGGTGCCCTGCGGCATCACCGCGATCATCGGCCGCCCGCTGGCCTCGAGCTGCTGGGCGATCTTCGCGACGGAGACGTCCTCGGGCGCGCCCTTGCCCTCCGGGCCGCGGCCGCGCAAGCCCGGCGTGAAGCCGTGCAGGTGGACGAGCACCTCGACCGTGCCGGCGTTCTCGGGCAGCCCGTTCGGGATCAGGACGACGGCCCTGCCGCCGCTGTCGGCGCCGGCCGCCTCGGGCGTCTGCTCGGACACCGGGCTCCATTTGCCGGTCTCGGGATCGTCGACCTTCTGCCCGGCGTCGTCCTGCTTGCCGCCCTTCGACCGGTGGCCCTGCTTGAGCCCCTCGACCGGGACGCGCTTGATCCCCTTGCCGCTCTTGACCTCCTGCGGCCCGGCGTTCCACGAGCCCGGGTCGACACCGGTCCACCCCGCGTTGCGCGCGAGCACGGCACGGGCGACCGCCGCGTTGCCGGCCGTCCGCTGCAGCGCGAGCAGACCGGCGACCGACATGACGCCCGGGAGCACCGCGGGCGCCACGCCCGGCGCCGGCTCGACGACCGGCTGCGGTGCCATCTCGCGCTCGCGCGTCACATGATGAGTTTCGCCGTTCGCGCCCCGCTTATGGCGAAAACCCTCAGGCCCAGAACGCGGTGACGGCGGGCGGGTCGCCGATGTACTGGTCGACGCCGCTCACATGGTCGCGCTCGACGGTGAAGACGAGCACCTGCGCGTCGTCGAAGGCGCGGCCGTCCGGGCGCGTGCCGCTCACCCGGGTGAGGACCGCGACGCGGCCCGCGTCGTCGGCCATGAACGTCTCGGGAACCGCGCGCAGCGTGCCGGCGGTGAGCCGGCCCGAGTCGGCGATGAAGGCGAGGATCGCGTCGCGCCCGTCGTGGACGCCGCCGAGGCGGTCCGGGTTGCGGTGGTTCCAGGTCGCGCCGGGCTCGAACATCGCGGCGAACGCGGCGAGATCGCCCTTCGCGAAGGCCTCGAAGCCCGAGCGGACGACGGCGACGTCGGGGTGTGCTGCGGTGTCGGTGGTCATGTCGCAACCGTAAGCAGGCGGCGCCGCCCGCACCATCGACTGTTCAGTCGATCTTCGCCCGTGCGGTGAGCCCGTGCTGCATCGCGAACATCGCGAGTCCCGCCCGCGTCGAGACACCGCACTTCTCGTAGATGTGCACGGTGTGCGTGTGGACGGTCGACGCCGAGATCACGAGCTCGCCCGCGATCGCGCGCTTCGTACGGCCGGCGACGAGCCGGCGCAGCACCTCGAGCTCGCGCTCGGTGAGGCCGGCCGGCAGCGGCGGCAGCGCGGGCGTGGGTGCGCCGGCCGCGTCGAGCACGGCGCGGATCGCGTCGCGGTCCAGCGGCAGGGCACCGAGGACGCGCGCCGCGGCGGCCAGATCGAGGGCCTCGCGATGCGGCCTCGGCTCGCCGAGCGCATGGAGCACGTCGGCGGCCGCCAGCGTGCACGCGGCCGTGTCGAGCTCGGAGGCGCCCACCCCGGCCGGATAGCCGGACCCGTCGATGCGCTCATGGTGGCGGCTGGCGATCCGGCCCAGCGGCGCGAGCACGGGCGAGCGCGCGAGGATCCGGCCGGAGTCGTACGGGTGCAGCCGTACGCGCTCCCACTCCTCGAGCCGTAAGGGTCCCGGCCGCTCCCAGATGCCGGTCGGAACCGCCACGCGGCCGAGGTCGTGAACCAGCCCGGCGCGATGCACCAGCTCCGCGTCGGCGTCCGCGGCCGCCCGAGCGAGGGCGGCGACGCCGCGCGAGTGTCCGAGGAACCACGGCGTCTTGAGATCGGCCGCGTCACCGAACCCGGCGAGGGCCTCGTCGAGCGCCGCGCCGTCGCGGAACGCGCGCCGCGGCTCCGGCTCGACGTCCACGACGGCCGCCCACACGTCATCCGGGCTCGAGATCCGCAGCAGCTCAGCGGGCGCGTCGCGGAAGATCGCGGCGATCGCGGGATCGAGCGCGCGTCCCGACCAGCGGGCGACCATCTCGGTCGCCGCCGGGCCGCCGCCGACGGCGTCGAACATCACGGCCGCGTAACCGACCGCAGCGAAGCGAGCCGGCTCGGCGATCTCCTCGCCGGCGCGACCCACGGGCGCGCCGCGGCCGTCATGGCGTTCGAAGCCGTCGAGCACGGCCCGCCCCACGGCGGCGGGCAGGCGTAGGCGCCGGGTGAGATCGGCGCCGACCTCGCAGTCCGCCCGCGCGCCCTCGGCGAAGAACGCCGCGGCGCCCACCGCGCGGCTCAGCATGCGGACGCGGCCGACGCCGTCGCCGAGGCTCGCGAGCAGTCGCAGGGCCTCCGCCGGTCGCGAAGGATCGATGAGGTCGCCGCGCGCGCGGACGACGACGTCGTCGCCGCCGAGGCGGGCGGCCATCTCGTGCGATGTGGCCGCGCAGCCGGCGAAGCGCAGGAGCGTCGTGTAGTAGACGTCGCTGCGGCTCGCATCATCGAGGCCGGCGCGGCGCGCCAGCTCGGTTGCGAGCAGGCATGCGCGCATCGCCTCGCCCGCTGGATGCCCACGGGTCAGATCGCTCGTCACGGACAGCGCAGCGACGATGCCGCCGATGCCGACGGGCTCCCGGCCGCTCATGTGCCGTGCGGGAAGCGCTCGACCAGCAGGCCGTGGCGCAGGCCGCGGTCGCTGACGATCAGGGCCTCGCTACCGAGCTTGACCAGGATGGCGCGCACGATGCAGGCTCCGGCGAGGATCACGGGAGCCCGGTTGGGCTGCAATCCCACGATCTGCCGGCGCTGCTCGGCGTCGTGGGTGCGGTAGAGATCGATCTGCCGATCGATCTCGGTGAGGTCGAGCACGGTGCCCTGCACCGTGTCGCGGTCATAGACCGCGAGACCGTGCTTGACAGCGGCGAGGTTCGTCACGGCGCCGCCCATGCCGATGACGCGCTCGGCCGCGGCGACGCGGTCCAGGCGCCCGAGATCGGCCGCGATGGCGTCGAACGCCGCCGCCAGCCGTGTCTCTTCGACGAGCGAGTCGAGGCCGAACTGCTCCATGTAGCGGACCGCGCCGACGTTGACGCTGAAGCGCTCCTCGACGCGCCGTCCGCTGCCGATCGTGAATTGCGAGCTGCCGCCGCCCGTGTCGAAGACGACGATCGTCCCCGCTCCGACGTCGAGCTCCGCCGCCGTCGCGAGGTACGCCAGGCGGGCTTCGTCCTCACCGGGGATGACTTCGATCT
>Ga0111538_10007541_pt1 | contig 14657 bp, 11 predicted proteins | sample SoiMethybrSBSTD1_FD_79669 | JGI IMG/M metagenome (GOLD analysis project Ga0111538, IMG submission 79669) | Bulk soil microbial communities from a Populus tree surrounding site in Tennessee, USA - Soil MetaG P. TD hybrid SBSTD1 (version 2)... | ecosystem: Environmental > Terrestrial > Soil >... | reverse complement strand
TCGAGAACGTGTCCTATTCCTACGACGGCAAGCGGCCGGCGGTCGCCGACCTCAGCTTCACAGTGCTGCCGGGCGAAATTGTCGCGCTGGTCGGCCCGACCGGGGCCGGCAAATCGACTGCGTTGGCCTTGCTGCACCGCGTATTCGACCCGCAGTCCGGCGTGGTTCGGGTCGACGGCATGGACATCCGGGCGATCAAGCTTGCCGCGCTCCGCCGCAACATCGGCGTCGTGTTCCAGGAGGTGCTGCTGCTCAACCGCTCGGTCGCCGAAAACCTCCAGGTGGGCAAGCCGGACGCCACGCCCGAGGAAATCCGGGAGGCGGCGGCGCGCGCTCAGGCGCTCGATTTTATCGAACGCAATCCGGAGGGGTTTCAGGCCCGGGTCGGCGAGCGCGGCCGCATGCTGTCGGGCGGCGAGCGCCAGCGCGTCTCGATCGCACGTGCGTTGCTGAAAAATCCGCCGATCCTGATTCTCGATGAAGCCACCAGCGCGCTCGACGCCGAGACCGAACGCCGCGTTCAGGCCGCGCTCGACGAAGTGATGAAGGATCGCACCACCTTCGTGATCGCGCATCGGCTCTCGACCGTGCGCAACGCGACCCGCATCCTGGTGTTCGAAAACAGCCGCATTGTCGAGAGCGGCAACTTCGACGAGTTGGTCGGTCGCGGCGGTGTGTTCGCGGCGCTCGCCAAGGCTCAATTCCTCGTCAGTGACCAGAAGCCTCGGCAGATCACCAGTGATGCCGCCGAATAGCTACTTGATCCGCTCCAGCACACTCACGTAGTTCGCCACTGCGGCGCCGCCCATGTTGAAGCTCGCGGCGAGCTTGGCGTCCTTGACCTGAATGTCGCCTGCGCTGCCCATCAGCTGCATGGCGCAGAGCGCGTGCATCGACACGCCGGTGGCGCCGATCGGATGGCCCTTGGCCTTGAGGCCGCCGGACGGATTGACCGGCAGCTTGCCGGTCTTCTCAGTCCAGCCTTCCTTGACGGCGCGGAAGCCCTGGCCCTCGGGCGTCAATCCCATCGCTTCGTATTCGATCAGCTCGGCGACGGTGAAGCAGTCATGGGTCTCGACCAGCGACAGATCGTCGAGCGTCACCCCGCCGTCGGCCAGCGCCCGTTGCCACGCCTCCGCGCAGCCCTCGAACTTCAGGATGTCGCGCTTCGACATCGGCAGGAAATCCTGCACATGGGCGGCGGCGCGGAAGGCGATCGCCTTCTCGAGCCGCAACGCGGTTTCAACGTTGGCCAGCACCAGTGCGGCGGCGCCATCGGAAACCAGCGAGCAGTCGGTGCGCTTCAGCGGCCCGGCGACAAACGGGTTCTTGTCGCTGGCGTTGCGGCAGAACTCGTAGCCGAGATCCTTGCGCATCTGGGCGTAAGGATTGCCGACGCCGTTCTTGTGGTTCTTGGCGGCGATCAGCGCCAGCGCGTCCGACTGGTCGCCCCAGCGCTGGAAGTAGCGGCCCGCGATCTGCCCGAAGATCCCGGCGAAGCCGCCATCAATGTCGGCCTCCTCCCGCACGTAGGAGGCTTTCAACAGATTTTTTCCGATCTCGGGTCCGGGCGTCGTGGTCATCTGTTCGACGCCCACCACAAGGACGATGCGGGCCGAGCGCGCCGCGATCGCCTTGAGCCCCTGGTGGACCGCAGCGGACCCTGTGGCGCAGGCGTTTTCGACCCTCAAAGCACGCTTGAACCGCAAATCCGGCGAGGCCTGCAGCACCAGCGATGCGGTGAAATCCTGTGCCGAGAACCCGGCATTGAAATGCCCCAGCACGATCTCGTCGACGTCGGCCGCCACAATTCCCGCGTCGGCCAGCGCGCCATTGGCGACTTTGACGATCAGGCTCTCAACGCTCTCGCCCTCGAGTCGTCCAAACGGCGTATGCGCCCAGCCCACGATACAAGCGGTCATCGCGGCCTCCTTTTGCCTTTTGCCGAAATTTCGTCGCTTTCCTCTGGGATTTACCACGCGGACGCTGGGTTAAACCATTATAAATACCCGAAGCTTGCCGGCTTTGCGTTCCCGTCGGCCTTCGGATTAGATATGCCACTAATCCGAGTGGCGATCGTTATTCGAGGCCCGAGACCACAACAACGGACCCCGCACAGTGGCATTTGCGTCAACGTTTCGTCACTCGCTTCCAGTCGCCGCCATCGCGGCCCTCACCCTGACTACCCTCGCGCCGTCGCGCGCCCAGGCCGAAGCCCTGCTGCTGGTCGACGCTTCGACCGGCAAGGTGCTGCACGCCGAGAACGCCACCTACCCGTGGTATCCCGCCTCCGTCACCAAGGTGATGACTGCCTACGTGACGCTGCGCGCCGTGAAGGAGGGGCGGCTCACCCTCGACACCCTGCTCGAGGTGTCGGCGCGGGCGGCGGCCCAGCAGCCCTCCAAGATGGGCTTCAAGCCGGGCACCAAGGTCACGGTCGACAACGCGCTCAAGATGCTGATGGTGAAATCGGCCAACGACATCGCGGTCGTGCTCGCCGAGGGCGTCTCCGAAACGGTCGAGAAATTCGCCGACGAAATGAACGCGGCATCGAAGCGGCTCGGCATGACCCAGTCGCATTGGGTCAACCCGAACGGGCTGCCGGCCGAGGAACAGATCTCCTCGGCGCGCGACCTCGCGATCCTTGCTCGCGCCGTTTACCAGGAGTTGCCGGAATACGAATTCTACTGGCACCTTCCGGGCATCAGGCTCGGCAAGAAGGTGATGCGCAACCACAACACGTTGATCGGCCGCTACTCCGGGGCCGACGGCATGAAGACCGGCTTCATTTGCGCCTCGGGCTTCAATCTGCTGGCCACGGCGACGCGCCGCGGCAAGCGTCTGATCGCGGTGGTGCTCGGCGCGCCGTCTTCGCCGGTGCGCGGCGTCAAGGCCGCATTGCTGCTCGAGCGTGGCTTCAACAGCAGCGGACTGAACTGGCTCACCCCGTCGCTCGGCACCGTGAACGCGCTGCCGGCGATCGAAGCCGCGCCCCCCGACCTGCGCGACCCGATGTGCGGCCCGCACCGCAAGCGTCCTGCGGCCGAAGAGGTCGACGACGAGCAGCCGGCCACCAGTGTCGACAACAACACCGGGGAACCCGGCTCGCCTCAGACCTTCATGCTTTCAAGCTTGCCGCCGGGCGGCACCAAGCCGTCCGCGCTGCTGGCCCCGCCGGGCGCATTCAATGCCGTCACCGTCTTTGTCGGGCCGCCGAAGATCTCGGCCGACACCCAGCTCGCGACCCGCGCCAAGACCAAGACCGGCAAGCCACAGCCGGCGCTGGCCAACGCACCGGCGGCCACGGTTCCCGCGACCGCCGCCCCGATAGCGTCGCCGACCGGCGCGATGGCGGTTGCAACCCCGCTGGCGCAACCGGCGCCCAATGCATTCGGCCCGGCACCCGGCCAGTTCACACCGCAAGGCGACCGCAAGACCCCGGCCACAAACGATCAAAACACCCGCTGGATGAGCTTCGCGCCGCCGGCGCGCGCCGGTGAGGTGCAACCGCTGACCGCTGCGCCGGCCGCCAAGCCCACGCCAAAGCTCGCCGTGGTACCAATGCCGCGCCCACGCCCGAAGGCGCCTGCTGCGACGCGATAACCGCACACGCGGCGCTTGTCAGATTCGGAAGACTGCTGGATGCTAGCCGCCATGCTCCGACAACACTGTCGGGACGGGGGCCATGGGTTTTTTCGATCGCCTGAAGGGTGACATCGTCTATCTGCGAGGCGCGTTGCGCGCGCTAAAGATGACGACGCCGATCGCCAAGCATCCGCGCCGCATCTTCCCGATCGTGATCGCCGAGCTCGCCGACAAACACGGCGACGCGCCGGCGCTGATTTCCGATCGCGAGAGGTTCAGCTACCACCAGCTCGCCGAGCGCTCCAATCGCTACGCGCGCTGGGCGCTGCGCCAGCGCATCGCCAAGGGCGACACCGTCTGCCTGATGATGCCGAACCGGCCCGAATACATGGCGATCTGGATCGGCATCACCAGCGTCGGCGGCGTGGCGGCGTTGATCAACACCAATCTGGTCGGCACCGCGCTCGCGCATTGCATCGACATCGTGAAGGCCAAACACATCATCGTGGCGAGCGAACTCGCGGCGACCTTCGCGAGCGCCGCGCCGCTGATCAAATCGAATCCGAAGATCTGGTCGCACGGCGAAAGCGCGGCCGCGCCGCGCATCGACCAGGAGGTCGACAGTCTGTCGGGCGATGCGCTGACCGCGTCCGAACGACCCGATCTCACCATCGAAGATCACGCGCTCTACATCTACACTTCGGGGACCACCGGCCTGCCCAAGGCCGCCAACATCAACCACTATCGCGTGATGCTGGCGGGTTGCGCGTTCGCGGGGGTCATCGACAGCAAGCCAACCGACCGGATGTACAACTGCCTGCCGATGTACCACACCACGGGAGCCGTGGTGGCGACCGCCGCGCTGTTGCACAACGGCGGCTCGGTGGTGATCCGCGAGAAATTCTCCGCGCGCGAATTCTGGGACGACATCGTTCGGTTCGACTGTACGGTGTTCCAGTACATCGGCGAGCTTTGCCGCTATCTCGTCAACTCGCCGCCAAATCCGAACGAGACCAAGCACCGGTTGCGGCTCATTTGCGGCAACGGATTGCGGCCGGACCTCTGGAACGAATTCCAGGCTCGCTTCAAGATCCCGCTGATCCTGGAATTCTACGGCGCCACCGAAGGCAACGTGAACATCTTCAATTTCGAGGGCAAGCCGGGCGCCGTTGGCCGGGTGCCGTGGTTCGTCTCGCACCGCTTCCCGATTGCGGTGGTACGCTACGACGTCGAGCACAATCATCCGGTACGCGGCGCCGACGGGTTCTGCCAACGGTGCGATCCGAACGAGCCCGGCGAGGTGATCGGCAAGATCATCAACGACCCTTCCAAGCCCGGCAACCGCTTCGAAGGCTATGCCACACAGTCGCAGAACGAAGCCAAGATCCTGCGCGACGTGTTCGAAAAGGGCGACGCCTGGTTTCGCACCGGGGACCTGATGCGGCGCGATGCCGACGGCTATTTCTATTTCGTCGACCGGGTCGGCGACACCTTCCGCTGGAAGAGTGAGAACGTTTCGACCGCCGAGGTGGCCGAAGCCATCAACGCTTTCCCGGGCATCAGCGACGCGAACGTTTATGGCGTCGAAGTCGCGGGACATGAGGGTCGCGCCGGCATGGCCGCGATCGTTTGCGGCGGCAGCTGTGATCTCGCGGCCCTCAACGCGCATATTCGCGCCAACCTGCCCGAATACGCGTGGCCGCTGTTCCTGCGCATCCAGGACCACATCGACGTCACCGGAACTTTCAAGCAGCGTAAGGTCGAGGTGGTAAAGGAGGGCTTCGACCCCGATACCATCAAGGATCCGCTTTATTTCAACGATCCGCAGTCGAAGAGCTTCCTGCCGATCGACAAGGCGCTCTATCAACGCATCCAGCAGGGCGAGATCCGCTTGTGATCGCGGAACCGGCGGCCGTGCTGGCGTTCTGGCGCGCGGCCGGCCCGGACAAGTGGTTCAAGAAGGACACCGCGTTCGACAACGCCATCCGCGAGCGATTTGTCGGCACTTACGAGGCCGCGGCCAAAGGCGAGCTCGACGGCTGGGACGGCACGCCCGAGGGCGCCCTGGCGCTGACCATCGTGCTCGACCAGTTGCCGCGGAACATGTTTCGCGGCAGCGCCCGCGCCTTCGCGGCGGATCCGATCGCTCGCGCGGTTGCCGACCGGGCACTGGCGCGTGGCTTCGATCAGAAAATCGATCCGGGCGAACGGCAATTTTTTTATCTGCCGTTCGAGCATTCGGAATTGCCGGCCGACCAGGAGCGCAGTTGCGCGCTGTGCCGCGCCACCGGGGACGCCGAGCTTCTGAAATGGGCTGAACTGCACGCGGACATCATCCGGCGGTTTGGGCGTTTCCCACATCGAAATGCTGTCCTGGGCCGCACCACCACGGCCGAAGAGCAAGCCTTTCTCGAGGGCGGCGGCTTCGCAGGCTGAACTTAGCCCGCCCTCTGGACGTTGATCGAAAACCAGCCCTTAATATCCGACAACACGGAGGTTCAGGTCATGTCGTTGTGGTCTCGACGATTTTTCTGCAGTTTGGCGCTTGCAGCGGTGGCCGCGATGCCGGCCGCGGCGCAGCAGCTTGAATTGAAAATCATGGCACCGGCGGCGCCGGGCGGCGGCTGGGATCAGACCGCGCGCGCCATCCAGCAGGCGCTGACCGCCGAGAAGCTGGTGCGCAGCGCCCAGGTGATCAACGTCGCGGGCGCCGGCGGCACCGTCGGCATCGCACAGTTTGTCAACAATTCCAAAGGCGATGGCAATCAGCTGATGGTCAACGGCTTCGTCATGGTCGGCGCCATCCTGATGAACAAGTCGCCGGTCACGCTCGACCAGGTGACGCCGGTCGCGCGACTGACCGAAGAGACGCAAGTGATCGTGGTGCCCGCCAACTCGCCGATCAAGTCCGCGAAGGACCTCGCCGAAGCCGTCAAACGCGATGTCGCCAAGGTGACTTTCGCGGGCGGCTCGGCCGGCGGCGTCGACCACATCATGGCGGCGCTGTTCGTCGGCGCGGTCGGCGCCGAAGCCGCCAAGGTCAATTACATCGCGTTCTCGGGCGGCGGCGAATCGCTGGCCGCGATCCTCGGCGGCAAGGTGACGGCCGGCATTTCGGGTTACGGCGAGTACGAGGGCCAGATCAAGGCCGGCAAGCTGCGCGCGATCGGCGTGACCTCGCCGCAGCGGCTGCCTCAGGCCCCGAACGTGCCGACCTTCAAGGAGCAGGATATCGATCTCGTCATTACCAACTGGCGTTCGGTGATGGCCGCGCCCGGGATCAATGATGCGCAGAAGAAGGCGCTCAACGATCTCGTCGAGAAGCTCGCCAAGTCGAACGCCTGGAAGGACATCCTCAAGCAGAAGGGCTGGGACGACGCCTATCTCGGCGGCGACGCCTTCGCCAAGTTTCTCAAGGACGAGCAGGTACGGGTCGACAAGGTGCTGCGTTCGGTCGGATTGGTGAAGTCATAGTCAGGGCTCCATCATGCCCGGCCTTGCCGGGCATCCGGATTGGGGATCAGCAGTGGAAACGGCACGTCGCATCGACCCTGCCGGCATCGTGGTCGCGGCGCTGCTTGTCATCTTCGCGGCCGCGATCTTCATCGACACGTCGCGGCTTAATCTGGCCGCGACCTACGGCGTCGGGCCGAAGGCGATGCCCTATGTGATCGCCTCAGGACTCGTGCTGCTTGCCGTCGGCAATCTGGTGATCGCGCTGCGCGAGCCGCCGCCGGCGCGCGAAAGCGCCGATCCCAGAGCGATCATCCTCATCCTCGGCGGGCTCGCGGTGCTGATCGCTTTCATCGGGCTCGGCGTCGGCTTCATCCCGGCGATCGCGGTGCTGTTCGCCACCACCGCGGCAGCATTCGGCCGCCGCGCGTTCCTCACCGATCTCGCGATCGGCTTCGGGCTCGGCGTGCTCATCTTCATCGTGTTCGACAAGCTCTTGACGCTGAGCCTGCCGGCCGGCCCGCTCGAACGGCTGTTCTAGGACGCGACGATGGACGCCCTGGTCTCATTGCTCAACGGGCTCGCGGTCGCGGTCCAGCCGATGAACCTCGCCTTCGCGCTGATCGGCGTGCTGCTCGGCACCGCGGTCGGCGTGCTGCCCGGCATCGGCCCGGCGCTGACGGTCGCGCTGCTGCTGCCGATCACCTACAAGCTCGATCCCGCCGGCTCGCTGATCATGTTCGCCGGCATCTATTACGGCGGGATGTATGGCGGCTCGACCACCGCAATCCTGATCAACACGCCGGGCGAGAGCGCCTCGATGGCAACGGCGCTCGAAGGCAACAAGATGGCCAAGGCCGGCCGCGGCGGGCCGGCGCTCGCCACCGCGGCGATCGGCTCGTTCGTCGCCGGCACCATCGCGACGCTGGGCATCGTGTTCCTGGCGCCCTGGCTGGTCGATGTCGCGGTCTCGTTCGGGCCGGAGGATTATTTCGCGCTGATGTGCGTCGCCTTCATCACGGTGTCGGCGACCTTTGGCGACAGTCCAATCAAGGGCCTCACCTCGCTGCTCGTCGGCCTGATGCTGGGCTTGGTTGGCATCGACAAGCTCACGGGCCAGGCCCGCCTCGCCTTCGGGGTGCCGGAACTGCTTGACGGCATCGAGATCACCACCTTGGCGGTCGGGCTGTTTGCGGTCGGAGAAGCGCTCTACGTCGCCTCGCGCTGCCATCACGTCGAGGAAACGCTCGAACCGGTCCGCGGCTCGCTCTGGATGACCGCGCAGGACTGGGCGCGCTCCTGGAAGCCGTGGCTGCGCGGCACGCTGTTCGGCTTTCCGATCGGCGCGCTGCCGGCCGGCGGCGCCGAGATCCCGACCTTTCTGTCCTATTCGACCGAGCGCAGGCTGACCAAGCATCCCGAGGAGTTCGGCAAGGGCGCGATCGAGGGCGTCGCCGGACCGGAAGCCGCCAACAACGCCTCCGCAGCCGGTACTCTGGTGCCGTTGCTGACGCTCGGCCTGCCGACCTCAGCAACCGCCGCGATGATGCTGGCGGGCTTCCAGCAATATGGCCTCAATCCCGGCCCGCTGTTGTTCGCCGAGCGGCCCGAGCTGGTCTGGGGCCTGATCGCGAGCCTGTTCATCGCCAACGCGATGCTGCTGGTCCTCAACCTGCCGCTGGTCGGTCTGTGGGTGCGGCTGCTGGCAATCCCGCAGCCATGGCTCTACGCCGGCATCCTGGTGTTCGCGACCGTCGGCACCGTGGCCGCGAAGCCCTCGGTGGTCGAACTGACCATGCTCGCCGTGTTTGGCGTGATGGGCTTCCTGATGCGGCGTTACGACTATCCGATTGCGCCGGTGGTGGTCGGCCTGATCCTTGGTCCGGTGGCGGAGACGCAATTGCGTCGCGCGCTGCAGATCAGCCTCGGCGATCCGCTGGTGCTGTTGCAGAGCCCGCTGTCGGCAACGCTGTTGGCAATCGCGTTGATTGCGCTGATCGCGCCGTTCGTAATGAAGGGCATGAACCGTTTCAAAGCGAGCGAGGATTGAAAATCTGCCACAAAGCGCGCCGCCGAGCGGCTATTGATTTGTGATGTCGGCGACGCAGGGGCCGGGATAGATGCCGGTGACGCCGGCGGCCTTGGCCAGGCATTCATTGCTGAACGTGCGCTGCTTGCCGTCCTTGTCGTGTCCGCAGACCGGTTTGTAGTCCGTGGTGCAGACGATCGGTGCCTTGGTCGTCGTCCCGGGCGCTGGGGAGCGCGGCGCCTCGGCCGCGCCGAGCGATCCGCCGACCAGCGCAAATGCCAACCAAACCGGCGTCATCCGCAGGCGCATGTTCTCTCTCGGCCACCCCCTCCGTGGTACGGAGATCATACCGCCGAACCAAGCTGTTGGCAGAACTCGAAACCGCGCCAAGCTGACGGTTCGGCCCAAGCTATTGTTAACGCTTCCTTGCTAAATCCGGACGCGGCCAGATGACGGCCGTGTTGTTCCCTGTGCGTAGAGTACGCAATGCACGCACCGCTCAGTCCAGCGTTCCGGGTGGAGTGGCGCGACACGGCCACGCTCCCTGCCATCGCCGAGGAGTGGCGCCACCTCGCGGGGCGCGCCAGCGAACCCAACACCTTCTACGAACCGTCGTTCGCGCTCGCCGCACTGCCGGTGCTCGGCGCCGATGCCGGAGCGCTCGCAGTGTGGTCGCGCAGCCGACTGATGGGATTGTTTCCGGTGCGGATCGAGCGGCACCGCTATGGTCTTGGCGGCGCAGTGACCGGCTGGACCCATGGCTATGGCCCGCTGGGCGTACCGCTGGTCGATCGCGAAGAGCCGGCCGCCGTGGTCGGCGCGCTGATCGACCATGTCGCCAATGACGCATCGCTGCCGGCGCTGCTGCTGCTGCCGCTGATCCCCGAGCGCGGGCCGTTTGCGGCCGCGCTCGACACCGCGCTGGAGCAGCGCGGCCTGCACGCCGCAAGCCTCGGCCGCCATCAGCGCGCCATGCTGGCGCCCGGCGCGGAGCGCGACGGCTATCTCGAGCGCGCCATCTCGGCAGGCCGCCGCAAGGAGCTGCGTCGGCAGCGCCGCCGTCTGTCCGATATCGCCCCGGTCGCGCTCAAGACCGTGACGGCACCGGCCGAGATCGGTCCGGCGCTCAGCGACTTTCTGGTGCTGGAGGCAAGCGGCTGGAAGGGCATGGCCGGCACTGCGGCCGCGATGACGCCCGCGATCCGCCATTTCATCGAAACCGCCGTAACGGCGCTCGCCCGCGTAGGCAAAGCGCGGATCGACCGGCTCTATCTCAACTCCGGCGTGATCGCCGCCACCATCACGCTGCGGAGCGGCGACACCGCCTGGTGCTGGAAGATCGCCTACAACGAGGGCGTCGCGCAGGCCTCGCCGGGCGTGCAGCTGATGCTCGATCTCACCGACTCGTTGCTGTCGGACCGGCATCTGGCCCGGGTCGATTCCTGCGCCACCGCCGACCACCCGATGATCGATCACATCTGGCGCGAACGGCAGACGCTATCGGACCGGCTGATCGCGGTGCGGGCGTCGCACGCGGCGTTCATTCTCGCCTGCGGCGTCGAGCGCCTGCGGCGCGATGCAAGCGGCGCAGCGCGAGCGCTACGCAACCGCCTGCGTGGCCGCTGAGCCGGTGCCGCGGACCCAGTCGACCAACGCCAGCGGATCGCCCGTCACCGCGTCGCCGCGCCAAGCGACGTGGCCGTCCGGCCGCACCAGCACCAGTCTGCGCTCGTAGAGCCTGGCGGCATCCGGCTCCTGCAATGGCTCGACGCGGAGCGGAACGCCGCGTTTCTGCGCCGCCTCCGCGATGGCCGCAGCACCTTGGGCCTCGCCGAAGCGCATCAGCGTGAAGCCGCGACCGAACAGATCGAGCGTCGAGCGTCCGTCGCGTAGTATGGCGTGCGGCGCACGCGAGCCGGGCCGCGCCGAGGCGACGAAGTTTTCCGGATCGTCCGGCACCACCGCGCTGCCGTCGGGCACCACGATCGGCGAGCCCACATAGCTGTAGCCGATCTGCAGGCCGATGGTGCGGAACATGCGGCCGATGCGTTGCACCAGCTGCGGTCCAAGCCGATCACGCACCGCGCGGCCATCCGCGCTGTCGTCCTCAATTGCAGCAAGGCCATCGCCGAAGTCCTCATGCGCCAGATAGAATTCGGTGGTGGCACCGACATTGCGCAGCCCGACCGGACGGCGCTCGGCATCGTAGCTTTCGATGAGCTTCGCCCCGCCCCAGCCCTGCAGCACCGCAGCGAGCTTCCAGCCGAGATCGACGGCATCACCAATGCCGGTGTTCATGCCGAGCGCACCGGTCGGCGACAGCTGATGCACCGCGTCGCCGGCCAGAAACACGCGGCCCTTGCCGTAGCGGTCGGCGACCAGGCTGCGCCGCGTCCAGATGCTCAGGTCCAGCTGCTCGACCTCGGCCGACCGGCCGACCGCGCGGCGAACCAGCGCGTCACGATCGACGGTTTCGGGCGTCTGCTGGCCGTCGCTGTCGAGCACCATCAGTCGCCATACCGCGTTGACCGGATCGATGATTCGGATGTTGGCCCACAGCCCGTCGCGGTCGATGGCGAGGAAGAAGGTGCCGGGCTCCTTGCCGCATTTCTTGAGCAGATCGGGCGCACGAAAGAACAGATGCAGCGGATGACTCAGCACGCCCGGTCCCGAGAGCCCAATCCCCAGCGCACCGCGTACGAAGCTCGCGGCGCCGTCGCAACCGACCAGATAATCGCACTCGATCTGTTCACGCTGGCCGCACTTGAGATCGACCAGATCGGCGATGACGCGGTCGCCGTGGTCCTCGAAGGCTTCGAGCCTGACGCGATGACGGAGTGTCACGCCCGGCATCGACTGCGCGAAGCGCCGCAGGATCGGGTCGAACCAGAGCTGCGAGCAGGCCTGCAGCCGCATCGGGCTGTAGCTTTCCGGCCGCTGCCGTGCTCGCGACGGCCGCGGCATGCGGCCGATCTCGTGGCCGCCGAGGCTGGTCACGAACACCACGTCGAACGGATAGTCGGCTGGAAACGGGCAGTTGAGCACCTGGTCGGCGATGCCCCAGCGCCGGCAGAACTCCATGGTGCGGACGTTGACCTCGTTCATCTTCGGCGTGGTGATGACGCCGTCACTCTGCTCGATCAGTTCGCAGGGCGCGCCACCCCAGCCGAGCTCGGCGGCAAGCGCCAAGCCGACCGGCCCACCGCCGACGATCAGAACGGGAATTTTGCGCATGCGAGGGCCGCGTACTCGCGTCAATTGATTTTCACGTTCGCGGCTTTACCGACCGCGAGCCATTTCTTGTACTGGGCCTCGATATAGGCGGCGAACTCGGCCGGTGAATTCGGCTTCGCCTCGCTGCCGAGATTGGTGATGGTCCGCTGCATCTCGGGAGTTGCGAGGCCTTCGTTTATCGCATCGCTCAGAATCTTGATGATCTCCGGCGGCGTGCCGGCCGGCGCGGCCAGCCCGAAAAATGTATTGGCCTCGCCATCCTGAATGCCGAGCTCCGCCATGGTCGGCATGTCGGGCAGCAGCGGCGTGCGGACCTTGTTCTGCGCGCCGAGCGCCCGGACTTTGCCCTCGCTGATCAGGGCACGCAGGATCGCGATGTTCTCGAACGTCGCCTGGATCGCGCCGCTGAGCACGCCGGTGGTGGATTCACCGCCGCTGCGGTACGACACGCCGGTCAATTTGGCGCCGCTGCGCAGCATAAAGAGCTCGCCGGCGAGATGCGGCAGGCCACCGGGCCCGGTGTGGCCGTAGCTGATCTTGTCTGGATTGGCTTTGCTATCGTCGACGAAGTCCTTGACGGTCTTCCACGGCGACGTTGGCGCGACCACCAGGATCTGGAAGCCCTCGGTGATGCGGACGATCGGGATGAAATCTTTGACCGGATCGTAGCCGGCGCTGGCGGAAACCGCCGGGATCACCGCCATGGTCGAGGTGTTGCCGACCAGGAGCGTGTAGCCGTCGGGCGGCGCGGTCCCGACCACGCGGGCGCCGAGCGCGCCACCCGCGCCGGGACGGTTCTCAACCACCACGGGCTGGCCGAGCTTGGCGGACAGAATCTGCGAGGCGAGACGCGCCGGCACGTCGGTCGGCCCGCCGGCCGCGGCCGCGACGATCAGCTTAATCGGCTTGTTGGGGTAATTCTGCGCTTGCGCCGGTACGGCGGCTAGCACGGCAGCAGCGACGAATGCGAAACCAGCCCACTTGATCATCGTGCTTCCCCGTATTGCGCTCCGCGATATTCGACAGGCGAGCCTGCCGGAAATCAAGCCGGGAGTCAGGCGCGCGTCCGCAGCAGCCGGCGGATCACCTTGCCGGTGGTCGTCATCGGCATTTCCTCGATGAAGGCGACCTCGCGGGGATATTCATGGGCTGACAGCCGCGTGCGCACGAAGCTCTGGATCTCGGTCGCCAGCGCGTCCGAAGGCGCGTGGCCGGCCTTGAGCACGATGAAGGCTTTCACGATCTCGGTGCGCACCGGATCGGGTTTGCCGACTGCGGCCGCGAGCGCAACCGCGGGGTGCTTGATCAGGCAGTCTTCGATCTCGCCCGGTCCGATCCGATAGCCCGCCGAGGTGATGACGTCGTCGTCACGACCGACGAACGAGAAATAGCCCTCGTCGTCGACCACGCCTTGGTCGCCGGTCGTCATCCAGTCGCCGATGAACTTCTCGCGCGTGGCGTCGGGCCGGCCCCAGTACTCCAGGAACATCACCGGGTCGGGACGCTTCACCGCGATCTGCCCGGTCTCGCCGGGCGCGGCGCGGCTGCCGTCGGCGCGGATTACCGCGACCTCGTGGCCCGGGATCGGCCGGCCGATCGCGCCGGACTTCGCCACGCCGATCATGGCGCAGGAACCGACCACCAGATTGCACTCGGTCTGGCCGTAGAACTCGTTGATGGCGAGGCCGAGCGCGGACCGGCCCCATTCGTAGGTCTCGGCGCCGAGCGCCTCGCCGCCGGAGCCGACGGTGCGCAGCTTGAGGTCATGGCGGCCACGCGGCGACGGCACCGAGCGCAGCATGCGCAGCGCGGTCGGCGGAATGAAGGTGTTGCGCACACCGTGCCGCGCCATGGTCGCGAAGGCCTGCTCGGGGTCGAACTTGTCGAAGCGCTGCGCCACCACCGGCACGCCGCAATAGAGCGCGGGCAGCAAGCAGTCGAGCAGGCCGCCGGCCCAGGCCCAGTCGGCCGGAGTCCAGAAACGGTCGCCAGGCTGCGGGAAGAAATCGTGCGGCAGTTCGATGCCGGGCATGTGGCCGATCAGCACGCGGTGCGCATGCAGCGCGCCTTTTGGCGGCCCGGTGGTGCCGGAGGTGTAGACCATCAAAGCCGGCGCATTTGCCAGCGTCGCCAGGGGCGTAAAGCCGGGGGAGGCGCGCTCCAGGGTCTGATGGAAGTCCTGCACGCCGTCGGCTGGCCCGTCGAGCGACAGGATCACCTTGAGACTCGGCGTTTCGATGCCGCCGAGCTTGGCGACGCCTTGGGCATTGGTGACCAGCGCTGTGGCGCCGGAATTCTGCAGCCGGAACGCGATCGCCTCGACGCCGAACAGGATCGCCAGTGGCAGCGCGATGCC